>Ga0265327_10001432_pt1 | contig 30164 bp, 28 predicted proteins | sample 41621metaG_FD_202089 | JGI IMG/M metagenome (GOLD analysis project Ga0265327, IMG submission 202089) | Rhizosphere microbial communities from Carex aquatilis grown in University of Washington, Seatle, WA, United States - 4-16-21 metaG | ecosystem: Host-associated > Plants > Roots > Rhizosphere...
TGAAAAGCCTTGCCCGCCAATGTGGTGATGTCGACATCACCACATTGGCGGGCAAGGCTTTTCACCGATTCGAGGTCGGCCAGGTCGGCGGCGATGAATCGCACCCCGAGTTCGGCGGCCGCCGCTGTGCCACGATCGGCGGAGCGTCCGGTGATGATCACCGTCGCGCCCTCGGCCGTCAGCAGGCGCGCCGTCTCGAACCCGATACCGGCCGTCCCGCCCGTCACCAGCGCGGTCAGCCCGGTCAACTCCGTCACTGCGTGGCCAGCCAGTCCGCCAGGTGCAGGTCGGAGATGATGGCGTCGCCACTGGTAACCAACCCGGTGTCACCGACCTTGGTGCCGAAGTAGACGGCTGCCGGGTCGACCACGATCGGCAGGGTTTCGCCGCGGTGGGCCAGCGCAAGTTTGGCCAGACCCGCGAAGGTCAGTTTGTCCGGTCCGCCGATGTTGACGATGCCGTTGACCGGTGCGGCCTGAGCGACGCGAGCCACTTCGGCCGCCACGTCGGCTCCGGCAATCGGCTGGATCAGGCCCTCGGGCACGCGCACTTCACCGTCGATGGTCAGCGATGCGGTGATCGCCTCGGCGAATTCATGGAACTGAGTGGCCCGCACGATGGTGTACGGCAGCCCCGACGCGACGATGATGCGTTCCTGGGCGACCTTGGCCCGCATGTACCCGCTGTCGGGCAGGCCGTCGCACCCCACGATCGACAACGCGACGTAGTGGCCGACGCCCGCGGTCTTCGCGGCGGCCGTCAGGTTCGTCGCCGACTTGGTGAAGAAGTCCAGCACCGGTCCGTCGGAGAAGTCCGGCGAGTTGACGACGTCGACCAGCACGTCGGAGCCGGCCAGCGCGTCCGTCAGGCCCGCGCCGGTGAGGACATCGGCGCCCGAGTCCCGAGACGCCGCCACGGTCTCGTGCCCGGCCTCGCCCAGCAGGGCAACGACCTTGGAACCGATCTGGCCGCTGGCACCCATCACAGTGATCTTCATCAGACACACCCTTTCGATTTGTTTCGGTTGTGCGGCTTCCACACTGGCAGTCACCGCGGGCCGGCGGACCCCGGAAAGTCCGTAGTCCGTGGGCCGTCAGTCCAGGAACACCACGTTGTCGCCGATCGGATTACGCGGCGTGTCAAGGTGGTTCGCGGGAAAAGCCGGGTCGGGGTAACCGATGGAGATTCCGCACAGGACGGTGAGCTCCTCCGGAATGTCGAGCTGCGCACGTAACACCTCGGGGTAGAAACCGATCGACACCTGTACGCAACTCCCGAGGCCCCGCTCGGTCAATGCCAGCATCAGCGTCTGCAGGAACATCCCGACACCCATCGCGTCGACCGTGCCGAAATCGCGGTGCATGCACACCACCCCGGCGACCGGGGCACGGAAGAACTCCCAGTTCCGCCGCTGGGCCGCCCAGCGGCCTGCCGCATCGCCCCGGTCGATGCCCATCGCGCCGTACACCAGGGCACCGCTCTCGCGGCGCAGGTGCGCGAACCGGGGCGGCAGACCCGCCGAGCCGACCTCGGGCGGGTGGGCATCGACGGCCGCGAGCAGCGCGTCGACCAACCGTGCGCGCCGCGCGCCGGTGACGAAGTAGACGTGCCACGGCTGGGTGTTGGAGTTCGACGGCGCCCGGATCGCGAGCTCCAGCGCCGCGTCGAGCAGTTCCCGCGGAACCGGCTTGTCCGGCAAGAACATCCGGGCCGACCGGCGCGCCCGGACGATGTCGCCGAACCCGGTCGTCATCGGACTCGCCGGTCCTTACGGGCCTCGAGTTCGTCGTCCTCGACGACGACGAGCATCGGCACGCCCGGCGTGCAGATCATCGTTACGAGGAACCGCAGCGGCACATCGGTGCGGTTGTTGGCGTCCGAGTAGTGGATGATGTCGCCACCCGGCTCCCAGAACGCCTCGCCGGCCTTGATCACCCGCGGCGCTTCACCCTCCAACTCGAACAGCATCTCGCCCTCCAAGACATAACCGAACGACGGTCCTCCGGGGTGCCGGTGTGGCGGCGCGCCCGCGCTTCCCGCCGGCCACTCGATTATGGACGTCATCACGTGCGCATCGGCCGGAATGAACGGCGGCGTCACGGTCTGGATGGTCGTGATGGCCTTCATCAGGTCGGCACTATCGAACATTGTTGCTCCTCAGTTGAATTCAGTGATATTCACGGCATGCGGGTTCAGGATTCCCACACGGCCGGCACGCACCTGAAGGCGTTGCCCGCCGTTGCCACATGGCAGACCGACGGGAACGGCAGGTGTGTCGCCACCAGCGCCTCGCGGGTCGACGACAGCTCCTGCAGCAGCCGGACGCGCACGCGCGCCGCTTCCTCGGGATCGTGCTCGAAACCGTTGAACCAGTCCGGATGGTCGAAGCCCGCCTGTAGCACGGCGTCCCCGGCGAATGTCAGGCGGTCGCCGCCCGACGCCAGCCGAACGACACTGTGGCCGGGAGTGTGCCCGCCGGTGCGCCGAGCGAGCACCCCCGGCGCCACCTCGTACTCCGTCTCGTATGGCCGCAACACATTGCGGTACTCATCTAGAAACCTTGTGGCGGAGGATCGCATCGCGTCCTGCATCGCTTCGTTCACGTTGGTGTGGGAGAAATCGGGTGACTCCCAGAACTCTGCCTCGGCGGCAGCGGCGTGGATTCGCACGTCCGGGCCCAGCCGATCCTTCACCCCGTCGACGAGCAGACCGCCGACGTGGTCGAAATGCATGTGCGTGAGCACCACGTCGGTCACGTCGGCGAGGTCGACGCCGGCGGCCGCCAGACGCTCACCCCAACGGCCGGCCCGTGGCGTGAAGTCCAGGTAGTCGACGCCGACTCCGGCGTCGATGAGGATGGTCTGGGCCCCGTGCCTGACCACAACCTGGTTCAGCGGTAGAGCGAGTTCGTCGGACGGCAGGAACATGTCGTCCAGCCAGGCCGCCCGGACGTCCGGGTCGGCGTTGGTGGCCAATTGTGGAGCCCCCATCGGTAGCACGCCATCGCTGATCACCACGACGTCGATGTCCCCGACCGTCAGCGCGTAGTACGACGGCACCGGTCGATCGGGCTCCCGGCCATCGCCCGGTGCGCTGGATTCCACTGCCTGAAGCGTCATGTCGTCTCCCCTGTCACTGGACGTGGCCTGGACGGCCCTGTCGGTGGTCTTCAGCCTCGCCGCGACAGAGCCTGATCGGACCCTTGAAAGCCCGTAGTCGAAAGCGGATGGAGCCACTGCGCGATATTGGCGACGTACTCCTTGAAGACCGCCAATCGAGCCGGGTCTGCCGCGATCTGAGTGCCGGGAAGATCGGACACGAACGACGGCGCTCCGGCGGTGAGATCCCAGTTGTAGTCGGCAAAGTGGTGGAACGTGGACTCGGCGACCGCGCGGCCCATCAGCCGTCCGTCCGGGCATCGTTCACCGTCGACCACGACCGCGAGATTGAAGTGCCGGCCGGTCGCGGTACTGCGGCCCTTTGCGATGGCGCGGGCGAGCGGTTGATTCTCGGACACCATGCCCTCATGCGGATGCGCGGGGAACCATTCGATGTGCCCGCTGGCGGTGCGGTTGGTACGCAACAGTTCGTGCGGCTCGCCGTCGACCAACACCGGCTGGTAGTCGCCATTGGCGCCGGAATGGTAGTTGGGCCAGGAGATTTCCGGGTTGTCCTGGTCGTCGCACAGGTCACCGGGATCGAGGTTCGGATCGTGGAATTCGTTGACGACCCCGAGAAATCCGAGGCGGTTCAGACAGCATCCCAGGTCTTGGTGATCGCGCGCGGTGAGCACACCGCCGCCGCGCTCGCGGAACCGCCGGATGCCTTCGGCGTCGGCCGCAGTCAGGCCGTCGCCGACGTCGACCGCCAGCAGCCACACCTGGTCGAAATCCAGCTCATCCAGCCGGCTCAGCACCGGGTCGTCGGTGCTATATGACCGGTTACGCGCGGTCACGTGGTGGCCGCACGCCCGCAGTTCGTCCGCCACCATCGAAAACCGGCGGACGTCCCAATCGTCGGCGCACGCGGTGATCGTCGTCTGCAACAGGATGCGGGACACAGAACTCATTTCCCTTCAAGGGTTTTCGCGTGGTGCGATCAGCATGGCCGATCGCCGATCGCAGTGAACCCTTGGAAGTTCGTGGTCTGTGGTCCAGTTCAGCTCGAGGGGAAGAGCGTGCGCAGCTGTCGCCGCGACGTGATGCCGAGCTTGACGAAGACCTTCCGCAGGTGCCATTCGACGGTGTGCGTGCTGATGAACAGCTGCGCACCGATCTCCTGGTTGGTCAGACCGCCGGCGGCAAGTTCGGCGATCTGGGCCTCCTGCGTCGTCAGCTCGTCACCGGAACTGACCGGCTCCTTGCGGACCTTCTTGCCGGCCGCGATCAGCTCGCGGCGGGTCCGCTCCGCAAACGCCTCGGCTCCCATGCGGTTGAACATCTCGAACGCCGTGCCGAGGTGCTCCCGCGCTGCCACGCGACGATTCAAGCGGCGCAGCCATTCCCCGTAACACAGATGAGCCCGGGCCAGGAGGAAGACGACACCGGTGCGCCCGAGCCGTTCGATGGCCTCGCGGTACAGGACGTCGGCATCCTCGTCGTCGACCACCAGGGCACGCGTGTGTGCGACTGCCCCCAGACCCCAGTCGGTGCCGCTCACGCCCGCACGTGCAGCGAACCGCTGGACCGCCCACTGCGCAGTTTCCTTGTCTCCGATGCGCGTTGCGGCTTCGACGAGCTCGACCAGACCCCAGCTGTAGAAGCCCAGATCGTCGTACTCACAACAGTTCCTGGCCGCGGCGAAAGCTTCGGCGTAACGCCCGAGCCCGTTGTAGAGAACAGCCGAAAGCATCCCCGTGACGCCGAGCACCCGGCCTTCGCCGCGTGCCGCCGCATCGCTCGCTGCGGAGTCGAGGGGGCCGACTGCGTCACCCGCGACCCCACGAAACGCCGCCAGTGACAGCGAGTGGTACCGCAACGGGGCGTAGTCGGTTGCCGCTGAGATCACGGCAGCCTCAGCGATGAGTGCTGCCGCCGTATCGAATTCGCCTGCCAGCAGATGCACGCCGGCCCCGAAGGCGAGCGCGGACGGAAGCACGGCCAATGCGCCGGCATCGCGCGCCTGGCGGATCGCGGCGGTGGCCAGCAGCCGGTGGATGCCATCGTCCCAAATCTCGCCGACGGCCGATTCCTGAACGATGGCCAGCCCCAACGGCATCCACCGCAGGAATTGCCCGTCGGCGTCCTGCGCGTGCCGACAGATGAGCTCCAGCGCGGCGCGCATCTGTTCGGTACCGCCACCGGTGACGATCCGGCTCGCCACGCCACTCAGCAACAGATCCACCGGCCGGTGCAACTCCGCCGCATCGCCGAGGGCAGCCGCCGCGGCCGCTGCCACCTCCGGCAGCGTGTCGGGCCGGCTCAGCCGGCCGGCGTACATGGCCGCGGCGAGCGCCTCGAGGTATGTCTCGCGGGCAAGTCCGTCATCGAGCGTCTCGAGATCTCTGGCCGCGGCAAGCAGCTTCTGCACCGCATCGCTCAGCGGGGGCACGCCCGGCCCGCCGCCTCGACTGCGGGCGAACTGCATCTGGGCCCGCAACCGATTCACTTGTGCCCGTTGCAGATTCGTCAGCGGCCCGAGTTCGGCGACCGCCAGGAGTTCGTACGCCGCCGCCGGTGCCGCGGCGTCGCGCTTGGCCTGTGCCGCCGCAAGCGCCCGGGCCGCACGCAGGGCAGGGTCCGCGGTCAGCACCGTCGCACGTTCCAGGAAGGCCGCTGCCGCCGCGACGCCGCCCTTGCGCTGGGCCCGTCCGGCCGAGCGCTCCAGGTCCGCGGCCACCGCGTCGTCGGGCCCTGCTGCCGCGTGGGCGAAATGCCAGACGCGCCGGTCGGGGTCGTGCCGTGGATCGGTGGCCTCGGCCAGCGCCCGATGTACCGCGCGGCGCTCGTTCACATCGGCCGCACGGTAGACAGCCGAACGCATCAACGGGTGACTGAAACGAACCCGCGCGCCGAACTCGATCAATCCCGCCGCCTCGGCCGGCGCCAGCGCGCTGACGGACAGTCCCAAAACCGTTGCGGCCCGCTGGAACAGCGCGGCGTCCCCCACCGCGTCGGCGGCGGCGAGGAACAACAGCTGCTGGGTGGCCGGTGGCAGCGCCTCCACGCGACGCCGGTAGCTGTCCTCCACCTGGCTCGTCACACTGCGCCCGGTGCCCATGCTCCAGAACCCGCCCGCGAGTTCGGCGGCATGAACGCTGTGCGGAACCTCGAGGAGCGCGAGCGGGTTCCCTCGCGTCTCGGCGACGAGACGGTCGCGCACCCGCGGGTCGACGCGCCCCAACAGCACCGAGTCCAGTAGATCCCGGGCATCGGCATCCGACAGACCCGTCACCGTCAGTTCCGGCAGGGTCCCCAGCGCCTCCGCTCCGGCGTCGCGGGCCGCAAACAGCAGCACGACGGGCTCGGCGAGGAACCGGCGCGCGACGAAGGCGAGGGTCTGCACCGACACCTGATCGAGCCACTGCGCGTCGTCGACCACACACAACAGCGGCTGATCGTCCGTAGCAGCGGCCAGCAGGCTGAGTACCGCGAGCCCCACCAGGAAGCGGTCCGGCGCCGCCCCGGCGCCACGGCCGAAGGCCACGTCCAGTGCTTCGCGCTGCGGCGTCGGCAGTTCATCGAGGTGATGCAGCAGCGGCGCACACAGTTGCTGCAGGCCGGCGTACGCCAACTCCATATCGGACTCGACGCCCGTCACCTGGACACAACGAAAGCCGTCGGCGGCAGCCATCGCGTGCTGCAGCAGCGCGGTCTTGCCGACCCCCGCCTCACCGCGCAGGACCAGCACCTGACTACTGCCCGATCGCGCGGCCGACAACAGGCCGCGCAGCGTCACGATCTCTTTGTCGCGGCCGCGCAAGACCGGCCCACGATCCTGACTCGACATCGGCACCACCGTATCTAGTTGCTGTCAGCAGTCTTGCCCGGACACAAAAGTGCCCCGGAACCGAAGTTCCGGGGCGCTCCTGCCAAACGGAAACTAACCCTTGCGAGCCTTGATCGCGTCCGTCAGCTGCGGGCTGACGTTGAACAGGTCGCCCACGATGCCGAGGTCGGCGATCTCGAAGATCGGCGCCTCTTCGTCCTTGTTCACCGCGATGATGGTCTTGGACGTCTGCATGCCGGCACGGTGCTGGATGGCGCCCGAGATACCCAGGGCGATGTACAGCTGCGGGGCAACGGTCTTACCGGTCTGGCCGACCTGGAACTGACCGCCGTAGTAGCCCGAGTCGACCGCGGCACGCGACGCACCGACGGCACCGCCGAGCGAGTCGGCCAGGGCCTCGACGACCGAGAAGTTGTCGGCGCTGCCGACACCACGGCCACCGGCGACCACGACGCTGGCCTCGGTGAGCTCCGGACGGTCACCGGCGACAGCCGGCTCGCGCGAGGTGATCTTGGTGGCGTTCTCGGCCTGGGCCGGAACCTCGACGTTGACGACCTCGCCGGCGGCAGCAGCCGCTTCAGCTTCAATGGCACCCGGACGGACGGCGATGACGGGGAGCACGTCGTTGGCCTGCGCCTCGACGGTGTAAGCGCCACCGAAGATGCTGTGCACGCCGATGCCACCGGCCTTGACGTCGATGACGTCGACCAGCAGGCCGGCACCCAGGCGGGCCGCCAGCCGACCGGCGACCTCTTTGCCCTCGGTGCTGGCGACGGTCAGGACCGCGGCCGGGCTGGCGGACTCGACGAGCGCCTCCAGCACGTCGACGGTCGGGGTGACCAGGAAGTTGGCCGCGTCAGCCGACTCGGCGACGTAGATCTTGGCCGCGCCGGCGGCCTTGAGGGCGTCGGTCAGCGGGGCGGCGGTGCCCGGGGCACCCACCACCACGGCGGCCGGCTCACCGAGCACACGAGCGGCGGTGATCAGTTCGGTGCTCACCTTCTTGAGGGCACCATCGGCGTGCTCGACGAGCACAAGTACTTCAGCCATGCGTATTTGCCTCTGTGTCTTTCGTGGAAGTTTCGGTGGGGTGGGGGCTAGATCAGCTTCTGGGCAACGAGGTACTCGGCGATCTTGTTGCCGCCCTCGCCCTCGTCGGTGATCTTCTCGCCCGCGGCCTTGGCCGGCTTCGGCGTCGACGACAGCACCTTGCTGCTGGCGTTGGCGACACCGACCTCGTCGGCCTCGACACCGATCTCGGCCAGGGTCAGCACGGTGACCGGCTTCTTCTTGGCGGCCATGATGCCCTTGAACGACGGGAAACGAGCTTCGCCGATGCGCTCGTTGACGCTCACGACGGCCGGCAGTGCGGCCTCCAGGCCGAAGACGCCCTCGTCGGTCTCACGCTCACCGGTGACCTTGCCGCCCTCGACGGAGATGCTGCGCAGCGAGGTCAGCTGCGGCAGGCCCAGCAGCTCGGCGATGACGGCCGGAACCGCGCCACCCACGCCATCGGTGGACTCGTTGCCGCCGATGACCAGCTCGGCGCCCTCGATGGTGCCCAGCGCGCGGGCCAGGGTCCAACCGGTCTGGACGATGTCCGAACCCTTCAGCTGGTCGTCCTTCACGTGCACCGCGTTGTCGGCGCCCATCGACAGAGCCTTGCGGATGGCCTCGGTGGCCCGCTCCGGTCCGACGGTCAGCACGGTGACGGTGCCGGCGCCGCCGGCGGCCTCTTCCTTCTCCTTGATCTGCAGCGCGGCCTCGACGGCGCGCTCGTTGATCTCGTCGAGCACCGCGTCCGCGGACTCGCGGTCGAGGGTGAAGTCGCCGTCGTTGAGCTTGCGCTCCGACTCATAGTCAGGGACCTGTTTGATCAGGACCACGATGTTCGTCATGGGTGTGGTTCGTCCTCCTCGATGAGGCCGGCGGTCGGCCTGGCATTCACGATTAACGCAACGACCAACATGTTACTACTCGGTAACTTATGTGGCATGGCGCAGGAACACCATAGCTGGTCGAACGCGGCCCGAGGATGCCGCCTTTTTGTTTTCTTGACCACACTTGAGGCGGTTCGGCAACATGGCAGAACCAGCAGGTGGGACGGCCCAACCGATCAGGCATGGGATCAGCGGTACCACTCTGGGCTAGCCTGCCTATCTAATGAGCACTTTTCCCGAAACCCAGCCGGCGACGACCGAGGCCTCGGCTGAGACGCTCTTGCCAGTCATGCCACTGACCGGTGAGCGCACCGTCCCGGATCTGGCCGAGGAGAACTACTGGTTCCGTCGCCACGAGGTGGTGTACCGGCGCCTGGTCGAGCGCTGCCGCGGCCGCGATGTGCTGGAGGCCGGTGCCGGCGAGGGCTACGGCGCCAACCTCATCGCCGACGTCGCGCGCCGGGTCATCGGGCTGGACTACGACGAGTCCGCCGTGGCGCACATCCGCGCCCGCTACCCCAGGGTCGAGATGCTGCACGGCAACCTGGCCGCCCTGCCGCTCCCCGACGCCGCCGTGGACGTGGTGGTCAACTTCCAGGTCATCGAACACCTTTGGGACCAAGGCCAATTCGTCGCCGAATGTCTTCGGGTGCTGCGCCCGGGTGGCGTGCTGCTGATGTCGACGCCCAACCGGATCACCTTCACCCCGGGCAGCGACACCCCGCTGAACCCGTTCCACACCCGGGAACTCAACGCCGCCGAGATGACCGAACTGCTGACCGAGCAGGGCTTCGTCATGGAGGCCATGCTCGGGGTCTATCACGGCGCCGGGCTGCGCGAGCTCGACGCACGCCACGGGGGCTCCATCATCCAGGCCCAGATCGACCGCGCCGTCGCCGATGCGCCCTGGCCGGCGGACCTGCTGGCCGACGTGGCCGCGGTGACGATCGACGACTTCGACCTACTGGACGCCAATGACGCCGAGATTGACGACAGCCTCGATCTGGTAGCAATCGCGGTGCGGCCGTGAGTGATTCGTCCACGTCAGTACCCGGGATGTTCACCCTGGTACTGCACACCCACCTGCCGTGGCTGGCGCACCACGGCCGCTGGCCGGTCGGCGAGGAGTGGCTGTACCAGTCGTGGGCGACGGCCTACCTGCCCCTGACGCGCGTGCTGCGCACGCTTGCCGATGAGGGTCGCAGCCACCTGCTGACCCTGGGGATGACGCCCGTCGTCACCGCTCAGCTCGACGATCCGTACTGCCTGGCCGGCATGCAGCAGTGGCTGTCCAACTGGCAGCTGCGCGCCCTCGAAGCGACCACCGTCCGCGACGGCGGCGGCGCGCCCGAGACCTTCAATTCACCGGAAGCATTGCGCGCCTTCGGCATTCACGAACACCAGCAGGCCGGCGCGGCACTCGCCGAATTCGCCGACCACTGGCAGCACGGCGGCAGCCCGGTGTTGCGTCAGCTGATCGGCGCGGGCACCATCGAATTGCTCGGCGGTCCGCTGTCGCATCCGTTCCAGCCGCTGCTCAACCCCCGACTACGGGAGTTCGCGCTGCGCGAGGGCCTGGCCGATGCCGGCGCCCGGTTCGCGCACACCCCCGGCGGCATCTGGGCACCCGAGTGCGCCTACGCCCCCGGCATGGAGACCGGCTACGCCGCCGCCGGCGTCACCCACTTCATGGTCGACGGCCCGTCGCTGCACGGTGACACCGCGCTCGGCCGCCCGGTCGGCGAGTCGGACGTCGTCGCCTTCGGACGGGACCTGCAGGTCAGCTACCGCGTGTGGTCCCCCAAGTCGGGCTACCCGGGGCACCCGGCCTACCGCGACTTCCACACCTACGACCACCTCACGGGCCTCAAGCCGGCCCGCGTCACGGGCCGCACCATCCCGTCGGAGTCGAAGGCCCCCTACGAGCCCGATCGGGCCGGCGCCGCGATCGACGCGCACGTCGCGGATTTCGTGAACACCGTCCGGCGACGGCTCATCTCGGAGTCCGAGCGCACCGGTCGTCCGGCCCACGTCGTCGCCGCGTTCGACACCGAACTGTTCGGGCACTGGTGGCACGAGGGACCGGAGTGGCTCGGGCGCGTATTGCGCGCGCTGCCGGCCGCCGGTGTCCAGGTCGGCACTCTGTCGGACGCGATCAGCAAGGGCTTTGTCGGCTCCGCCGTCGAACTGCCGCCCAGCTCGTGGGGCTCGGGCAAGGACTGGCAGGTCTGGTCCGGTGAGCAGGTGGCCGACTTCGTGGCACTCAACGCCGAGGTCGTCGATACCGCGCTGACCACGGTGGACAAGGCCCTGGCCCAGGATTCGGCCTACCCGGCGCGAGACCGCGTCGCCGACCAGATCCTGCGGGAAGCCCTGCTGACCGTCTCGAGCGACTGGCCCTTCATGGTCAGCAAAGACACCGCAGCGGAATATGCTCGCTATCGCGCGCACCTACACGCGCACGCCACCCGGGAGATCGCCGGTGCCCTCGCGTCTGGACGACGCGATCAGGCCCAGAACCTCGCGGAGGGTTGGAACCGCGCCGACGGACTGTTCGGCGCCCTGGACGCGCGGAGGTTGCCGCGATGAGCGCTTGCGCGAAGAGCAGAAGGCACCGATGAGCGCTTGCGCGAAGAGCAGAGTGCACCAATGAGCGCTTGCGCGAAGAGCAGAAGGCAACGATGAAAATCCTCATGGTCTCGTGGGAGTACCCGCCCGTGGTGATCGGTGGCCTCGGACGCCACGTCCACCATCTGGCCGTCGAGCTCGCCGTTCTCGGCCACGAGGTCGTGGTGCTGTGCCGCCGTCCCGCGGACACCGACCCCAGCACGCATCCCACGACCAACGAGGTGCACGAGGGCGTGTGGGTGATCTCCGCGGCTCTCGACCCGAACGAGTTCAAGTTCGGCACCGACATGATGGCGTGGACGCTGGCCATGGGCCACGCCATGATTCGCGCCGGGCTGAGTCTGCGCGACTGGACCCCCGATGTCGTGCACGCCCACGACTGGCTGGTCGCGCACCCCGCGGTGACCCTGGCCGAGTTCTTCGACGTGCCGCTGGTCTCCACCATCCACGCCACCGAGGCCGGCCGGCATTCCGGCTGGCTGTCGGGCCCGGTGAGCCGGCAGGTGCACTCGCTGGAGTCGTGGCTCGTGCACGAGTCCGATTCGCTCATCACCTGCTCGGTGTCCATGGGCGAGGAGATCACCGAGCTGTTCGGGCCTGAGCTGCCCGACGTGAGTGTGATCTGCAACGGTATCGACACCGCCGGCTGGCCATTTGCGATGCGCCGCAAGCACGACGGCCCGGCCGAGCTGCTGTTCGTCGGCCGGCTCGAGTACGAGAAGGGCGTGCACGACGTCATCGCCGCGCTGCCCCGCATCCGGCGGACCCATCCCGGCACGACACTGACCATCGCCGGCGACGGCACCCAGTACGACTGGCTGGTCGAGGAAGCCCGCAAGCACAAGGTCACCAAGGTGACGAATTTCGTTGGCCGCGTTGACCATTCAGGGCTACTGGAACTGCTGCACCGGGTCGACGCCGCGGTGCTGCCGAGCCACTACGAGCCGTTCGGCATCGTCGCGCTGGAAGCCGCCGCGGCCGGCACACCGCTGGTGACGTCGAACGTCGGCGGGCTCGGCGAAGCGGTGATCAACGGAAAGACGGGCGTCTCCTGTCCGCCGCGCAACGTCGGCGCACTGGCGTCCGCGGTCCGCAAGGTGCTCGACGATGCGCCGGCCGCGCAGCAGCGCGCCCTGGCCGCCCGGGACCGGTTGAACCACGACTTCTCCTGGCAGACCGTCGCCGCCGAGACAGCGGACGTCTACCTGGCCGCCAAGCGGGGCGAGCGCCTGCCGCATGCGCGTCGTCCCATCGTCGAACGGCCGCTGCCCGACCGCGGCTGAGTTTCCCGCGCGAGCTTGCGCGGGCGCCACCGCTTGACGGATATACCCCCCGGGGGTACAAACGGCAGGGTGTTCACTCGCCGTAGTTTCCTGATCGCCTCTGCCGTCACGGGCGTGTCCGCGCTGGCCGGCGTCGCCGCCTGCGGCAAGGCGCCGTCCCCAGCCGCGGCCGGCGGCATCGATCAGAAGGCCATCCAGAAGGCGATCGCCGCCGCCGAGGCCGCCCGCCCGCACACCGGACGCACCGTCTCGGTGGCGCTGCGCCCGCAGCCGGCCACCGTGGACCTCGGCGGTGTCGCCGTGCAGACGCTCGCATACGGCGACCAGGTGCCGGGCCCGCTGATCCGCGCATCGGTGGGCGACGAGCTGTCGGTCCGCGTGTCCAACGGACTCGACCATGACACGTCGGTGCACTGGCACGGCATCGCGCTGCGCAACGACATGGACGGCGCGGCGCCCGCGACACCGAACATCAAGCCGGGCAACGACTTCACCTACAGTTTCTCGGTCCCGCACGCCGGTACCTACTGGGCGCATCCACACACGGGCCTCGACGCGGACTATGGGCTGTACCTACCGGTGATCATCGACGACCCAGCCGAAAGCGGCCGTTACGACGCGGAATGGATTGTGGTCCTTGACGATTGGACATCGGGCGCGGGAAAGTCGCCACCACAGATCTACGACGGCCTGCGCGCGATGGCCGGCATGGACGGGCACGACATGAGCGGCATGGGCGACATACCCATGGCGACGAGCACACTGCTCGGCGGTGACGCCGGCGACGTCAAATACCCCTACTTCCTCGCGGGCGGCCGGATTCCTGCCGCACCAACCGTTTTCAACGCCAAGCCGGGTCAGCGCATCCGGCTGCGCATCATCAACGCCGGCGCCGACACGGCCTTCCGGGTGGCACTGGCCGGGCACCGCATGACCGTCACCCACACCGACGGCTTCCCGGTCGAACCGCTGGACGTGGACGCACTGCTGCTGGGCATGGGCGAGCGCTACGACGTCATCGTCACCGCGGGCTCCGGGGTTTTCCCGTTGGTCGCGGTGGCAGAGGGCAAGGACGGCGCCGCGCGCGCCCTACTGTCCACCGGCGCGGGCAGCGCGCCGGACCCCGCGTTCCGGCCGGCAGAGCTCAACCGGCGGGTCGGCACGGTCGCCGATTTCACGGCCACCTCGGCCGTCGACCTCGGCCCCATCAGGCCGGACGTCACGCTGGCCGCCGAACTCACCGGCTCGATGATGAAGTACGACTGGGGCATCAACGGGCGGGGCTTCGACGACCGTCAGGCCCTGACCATCCGCCAGGGACAGCGCGCCACCATGACCTTCACCAACTCGACGACGATGTGGCACCCCATGCACCTGCACGGGCACACCTTCCAGGTGCTGCAGTCCGGCGACGGTGAAGTCCGGCGCGGCCCGCGCAAGGACACGCTCATCGTGCTGCCCAAGCAGAAGCTCACGGTCGCGCTCGTCGCCGACAACCCCGGCGAATGGATGCTGCACTGCCACAATGCCTATCACCAGGAGGCGGGCATGATGACGACCCTCGCCTACGAGTGAGGTGCACTCGCAGAAGGACTACCGGGAGCTCTTCTTGCGCTCGATGTCGGCCAGCGCCCGGGCGAGTTCCTCGCGCTCGGCGGCCGAGGTCTCCCAGTCCAGCTTGCGGTTCCTGACCACCTTGGCGGGGGCACCGACCGCGATGGAGAAGTCCGGAATCTCGCCCTTGACGACCGCGTGGGCACCCAGCACACAGCCGCGGCCGATGCTCGTGTTGCGCAGGATGGTCACCTTCGCTGCGACCCAGGTGTCCGGACCGATCCGGACCGGGCCCTTCACGATGCCCTGGTCCTTGATCGGCAGCTCCATGCTGTCCATCTTGTGGTCGAAGTCGCAGACGTAGCACCAGTCCGCCATCAGCGCCGACTCACCGATCTCGATGTCCAGGTAGGTGTTGATGACGTTGTCACGGCCCAGCACCACCTTGTCGCCGAAGCGCAGCGAGCCCTCGTGGCAGCGAATGGTGTTCTTGTCGCCGATGTGGACCCAGCGGCCGATCTCCATCTGCGCCAACTCAGGTGTGCACTGAATCTCCACGCCCTTGCCGAGGAACACCATGCCGCGCGTGATGATGTGCGGGTTGGCCAGCTTGAACTTGAGCAGCCGGAAATACCGCACCAGGTACCAAGGGGTGTACGCCTTGTTGTCGAGCACCCACTTCAGCGACTCGCGGGTGAGGAAGCGCGCCTGCCGCGGATCGCGCAATCGCGAACCCCGCCATCGTTTGTGAATCGGTGCGCCCCACATCGTCGTCATGGCCGCACAGCCTACGCGAGGCGAAATCGGACATTCGCCGGTCTCGGGCTAGTCTCGGGACTCGATGCCTGCACACCGAATCCGCCGCCTCGCCGCCATTGCTGTCGCCGTGGTCACCCTGACCGTCGCCGGGTGCGGCAACACCGACTCCTGGGTCAAGGCGCATCCTTCGGACGGCTGGCCGGCACAGTACGGCGATGCCGCCAACAGCAGTTACACCGCGCTGGCCGGGGCGAGCAGCCTCAAGCAGGACTGGGCCCGGTCGGCCAAGGGCAATCTCGGCGCGCAGGTGATCCTCGGCTCCGGTAACTACCTCGCCATCAACGCGCAGTCGGCCAATGGTTGCTCACTGATGGTGTGGGAGAGCGACGAGCACGGCCGCCAGCGCTGGTGCACGCGGCTGTGGCAGGGCGGCGGCATGGCCAGTCCTCTTTTCGACGGCTTCGACAACATGTATGTCGGCCAGCCCGGCGCGATCATGTCGTTCCCGCCCACCCAGTGGATCCGCTGGCGCCAGCCGGTGATCGGCATGCCGACGACACCGCGCATCCTGGCGCCCGGCCAGCTCCTCGTGGTGACGCATCTGGGCCAGGTGCTGGTGTTCGACGCGCACCGTGGCCAGACCGTCGGCGCCCCGCTCGATCTGGTCAGCGGCGTCGACCCCGCCGATTCAGCGCGCGGCCTGGCCGATTGCCAACCCGCAAAGGCCGGCTGCCCCATCTCCGCTGCCCCGGCGTACTCCCCGCAGACCAACATGGTGGTGCTGGGGCTGTGGCAACCGGGCGCCGACGCGCCCGCCCTCGTCGGGCTGCGCTACCACGAGGGCCAGACGCCGCTGCTGACCCGCGAATGGAGTAGCACCGCGGTGGGCGGTGAACACGGGGCCGGCCCGATTGCCAGCCCGGTGCTGTCCGCCGACGGCAAGACCGTCTACGTCAACGGGCGCGACCAGCACCTGTGGGCGCTGAACTCCGCCGACGGCAAGGCCAAGTGGTCGGTGAGCCTCGGCTTCCAGCCGCAGACGCCACCGTCGGTGACGCCGGACGGCCTGGTGGTGGCCGGAGGCGGGCCACAGACCAAGCTCACCGCGGTCAAGGACAAGGGCGACAAGGGCGAGGTCGCATGGACGCGTACCGACGTCGAGCCGCTGACGACGTCCACGCGCGCCGGCAGCGATGTCGGGTACGTCGTGGCGCGCGACGGTGATCACGGCCAGTCGCTGCTGGTCTTCTCCCCCGCCGACGGCCACACCGTCAACAGCTACCCGCTGCCGGGTGCCACCGGATGGCCGGTCGGCGTATCCGTCGGGCACGACAAGCGCGTCATCACGGCGACCAGCGACGGCCAGGTCTACGCGTTCGCTCCGGCCTGATCAGGCCAGCATCGCCTCGATCGGCGCCCGCGGCACCGTCACCTGCACCGCACCGGCGGATTCCGGCAACACCTGGCCCTGGCTGAAGAAGAAGATCAGCGAGTCGTTGGTGAGCGCGAAGTTCTGATACGTGTCGGGGTCCAGCCCGACCGCCGGCGGCAGCAGCAGCGGCTGCGCGGACTGCCTGACAAGCTCGCCCTGAACCATCGGCAGGATCACCGGAAACGGTTGTGTGCCAGGGGCGAACAGGTTCTCGATGGTGAGCGGTTTGCGCTGCACCTGGTCCCAGTTGAAGGACTTGTAGAAGGTCTGCGGGTGGGCGCCGCCGACGTCCTGGAACGTCTTGAACACCACCGACTGCGTGCCCCGGGGCGGGATCGCCGCGCTGTACTGGGTCGCGGCGGTGTCCAGCTCGTACGACGTCTCGTGCGGCCCGGGCATCTTCGCCACATTGACGTAGCCGTCGCGCGTCTGCGTGATGTAGTCGACGACGGCTTGCTGGTCCGGGTAGTCGATCGGGTAGCTGATGTTGAGCGAATAGCCGCGTGAGGTGTCACGGATCTGACACATCCGCGAGCCGTCGACAACACCGGCCAGGTCCGAGCACTTCGCCGGGGTCGCGGCCGCAAGAGGCACGCCGAGCCAACCGACCGCGCCTGAAGCAGCGATCACTGCGGCGAGAGCGGGAAGGCGCATCTGGGGAATCCTCCGGGGATGAATGAATGGCGGCACGTCGCCGCCGGTTCCAGCGTACCTGTCAGCCCTACCCCTACCGGGCAGGAACTGCGATCAGATGATTCAGCGCGACGGGCGGCAGATGAAGGCCGTCGGCCGGGCCGCGGCCCCGGTGCCGATGCGCGTGATCACCACCGACAGCTGGACACCCGCACGCTGTAACTTCAGCTTGGCCCGCAACGCATCCGGGTCGACATCGACGCCTCGAACGAGGATCTCGACGGCGGATGCCCCGTGCGCAGACACCGCGTGGCGGAGCCGCTTCTCGTTGTAGGCGATCTGCTCGACGACCTCGAAACCCCTTGTACCGCTGGGCAGCTCGTCGCCGGACAGGTAGGCGATCGCCGGGTCCAGCTGCCAGAGACCATGCCGCGCCGCATAGTGGCGTACCAGGCCGGCCCGAACCACCGCACCGTCGGGGTCGACGATCCACCGCCCCACGGGCGCAGCGGGGCAGTCGTCGGGGTCGGCATCGGTGAATTCCTCGGCCACCTGGCCGGTCTTGTCCAGTACGGTGGCCCGGCGCGTGACGCGGGATGCGGCGAGCCCCGGCGACCACAGGCAGGCCTCCCGGACGCTGCCGGCCAGCGACGTGATCTGCACTTCGCCGCGGAATCCCAGTTCGGCCAGCCGGCCGAAATCGACGCCGGGCGCACATTTCACCACCAGGTCGCGGTCCCGGTACACCTCGAGCAGCTCGTCCAGTGGCGGCGCGTAGTCGCGGGGATCGAACTTGCGGCGCCCCGAACTGCGCCGGGCCGGGTCCACGACCACCACGGCGTCCCGAGTGACCGGGCGGAGCGCGTCCGCGCGGCACAGCTGCGCGCGGTCGCCCACGTTGTGGTGCGCCATGGCCAGCCGGACCGCGTCGAGGTCGCTGCCGATGAGCAGCGACGCCGAAGCACCCGAATCACTCAGCGCGGCGAGTTCGGTCCCGACCGAGCACGTCGCATCGTGCACGACACGGCCGGACAGGCGCCGCGCGCGATGCACCGCGACGGCCCCTGCGGTCGCCTGCTGCAGCGCCTCGTCGGTGAACAGCCAGGCCGTGACGTCGCCGAGCTCGGCGAGCTTGGCGACGGCCCGGCGACGCAGCAGGACGGTCTCCACCAGCACCGCCGCGCGATCGCCGAAACGCGAACGCGCCCAGGCGATGTCGGATACCCGATGAGCATCGGTCAACGGCCGCGCGGCCACCTCGGCGAGCGCCTCCTGACCGGCTCCGGTCAGGTAGGCGACATCATCGAGTGTGAAGGCATAACCGCTCACGTGCGGAGCGTCAGGTCCGTCAGGACGGCTTGACCCCGGTGATCATCACGTTGTAGAACCAGCCCTTCGGCACCACACGGCGCCACACGTTGGCGTCGAACCAGCTCAGCGTGGTCCAGCCGCCGAACGCGAACTTGGCCCACTTGAAGCCGAGCTTGCCCTGGGGCACGGTCGACTCGAAGGTCCGCACCGGCCAGCCCAGCATGGCGGCGGTGAATTCCTCACTGGCGGTGGCGACTTCGACGGCACCGGCGTTGGTGGCCATGCGCTCCAGGTCGGCGGGATCGAAGGTGTGCAGGTCGACGATCCACTCCAGCGCCGCGGCACGCGAGTTCTCGTCGAGCTCCTCCTGCGGCCGGCGCCAGGACTCCAGGCCGGGCAGCTTCATGGCCGCGACGGTGGTCTTCCAGGTCAGGTCGGCGAGGCGACGGGCGTAGAAGTTACCGACGGTGGTGGGCTCGCCGGCGAAGATGAACCGGCCACCCGGCTTGAGCACGCGGACCACCTCGCGCAGCGACAGCTCCACATCGGGGATGTGGTGCAGCACCGCGTGCCCGACCACCAGATCGAAGGTGTTGTCCTCGTAAGGGATTCCCTCGGCGTCGGCGACCCGGCCGTCGATGTCCAGACCGAGCGCCTGGCCGTTGCGGGTCGCCACCTTGACCATGCCCGGGGACAGGTCGGTGACCGAGCCACGGCGGGCGACGCCGGCCTGGATCAGGTTCAGCAGGAAGAAGCCGGTGCCACAGCCGAGTTCGAGCGCCCGGTCGTAGGGCAGCTCACGCTGGACCTCGTCGGGAACGATGGCGTCGAAGCGGCCGCGGGCGTAGTCGATGCACCGCTGGTCGTACGAGATCGACCACTTGTCGTCGTAGCTCTCGGCTTCCCAGTCGTGATACAGGATCTGCGCCAGCTTGGTGTCGTGGCGGGCGGCCTCGACCTGTTCGGCAGTCGCGTGCGGGTTGGGGGCCTGGTCAACAGCCTGGTCAACGACGTCGGACGCCTGGGTGGCGTCAGCGGCGGCGACCTCGGACGTCTGGTCGGTACTCGTCATGCAGGTCAGCCTAACTGCCCGGTCACCGGGAGTTCACATCCACGGTTGTGTACACCGCTCCGGCGCGGGCTCAGCGAACCCCGAACGCCGCCTTTGCTGTGGCCAGCGCCTCGGGCGCAGCATCCAGGAACCTGCGTGCCCACTTCTGCGCCTCGTCGTAGACGTGGTCGGGCGCCACCAGTTGATCGATCAGACCGAGAGATACCGCCTCTTCAGCGCCGGCGAATCGCCCGCTGAACACCAGGTCCTTCGCTCGGCTGTCGCCGACGGCCGCCGCCAACCGCGCGGCCGCGCCCTCGGCCGGTGCCCGGCCGAACAGGATCTCGGTCGACCCGACCTTCACGTTGTCACCGCTGATCCGCCAGTCCGCGGCCAGCGCCAGCGTCAGGCCACTGCCCAGCGCGTAACCGGTCACGGCCGCGACGGTGGGCCGCGGAATGGCGGCGACGGCATCAACGGCTGCACGGCACACCGAGCCCGCGACAAGAGCTTCCGCCGCGTCGAGCGTGCTGGTCTCGTGGTCGTCGTCACCGGTGCAGAACACCTCGTGGCCGCCGTGCACGATGACGGCGCTCACGTCGGACCGCTGACCCAGCTCCTCGGCCGCCGCGGCGATCTCCCGGCACATCTGGCGGGTCAGCGCGTTGCGCGGCGGCCTGGCCAGCAGCAGGGTGCCGACCCCGTCGGTGACATGGATTTCGACAAATTCTGCCGCGAATTCTCGCTTCGTCATCACTGCGCCCGGCCGCCGCGCGCCGCTTTGTACCGCTCGGCGTCGAAGAACTCGATGTCCCAGGTGCCCTCGCCCATGGTGAGGACCGGCTCGATCGGCGCGATGGTGCGTTCGTCCTTCATCAGTTCGGCGACCATGCGGCCATCGAGCGAGCTCAATTGCGTCCAGGTCGGCGGCAACAGGAACGAATGGCCTTGCGCGAACTCCTCCAGCGCGGCCGTCGGCGTCCGCCAGGCGACGTGGTCGCTCTCGGTGTTGTTGCCGTCGGCGCGCTGACCGGCGGGCAGGGCGCCGACGAAGAAGAAGGTGTCGTAACGGCGCGTGCGTTCTTCCTTGGGCGTGATCCAGTTGGCCCACGGCCACAGCAGATCGGCCCGCAGTACCAGGTTCTCGCGCGCCAGGAACTCGCCGAACGACAGCTCACGGCTCTCCAGCGCGACCCGCGAGTCGTGGTACACCGCGGCGTCGGAGACGATGCCGTCCGGATCGCCTGCCGGCCCCGCGAACAGCACGCCACATTCCTCGAAGGTCTCGCGCGCGGCCGCACACACCAGCGCACCGGCCAGCACCGGGTCCACTCCGAACTTCTCGGCCCACCAGCTGCGTTCGGGCCCGGTCCAGGCAATATCCGCGTCGCCGTCGCCGGAGGCGACGAACAGGTCGTAGTCACGCTCGTCCACACCGCCGCCGGGGAACACCGTCATGCCGCCGGCGAAGTCCATCGACATGGTGCGGCGCATCAGGAAGACCTCGATGCCCGGCGCACCGTCGCGCACCAGCATCACCGTCGCCGCGGGTTTGGGATGTAGCGGGTCGGGTTGGGTCATATACGCCTCCTGTGCGCCGCGCGACTGCGGGTACGACGGGCGAAGTACCGCCCTTCGATGTACTCCAGGGCGATCGACTGGCCGAAGGCCTGGGAGAGATTTTCGGAAGTCAGCACGTCGGGCAGGAGACCGGCGGCGACCACCTGGCCTTCGGCGAGCAACAGGCAGTGCGTGAAGCCCTCGGGTATTTCCTCGACGTGGTGGGTCACCAGCACCGTGGCCGGCGCGTCGGCGTCGGCCGCCAGGTCCGCCAGCCGGGCCACCAGTTCTTCCCGACCCCCGAGGTCCAGTCCGGCGGCCGGCTCGTCGAGCAGCAGCAGCTCCGGGTCGGTCATCAGCGACCGGGCGATCAGCACCCGCTTGCGCTCGCCTTCGGACAGCGTGCCGTAGCGGCGGTCGGCGAGGTGTTCGGCCCCGATGCTCTCCAACGTGTCCAGCGCGCGGTTGTAGTCGACGTCGTCGTACTGCTCGCGCCACCGGCCCAGCACCGCGTAACCGGCCGAGACCACCAGGTCGCGCACCACTTCGTCGTCCGGTATCCGCTGCGACAGCGCCGAACTGCTCAGGCCGATGCGCGACCGCAGCTCGGACATGTCGGTGCGGCCCAGCCGTTCGCCGAGGACGAACGCGGTGCCCGACGACGGATGCTCGACGGCGGCCGCCATGCGCAGCAATGACGTCTTGCCCGCGCCGTTGGGGCCGAGGACCACCCAGCGTTCGTCGAGTTCCACCGACCAATCGATCGGACCGACCAGGGTGGCTCCGCCGCGGCGCAGCGTGACGCCGGTGAATTGGATCAGGAGGTCTGGATCTGGCTCAACGTCGCGTTCTGAGGTGGTGTCGTTGAGGGCGCCGGGCACTCGCTCATCGTAGCCACGGCCGGTTCAGCATCCGATTGGCCGGCCCGGTCCCCCACCACGTGCGCCCATCCGCTGGCCGCGAGCCAGCGACCCGGGGTACACCGCAGCACCAGCTGCACCAGTGGCCCAATCCCCAAGGCATACACCACGGTTCCCACGCCGACGGTGCCGCCGAGCAGCCAGCCGGTGGCCAACACGGTGACCTCGATGCCCGTGCGAACCAACCGCACCGACCATCCGGTCCGGGCCACCAGCCCGGTCATCAGTCCGTCGCGTGGACCCGGCCCCATCCCGGCGCCGATGTACATCACCGTGCTCACCGCGTTGAGGACGACAGCGCCGACCATCATCGCCGTGCGCACCGGCAGCGTCGTGGGCTGCGGCAGCACCATCAGGAAGGCGTCGACCGTGATGGAGATGACGATGACGTTCGCGACGGTGCCGACACCCGGCCGGTTGCGCAGCGGGATCCAGCCCAACAGCACCACGACTCCGACGAGCGCCGTGGCGCCGCCGATGGTCAGCCCGGTGTGCTTCGCCAGGCCCTGGTGGAAGACGTCCCACGGGTCCAGGCCCAGGCCGGCCCGCACGAAGAACGCCATCGACAACCCGTAGCCGCTGAGCCCGGCCAGCAGCAGGGCGGAGCGGACGACGGTGGACTTCGCTTTCACCGGTGGTCCTGGAAACGCGCACGGATGGCGTCCAGTTCGTGACGCACGCGGGCGGCGTCGAGGTCGCGGATGTCGGCGCGGTTGTCGCGCCGCGACCGGACGCGCTTCTCGGCCAGTTTTGATAGCCAGTTCGTTCGCATGACACCAGTTTCTCGACGAACTGGCTTGCCCTTCAATAGCCAGTTGACCCATACTGGCTTCAATGTCGATCGAGATGTCAGCCAGATCACTTGACGAAGTCCTTCTGGCACGCGAATTGGGCAACTGGCGCACCTCCAGCCTCAGTGGCCCCGCCCATCTGGGCCTGGCCGACGCCATCCGGCTGCTCATCGTCGACGGCCGCCTCCCCGTCGGCGCCCGGTATCCGAGCGAACGCGCGCTGGCCGACGCCCTGCGCGTCTCGCGCACCACCGTCACCGCGGCCTACGCCCAGCTCCGCGAGGACGGCTACCTCAACGCCCGTCGCGGCGCCCGCAGCATCACGGCACTGCCGCACACTGCGCCCGCCGGCGGGCCGGCACCCTCCGCCAGGACGGGCACCCTCAGCCTGGCTGATGCCGCGCCTTCCGCGCCGGCGGCTGCCACTCTCGAAGCTTTCACCCGCGCCGCGCAACGCCTGGGACCACACTTGCACGACATCGGCATCGAACTCACCGGCGTCGCCGAACTTCGTCAGGCCATTGCCGAAAGATATTGCGCCAGAGGGCTTCCCACCGACGCCGACGAAATCATGGTCACCACCGGGGCGCTACACGCGATCAATCTGGTGCTGGCCACCTACGCCCGGCCGGGCGACCGGGTACTGATCGAGCAGCCGACGTACCACGGAGCCATCTCCCTGATCGCCGCGTCCGGCGCTCGCCCGATGCCCGTCAGCATGGCCGAAGACGGCTGGGAACTGGACGCCGTGCAAGCCGCTATGCGGCAACTGGCCCCCAATCTGGCCTACCTGATCGTCGACAACCACAATCCCACCGGGCTGACCCTGCCTGCGGCGGGGCGCGAACGCCTCGCGCGGATCATCTCCGAGACCCGGACCCGCACCATCGTCGACGAGACGATCTGCGACATCTGGCTGGACGAGCCACTGCCGCCGCCGCTGGCCTCCTACCTGGAGAGCCGGCGCGAGCTGGTGATCACCGTCGGCTCGATGTCCAAGTCGTTCTGGGGTGGCCTGCGGGTCGGCTGGATTCGCGCCGAGCGGTCCACGCTCGCCGCCATCGCCGCGGTGCGGCCGACGATCGATCTGGGCACCGCCATCGTCGAGCAACTGGCGTCGGCCGACCTGCTCCGCCAGGCCGACGCCGTGCTGCCCGCCCGTCGCGAGATGTTGCGTGCCCGCCGGGAACTGGTGAGTTCGCTTCTGCGGGAACAACTTCCAGACTGGACGGCGAGCCCGTGCCAGGGCGGAATGTCGATGTGGATGCGGTTGCCCGCACCCATGAGTTCAGCGCTGTCCGCCGCGGCTTCGCGGATGGGGCTCGTGATCCCGGCAGGTCCGCGATTCGGGGTCGACGGCACCTTGGAGCGATTCATCCGGGTGCCCTTCACCCAGCCTGATGAGCGCTTGCACGATTCGGTTGCGGTACTGGCTCAAGCGTGGCGCAGCGTCACCGGCGCAAGTACGCCCGACGCGCACGCCCTCGTCGTCTGAAGCGGTCCGGAAACTTACTGCTGGCTCTGGATGAGGCCGATGCAGGTGCCGATATGTTCGGGCGTGCAGGGAATGCCGTTGACCGTCTGCAATCCGCCGACCGACTGGGTGATCTGCGCACCGGTGCCGCTGTTGGACGTCTGCGGCGGCACCGCCTGCGGGCCACTGCCATTCGCCGTGCCCTTGACGCACACGCCTTCGAAATGGCTCGGCACGGTGCCCCAGGGGCACGCGTAGGCCGGCGCGGCCGCCGTCAGCGAGACGACCGACAAGGGGCCGGCAACCAACGCGACAGCACTCACACCGACCAGAACCGCACGCTTCATGTCACCATCTCCCACAGGCCTACGCAGCAAATCAATATCAACAGTCACCACTGTAACGTGACAGCGGCTCGAACGTGCCCTGGTAGGGAATCCCCTACGGAATATCGACCCGCCGCACCACACCGTCAACGGCGTCGGCGGCCTCGATCTCGCCCCGCGTGATGCCCAGGATGAACAACACGGTGTCCAGGTACGGGTGGCTCAGCGACGCGTCGGCGACCTCCCGCAAGGCGGGCTTGGCGTTGAACGCCACTCCGAGCCCGGCGGCCGACAGCATGTCGATGTCATTGGCACCGTCGCCCACCGCGACGGTCTGCTCCATGGGCACACCCGCCTGGTTGGCGAAATCGCGCAGCGCCTTCGCCTTGCCCGGGCGGTCGACGATCGGGCCGGTCACCCGGCCGGTCAACTTGCCGTCGACGATCTCCAGGTGGTTGGCCGCGACGAAGTCGAGCATCAGTTCCTCGGCCAGCGGCTCGATCACCTGACGGAACCCGCCGGACACCACACCGCAGTGGTAGCCCAGCCGGCGCAGCGTGCGCAGCGTGGTCCGGGCCCCCGGGGTCAGCTCGATCTGGTCGGCGACCTCGTCGACCACCTCGGCCGGCAGCCCGGCGAGCGTGGCCACGCGTTCGCGCAGCGACTCCTCGAAGTCCAGTTCGCCGCGCATTGCGGCTTCGGTGATGGCCGCGACCTTGGCCTCGGCGCCGGCGCGCGCGGCCAGCATCTCGATGACCTCGCCCTGGATCAGCGTCGAGTCGACGTCGAACACGATGAGCCGCTTGGCCCGGCGGGCCAGGCTGTAGTCCTCGAGCGCGATGTCGACGCCCTCGTCGACGGCGACGCGGGCCAGCGCGGTCTGCAGCTGGGTGTACGCGCCGCCCACCGGCGGCACCGACACCCGCAGCTCCAGCCCCGTCACCGGGTAGTCGGAGACGCCGCGGATGAAGTCGATGTTGACCCCCAGCGCGGCGACCTCGCGGGCGACGACCGTGAACGCCTCGGCGGTGATGGGCCGGCCCAGCACCACGATGGTGTGGGTCGACGGTTCGGTCAGGACGGGCTGATCGTCACTGCTGTCGATCGCGACATCGAGGCCCAGTTCACCGATGGCCTGTTGCACGTCGGCTCGCAGCACCTCGCCGGCCACCTCGGGCGGCACCGCAACCAGCACGCCGAGTGTCAGGCGGCCACGGATGACCACCTGCTCGACGTTCAGCAGCTCGACGTTGTGCCGCGACAGCACGCCGAACAGCGTTGACGTCACGCCCGGCTGGTCGAGACCGGTGACGGTGATGAGCACTGATCCGTTTGGCATTCCTGCCTGCGTCATCTGTCAAGTCCCCTAACGCAGAACCGCCCGCGCCTTAGGCGCGGGCGGGTCGGCTGATTCCTAGTGGTGCGATCGACCGATGTGCGCTTCGGCGCGCATCCGCTCGACCATGTGCGGGTAGTGCAGCTCGAACGCCGGGCGCTCCGAACGGATCCGGGGCAGCTCGGTGAAGTTGTGCCGCGGCGGCGGGCAGCTGGTCGCCCACTCCAGGGAGTTGCCGTAGCCCCACGGGTCGTCGACCACGACGGGCTCGCCGTAACGCCAGCTCTTGAAGACGTTCCACACGAAGGGCAGCGTCGACAGGCCCAGGATGAAGGCGCCGATGGTCGAGACCACGTTCAGGGTGGTGAAGCCGTCGGTGGGCAGGTAGTCGGCGTACCGACGCGGCATGCCCTCGTCACCGACCCAGTGCTGCACCAGGAAGGTGGTGTGGAAGCCGATGAAGGTCAGCCAGAAGTGCAGCTTGCCCAGGCGCTCGTCGAGCAGCCGGCCCGTCATCTTCGGGAACCAGAAGTAGATGCCCGCGTAGGTGGCGAACACGATGGTGCCGAAGAGCACGTAGTGGAAGTGCGCGATGACGAAGTAGGAGTCCGTCACGTGGAAGTCCAGCGGCGGGCTGGCCAGCAGCACGCCCGACAGACCACCGAGCAGGAATGTGATCAGGAAGCCCACCGAGAACAGCATCGGCGTCTCGAAGGTCAGCTGGCCCTTCCACATGGTGCCGATCCAGTTGAAGAACTTGATGCCGGTCGGGACCGCGATCAGGAACGTCATGAAGGAGAAGAACGGCAGCAGCACCGCGCCGGTGGCGTACATGTGGTGCGCCCACACGGCGACCGACAGGGCGGCGATACCGAGCGTCGCGTAGATCAGGGTGGTGTAACCGAAGATCGGCTTGCGGCTGAAGACCGGGAAAATCTCCGACACGATGCCGAAGAACGGCAGCGCGATGATGTACACCTCGGGGTGTCCGAAGAACCAGAACAGGTGCTGCCACAGCAGGACGCCGCCGTTGGCGGGGTCGTAGATGTGCGCGCCCAGGTGGCGGTCAGCCGCCAGACCGAACAGCGCGGCGGTCAGCAACGGGAAGGCCAGCAGCACCAGGATCGAGGTCACCAGGATGTTCCAGGTGAAGATCGGCATGCGGAACATCGTCATACCCGGGCAGCGCATGCAGACCACGGTGGTGACCATGTTGACGGCACCGAGGATGGTGCCCAGACCACCGACCGCCAGGCCGACGATCCAGAGGTCGCCACCGGCACCGGGCGAGTGGATCGCGTCGGTCAGCGGCGAGTAGGCGGTCCAGCCGAAGTCAGCGGCACCACCGGGGGTGATGAAGCCGGCGATGGCGATCATCGCGCCGAACAGGAACAGCCAGAACGAGAAGGCATTCAGCCGCGGGAACGCGACGTCCGGCGCGCCGATCTGCAGCGGCAGTACCAGGTTGGCGAAGCCGAAGACGATCGGGGTGGCGTAGAACAGCAGCATCACCGTGCCGTGCATGGTGAACAGCTGGTTGAACTGCTCGTTGCTCAGGAACTGCAGTCCCGGCATTGCCAGTTCGGTGCGCATGAACAGCGCCATCAGGCCACCGATGAAGAAGAACACGAAGCAGACGACGCAGTACATGATGCCGATCAGCTTGTGATCGGTGGTGGTCACCAGCTTGTAGATCAGGTTGCCCTTGGGGCCCATACGCTCCGGGAACGGGCGACGAGCCTCGAGTTCTCCGATTGGGGGCGCTTCGGCTACCAACAGATCCTCCAAATGTTCCGGGCGAATAGTTCGAGCACACGGGGCATCCCATGTTGTCTGCCGGTGATCTTATCCCCCATTGCAGAGCCTTGCGGCGAGGGTCCTACAAACTGTCGTAATTGGCTGGACCGGCCGCTTGCCCGGGCGTGGCGCCGGCGGCCGCGACCGCGCCTCATCTGGGGCGGGCCGCTCGGGTGTTACCGTCGGCCACGTGCAGTTTCCGACTCCCCGTACCCGGTTGTCCAGCGCGAGCGCAGCGGTCCTCACCGCCCTCTGCGCGACGGCCACGACCGTCCTGACGGGCTGTTCGGGCCACACCAGCGACCCGCCGGCAGCGAACTCAGCACCCATCACCAGCACCACCCGTATCGCCACCGCGGGCGTGTTGGGTAACCAGCGCCGGCCCGACGACTCGTGCGCGCCCGCCCCGGCCGCACTCGACCCCGACCTGATTAGCGGCCCGCCCACCCGTTCGGTGCACCACGCGGCCGGCGACACCGACGTCAAGGCCGACCCCCAGCGCATCGTCGTGCTCTCGGGCACTGCGCTCGACGCGCTGTGCGCGCTGGGGCTGCAGTCCCGCGTCGTCGCCGCGGCGACCCCGACCGATTCGTCGGGCCAGACGTCATATCTGGGCACCGTCATCCACAACGTGTCCGCGGCAGGCACGCGCGGCGCACCCGACATGGCGGCGGTCAAGGCCGCCAACCCCGACCTGATCATCGGCTCGCAGGCGTCGGCCACGTCAGACACCTACGGCGCGCTGTCGGCGATCGCGCCGACGGTCCTCACCGGTCCGTCCGGCGCCGCCTGGGAAGACGATCTGCGGATGGTCGGCGCGGCAACCGGGCGCGGTGTCGCGGCGGGCGCACTGGTCGACGGGTTCAACGCCGACGCCACCAGGGTCGGCGGGCAGAACGACGCCTCACACTTCCAGGTGTCGGTGGTGCAGCTGACCGAGGGCACCATGCGGATCTTCGGCGCCAACAACTTCCCGGGCAGCGTACTGGCCCGCGTCGGCGCGGATCGCCCTGCGCCACAACGGTTCACCGACAAGCCGTACCGCGAGATCGACATCTCGAAGCTGCGGTCCGGCACCGATTTTTCGGCCGCCGACGGTGACATCGTCTACCTGTCGTTCGAGTCCCCGGCCGCCAAGGACAAGGCCGCCGCGTTGCTCGACAGTCCGGCCTGGAAGAAGCTCGCCGCCACCCGCGACAACCGGGTGTTCGTGGTGAACAACGAGGTGTGGCAGACCGGTCAGGGCATCGTGGCCGCGCGCGGCATGCTCGACGACCTGCACTGGCTCAACGCGCCCATCAACTGATCATTCGACACCCTGTAACGCCTGCTGGCCGAACTGTCCCAGCTCCAACGAGCCATCGGGCAGGACCAGTTCACCCGACTCGATGCGCTGCCTCAGGTAGGCGAACGTCTGCGCGGTCTGGGCGAACAGATGCTCCCCCGCGCGAAGCGCGGGACGGGGCTTGGCATCTGGCGAAGCGAACTGCGGCAGCGGTTTCACCTCGGTGTGATAGTCGACGTTGAAGAACAGCGGGAACGAATACCGCTCCTCGGCGACCTTGCGGACCCGGTGGCTGGTGGCCACGAACGCGCCGTTGGTCCACAGCTCCAACAGGTCCCCGACATTCACGACGAACGTCCCGTCCACCGGCGGTACGTCGATCCACTCGCCGGCGCCGTTGAGCACCTCGAGGCCGGGGGCCGTGGGCTTCAACAAGGTGAAGCATTCGTAGTCGGTGTGCGCGCCGATCCCGACGCTGTCATGTGCGTCCGGGTTGTACGGATAGTGGATGAGGCGCAGCTGACTCGGCGTCTTGGTCGCATGGCGCGAGAAGACCTCGGGGTCCTCACCGAGGGCGACGGCGAACGCCCGCAGCAGCCGCTGCCCCACGACCAGCACCGCCTGGTAGTAGGCGGTCACCGCGTCGGCGAACCCGGGTAGGTCCGGCCAGGCGTTGGGACCCAGCATGGGGTTGCCGGACAGGTAGTCCGGATCGTCGTCAGGAAGATCGAGCGCGGTGTCGAACGCCTCCTTCAGATCCGGGACGGTGCCCTCCAGACCCTCCTCCCCGACCGGCACGTACCCGCGGTGGCAGCGGGACAGCCCGATGTAGTCCCGCATCTTTTCTGCCACCGGAAGCGCGAAGTACTCCTTCACCGCTTCCAGCATCGCGCCGAACAACGACTCGTCGATACCGGTGCCACTGATGTAGAAGAAGCCGACCTCGGCTGCCGCCCTGCCGATCTCACCGGCGACGCGGTCCCGCTCGCCACGCTCGGGCGATGACAATCCGCTGATGTCGATGATCGGCACCGACGTGAATGACGTTACGCCACTCATGAATTCACATTCCCTTCCGATTCGTCCACCGTCCAGCGCACGCCGTTGGCCTGGATTTGGTCGCCGGCAGAAACGAC
>Ga0265327_10001433_pt1 | contig 30154 bp, 24 predicted proteins | sample 41621metaG_FD_202089 | JGI IMG/M metagenome (GOLD analysis project Ga0265327, IMG submission 202089) | Rhizosphere microbial communities from Carex aquatilis grown in University of Washington, Seatle, WA, United States - 4-16-21 metaG | ecosystem: Host-associated > Plants > Roots > Rhizosphere...
GGCGATGCTGGTGCTGGTGGCCACCGCGCTGTCGGAGAGGAAAGCCGAGGCGCTGGAGGAGCTGGAAGTTTCCTGAGAAAATCCTTCGCGCTGGACGCAGCGGAATTCCGATCCAACCTCCGCGGCGGAGATGGAAGGCGCGCCACAGACGGCTGAAGAACTGACCGCGATGGCCAAGGTGGCCTGGCGGAACAACGCCCGCTGCATCGGACGCCTGTTCTGGAACACGCTGGAGGTCCTCGACGCACGTGACGCCCGCACGGCCGATGAGGTGTTCGAGGCCTGCGTGGAGCATTTGAAGTTTTCCACCAATGGCGGCCGCATCCGCTCGGCGGCCACGGTGTTCGCGCCCGCTGCAAATGGAGAAAAGGGCATCCGCATCTGGAATCGCCAGCTCGTGCGCTATGCGGGCTATCGTTCCGGCGATGGCAGCGTGGTGGGAGATCCGCAGGAGGAGGCCTTTACGCGCCGGGTGATCGAGCTCGGCTGGAGGCCACCGGATGAGCCGGGACGTTTCGATGTCCTGCCGCTGGTGATTGAAATGCCGGGCGAGGCTCCGAAGTGGTATGAGCTGCCGTCTTCCGCCGTGATGGAGGTGGAGATTTCCCATCCGGATCTGACGTGGTTCGCGGACCTGCGGCTGAAGTGGCACGCCGTGCCGGTGATCTCTGACATGGCCCTGACCGGGGAAGGCTGGCGCTATCCCGCGTGTCCATTCAGCGGCTACTACATGGGCACCGAGATCGGCTCGCGGAACTTCGGCGATGAGGCCCGCTACAATCTGCTGCCGGTCATCGCCGACCGCATGGGCCTCGATCGCAGCCTGCGGCGCATGCTGTGGAAGGACCGCGCGCTGGTGGAGCTGAACACGGCGGTGCTGCATTCCTTCCGCGAGGCGGGCGTGACCATCGTGGACCATCACACCGCTTCTCTCCAATTCATGCAGCACCTGCAAAAGGAAGCCGGCTGCGGACGGAAAGTGCCGGGAGACTGGTCGTGGCTGGTGCCCCCGATGTCCGGCTCGGCCTGTCCGGTGTTCCACCGCTATTACGATGACGAGCAGCCCGGCCCGGCCTTCGTGGAGCAGGAGCGGGCTGATGAGGTCCGTGAGCGCGAAGCGTCGTAGCACAAGCATTCCTGCTTGTGAGTGGGAACGGCGGAGATGGTGGAGATGGCCGGATCGTTCCTGCCATTGGCACCGGAATCGATCGAAAGAGAGGAAGTGTTCTCCGGGTAAAGAAAAGCAGATGATAAAAAAGCTCACGCTCTTTTTGATATCCTCTGCTCTGTTGCTTCCGGTTCTATGGGCTGCCGTGGAATTCGACTATACGGATGGCACCGGACTGAATCTTTGGATCGAAGCGGGACTGTTCGCCTGGGGCCTGATATGGGCGGGAACTGGATGGGCCATCGACCGGCATAAGGCGCTCTTGATCGTGCCGGTTGGTTACCTGGCGGTGATCGTAATTTTGCCATTCGTCGATCAGAGTCCGGCGAAACCCGGAATGCGGGCGGTTCATGCGATCCAGGCGGGAATGGACGAGTCCCAGGTGCGGGCGGTGCTGGACCGGTATTTCCCGGTCAATGGGCGTTTCAGGCACCCGGATTTCGGCGAGGTGAAGAATGGAGAGTTGTGGTTTCCTGTGGATCGGAGCGATCCTAGGTTCAATGCGGCGTTTGTGATCGTGGATTTTAAGGATGGAAAGTGCGTCTCCGCCAATTTCAGCCCGGATTGATTCCTTGGGAACTGCCTTTGACGCGGCGGCGCATTCCGGCTATCCCGGCATCCGTTTTCGCAATGAAGGAGCAAATCGATTCCATCCAGGCCGAGGCCGTGGCCGCCATCGCCGCCGCCACCGATGAGCGCACCCTCGACGAGGCCCGCGTGGCCGTGCTCGGGAAAAAGGGCACGCTCACCCTCGCCGCCGCCGGCATCAAGGACGTGCCGAAGGAGGACAAGGCCGCCGTCGGCCAGCTTCTGAATGCCGCCCGTGCCGTGATCACGGCCGCTCTCGAGGACAAGCAGCTCGCCGTTCGCGAAGCCGCCGACCGCGCCTCGCTGGCGGGGATCGACATCACCCTGCCCGCCCGTTCGGTGCCGGCCGGATCGCTGCATCCGCTCACGATCATCCGCGAGCAGGCCATCGGCATCCTGCGCCGGATGGGTTTCGCCCTCGCCGAAGGACCGGAAATCGAGGACGAGTTCCATTGCTTCGACGCCCTCAATACCCCCGCTGACCACCCGGCGCGGAATGAGAAGGACACCTTCTATTTCGACTCGGGCAAGCTGCTGCGCACCCACACCTCCACGGTGCAGATCCGGACCATGGAAACGCAGAAGCCGCCCGTGCGCATCATCGCGCCGGGTTCCGCCTACCGCCGCGACGAGATCGATGCGACCCACCTTTCCGTGTTCAACCAGCTCGAGGGCCTGTATGTGGCGGAGGATGTCTCGCTGCCGGACCTGAAGGGCACGTTGGAGTATTTCTTCCGCGAGCTGTTCGGGGCCGACACCGAGCTGCGCTTCCGCCCGCATTTCTTCCCGTTCACCGAGCCGAGCTTCGAGATCGATGTGAAGCTGCACGCCAAGGGCCAGACCCCGCGTTGGATCGAAATCGCCGGCTGCGGCATGGTCGATCCCGCCGTGTTCGAGGCGATCAGCAAGTCCCGCAAGGACGATGCCTTCGATCCATCGAAGGTCACCGGCTTCGCCTTCGGCATGGGACTCGAGCGCCTGGCGATGATCCGCTGGGGGATCAAGGACATCCGCCTGCTCATCGAGAACGACGCGCGCTTCCTGAAGCAGTTCGCGTGATGCATCTTGCGGCACCCGCCGTGACACTTCAGGGTGGGGGGACGTCCGCGGTCATTCGGGGGACGGCTGCTCACCCAGGCCTCCTTGCCAGACACGAGGAACGCGGCATCGAATTCATTCAACCGCAGATGGACTCAGATGGACGCGGATTGAGAAGATGGAACTACCTTGATCTGACTTTCCGGCTTCTTTCATCCGCGTGAATCTGCGTCCATCTGCGGTTTTTAGATTCTTCCATGTCCCGGGGTGATGCGTTGGTTGCTCACCGGATCCGCATTCTGCGCCCGCTGCGAAGGGACGGCCAATCGCATGACGACGGTCAATTTTCCCCACCCGAGGTGTGCCCGCCCCGGCTACGATGAATCCAGTATCATACCTCAAGCGGGAACACGTTGGGCCGGATTTGATCACTCCGGCCCCATGACTTATTTCCCCACGCAAGCTTTCTGCTGGAAGGACCGCCGCCGGTCGTTCGTAATGCCAGCGCCTATGAAAATCCTCCCTGTCCTGCTGGGCCTCGTGTCCCTTCTGCCGCTGCATGCGCAGGAGAAGCCGGAAATCCCCGCCTCCGCCCACCGCATCGTCTTTCTCGGTGACAGCATCACTTACGCCGGCCAATACACCGCCGATGTGGAGGCGTATGTGACCACCCACCAGCCGGGCCGGGAGATCGATTGGATCAATGTCGGGCTGCCCAGCGAAACCGTCTCCGGGCTGTCCGAGCCGGGGCATGCGGGCGGGCAGTTCCCGCGGCCGGACCTTCACGAGCGGCTCGACCGCGTGCTCGTGCAGACGAAGCCGGATCTGGTCTTCGCCTGCTATGGAATGAACGACGGCATTTACCTGCCCTTCGATGAGACCCGCTTCAAGGCATATCAGGACGGCATCCAGTGGCTGCGCGACCGGGTGACTGCCGCCCACGCGAAACTGATCCTGCTGACGCCGCCGTTTTTCGACGGGGAAAAGGTTCACAATCCCGCCTACAGCACCACCCTCGACCGCTATGCCGCGTGGCTCCTGGACCAGCGCAAGGTGGGCTGGGCGGTGATCGACATTCACGGGCCGATGACTGACTACATCACCGAACGCCGCAAGAAGGAGCCCGCCTTCGTCTACGGCGGTGATGGCATCCACCCGAACGACCTCGGTCACTGGATCATGGCCAAGGCCATCCTTCAGGGACTCGGCGCGCGCGACCTCGACACCATCGGCAGCGCCGCGGAAATGGCGGCGCTCAAGCCCCAGGGCGTGCGCGTGCTGGACCTCGTCCGCCGCCGCGAGGAACTGCTGCGGGATTCGTGGCTGCACGAGATCGGCCACAAGCGCCCCGGCATGAACGACAAGGCACCCGCCGTGAAGGATGCCGCCGTGACCGCCAGCCAGATGGCAAAGGAGATCAAGGAAATCCAGTCCCCCGGCTACAAGCCGCCGGTGCGCGTCGCCTGTGTAGGCGACAGCATCACCCAGGGCGCGGGAGCGGCTCCGGGGAAATCCTATCCGAGCCAGCTTCAGGACCTGCTGGGTGCCACCTGGGAGGTGAAGAATTTCGGCGTCAGCGGCCGTACCCTGCTGAAGCAGGGCGACTATCCGTATTGGAAGGAAAAGGCCTATGAGCAGGCGAAGGAATGCCAGCCGGCCATGGTGGTGATCATGCTCGGTACCAACGACACCAAGCCGCAGAACTGGGCCCACAAGGATGACTTCCACGCCGACTACCTGGAGCTCATCAAGTCCTTCCAGGCGCTCGCCAGCAAGCCGCGGGTGTTTCTCTGCCGCCCCTGCCCGGTCCCCGAACCCGGCAACTTCGGCATCAACGAAACCAACCTGAAGGTGGAGATCCCGATCATCGACCAACTCGCCAAGGAAACCGGCTCCGCGATCATCGACATCCACGCCGCGCTCGAAAACAAGCCCGCCCTGCTCCCGGACCACGTGCATCCGAACAATGAGGGTGCCGCCGTCATGGCCCGCACGATCGCAGCGGCGCTGAAGGCCAGATGATCCCGGCGGAGGCGGCGACCGAAGGAAATGCTTTAGCTTTTTCATAGCCGGGGTAGCGTGGCCGTTTAGGTGCACGACCGTGTGGTCATGCATGAAACGGTCGCTCTCCATGCAGTCCTCCCGCTCTTCCAAGTTGGTGCGCCTTTCGGTCTTTTGGGCCGTGGCGCTGGTGATCCTGGTCATCGCCCTTTTTCGGGGAGGGCTGCGGATCAGCCGCGCGAGTCCGCCATCTCCGGTCGTGGTGGAAATGCCCTCCCCCCGGCTTGCAGTGGCTGCCTCTCCCATGGCAGCCGGACCCATTTCCCCGACTTGGAAAATCTCCGATGGCGGCCGCGAGAAATCCTTCACCCTGGCGCTGGATGAAGTCGTGATCCGGGATGCTGGCGGCGATGATCATCCGCAGCCTCTCGCTCCCCCTGCGTCCCCGGAGACCTATGTGGCCCGCATCGCCGGACTGGCCGGGCAGGGGATGGTGCTGCCGGTGCTCTACCCGGAAAAGGGTGCCCGCAACATCGGCACGCGCCGGCTGGTGACCTCCAGCGTCCTGGTGGAAGCGGCGGCTACGTCCGAGACCAGACTGCTTTCCGAAAAGGTCGGCCTTCCGCTGGAATCCCTGCCCCCGGCCTCCCCGCAGTATGCGGTGCTGCTGGCCCCCTCGCCGTTGGCGGCTCTCCAGGGGATCGATGGTTGGCGCACGCGGCCGGGCGTTGCCTCCGCCGAGGTGCTCCTCGCCCGCCAGCAGGCGAAGAAGGCGGTGCCGAACGATCCGCTTTTCGGCACCCAGTGGCACCTGAAGTACCAGGGCCAGACCGGTGCCCTGCCCGGCACCGACGTGAACATCGACACCGTCTGGAATTACCCCTCCACCACCAATGCCTGGCGCGGCAAGGGCATCCGCATCGGCATCGTCGATGACGGGCTGGCCATCACCCATCCCGATCTCAAGGCGAATGTCGATACCGTCAACGATCACGATTGGAACGACAACGACAGCGATCCTTCCCCTCACGCCGCGGATCTTCATGGCACCTGCTGCGCCGGCAATGCCGGGGCCGTGGGCAACAATGGCATCGGCGTTACCGGCACGGCACCCGAATGCACGCTGGTCGGCCTCCGCCTCATCGGAGCGGCCGAGACGGATGCGCAGGAAGCCGGGGCCTTCGGCTGGATGAACGACATCATTCCGATCAAGAGCAACAGTTGGGGACCAACCGACGATGGCCAGACTCTCGAAGGCCCTGGCACCCTCGCCCAGGCCGCCCTCGCCGATGCCACCACCAATGGCCGCGGCGGGCTCGGCACGGTCTTCACCTGGGCCGGTGGAAACGGCGGCGACGTCGGGGACAACTCGAACTACGATGGTTATGCGAATTCCATCTATGTGATCGCCGTGGGGGCTCTCGACAGCCAGAGCCGCCAGGCCTACTACAGCGAGCCCGGAGCAAACCTCGTCTGCGTGGCGCCGTCCGATGGTGATACGCCCGCGCTCGGGATCGTGACCGTGGACCGTGTGGGCACCGTCGGATACAACACCGCCACCACGGCAAAAGGCGGAGATTACACCACGACGGCCGCCGCCAGCTCCTTTGGCGGCACCTCCTCCGCCACGCCGACCACCGCCGGTATCCTGGCGCTGATGATGCAGCGGAATCCGAACCTTGGCTGGCGGGACTTTCGCGAGATCCTCATCCGGTCGTCCAAACGCGTGAACCCGGCGGACTCGAGCTGGGCCTCGAACGGCGCGGGCTTCCGCTTCAGCCACAACTATGGGGCCGGGCTCGTGGACGCCGCCGCTGCGGTCAATCTCGCCGCCACCTGGGTCAACCTGCCGGCGGTCACCTCCACCGTTTCCACGCAGTCGGGCCTCAGCGTCGCCATTCCGGACAACAATACCACCGGCATCACCCGCACCTTCGATCTTTCCGCCAGCCACTTGCGGGTGGAACACGTCACGGTGAAGGTGAACATCACCCACACCTATCGCGGCGATCTGGCGATCACCCTGACCTCTCCGTCCGGCACCGTTAGCAATCTCGCCGAAAAGCACGGCGACCCGAACAACGATTACGTGAACTGGACCTTCTCCTCCGTGCATCACTGGGGTGAATCCTCCACCGGCACCTGGACGCTCAAAATCGCGGATCTCGCCGCTGGCGATACCGGCACGCTGACCTCCGCCGAGCTGACCGTGCGTGGCACCACCCCCGCGAGCGACTACGCCGCGTGGGCCGCCAGTTTCCCGGGCCTTTCCGACACCTCCGCCACCGCCGATCCCGATCACGACGGGCTGCCCAACCTCATCGAGTACCACCTCGGCCTGAATCCCGGTTCGCGCAATACCGGCGTCCTCACCACCACCCGCACCGCCACCGGCCTCAGTCTCACCTATCGCCGTGAAAAGGGAGTCGCCAGCACCGCCTTCGTCGAATGGTCGGACACCCTCGCCGCCGGCTCATGGTCCACCACCGGCGTGACCGAAGCGATCCAGGAAGACAACGCGAACGACCAGCTCGTGAAGGACACCGTCCCCATTACCTCCGGCGTGAAGAAGCGGTTCCTGCGGCTGCATGTGACGCTGTGATCCTCCCGCGCTGATTGGATTGAAATGAAACGCTGGAAACCGATCTTCGTTGTTATTGCCGTAGTCGCCCTGATCGGTGGCGTGATTTATGGACCTAGGGCATGGACCGTGTGGCGGTTTTCCGGTGTGCCGCACGTGCCCAGCGTGGATTCGGATTTTACAAACCTCGGACACATTCTGCCGTCTCCGGGAGCAGGGATCGCCCGGCTGCATCTGGGTTTGGCCCACAACTTCCAGGACAAGGAAACCTTCAAAGAGGAGGTCTGGCACTCACCGACGTTCTCCCTCCATGGCTATCGCTTCCACGAAGAGCAGTGGACGGCGGATGCTGCGTTCCGCCTGACCGCGGCGCGCCTGCTGACAGACTCAAAGACTTTCACCGCCTACGCGGGACCCATGATGTGCGGCGGCTACCATGCGGATTTCGCCGCCTGTCTGGATGCACCCGGGTCGCCGTGCTGGTTTCTGGTCTGCCTCGGTTGCGAAGAAGTCATCATATTTCATGGCAATGAAGAGCTGATCTGCGATCTGGATCCGCACGCGTGGCGGGAGTTGCTGGAGGCCTTTCGGGCAGCGGGTGGACGGAAGTAAAGAGGATTGAAAGGGTTCAAGTGAACATCATTTCTCTTGCCCGATTTGCAGCGAAAAGGAATACTCCAGCCTTCACAAACTACGGTTTTCCTTATTAATCTTCCGCCATGTCCGGGTTTTCGAGGGTCTCTCTTTACATCTCCAACGACGAAAAGCGCATCTTGGACGCCACGGCGTCGCGGTTGGGCATGTCCCGTTCCGAGGTGATCCGGCATCTGGCGCTTTACCACGGGCTGTGCGGCGGGGACTTTCCGCTGACCACGAAGATCCTGGCGCTGCCGGCGAAGGACCGGGACCGGATCATTGAGGAAATCCGCACCCGCACCGAGTCCGGGAATCCGCCGAAGCCACAGTCGTTCCGCCAGTGGGTGAAGGAGACGATCGGCAGTGACGACAGCGAAGCGATCGAACAGGGCGCGGATTCCTTGCTCAGGAAGCTGCTCGGTCCGGACGCGGGCTGAGCATCAAGGAGTGGCCATCAAGGAGTGGCTGATTCCCATCAGCCATTCATCTACGAGCTGCTTTCGCTCACGCATGATCGACGTTACGGTAGCCCAAGCCGACGACCAGTCCGCTCGATTGCCGCAGACGAAACTTCGCCACCAAACGTGACCTCCAGCACCTGGAACCGCGCTCCCAGGTGGGCGGGGTGGGTGAGGGTCAGGAATTGCCTCAGCAGGGCGGGATCGGGTTTCGCTTCCATTGATCGCAGCCACGGGGCGGCCAGATGCGTGAGCCACGCCCCCTGATTGGCGAACTCGGAGGGAATCCCACCCAGAGACCGGGCGGCTTCGGCGGCGGCGGTGAAATCGACGTGGGCGGTGATGTCCACTTCCCCCGGATCAGCCAGCGGATTCTCCCCGGCGCGGTGGCGGCTGAAGGTTCGCAGTGTGCCGGTGGTGCGTTCCGGGGCCAAATAGTCGGCGCGGGCGAAACCGTAGTCGATCCAGAGCATGAGGCCCGAGCTCAAGGTCGCGAGGCGTGGCTCGAAAAAGCCGACGTAGTTTGAACGGACCTCGGTCTGGTAGCTGTCCGGGAGCGGGGCCGGCGGGGTGGGGAACTCGCCCCAGGCTGGGCCTTCCTGCCAGGTGAAGCGGCCGTCTTCCAACGCGACCCGCCGTTCCACCCACTGACCCGAGCGCCAGGTCAGAGGGACAAATGGCAAGGCATCGAGGAGTTCGTTGCCGAACAGAATGCCCGGGAGTGGCTCCAATGAATCAAGAGCGGAGATGACACGCGCCTGCGGGAAGAGCTTCAGCGTTTCGCGTTGGGCGGCGGCGAGGCTGGGCAGCGGCTCGGCGATCACATAGTCGAGGCCCTCAAGGGCCTCAGGACTGCGGCTTTGCAGGGCACGCAGCACGTCAGCGGCAAGGGTCCCATCGTGGGCGCCGCATTCCAGGATGCGCCAGTGCGGGGGCGAACCGGCCTGCCACCACCACAGGAGAAATCGCTCAGCGAGGAGCATGCCGAACACCGGGCCAACGCTGACACTGGTGAAGAAGTCACCTTTCCGTCCGACCTGCCGGGTTTCGCGGGCGTAGTAGCCACGGGCCGGGTCATAGAGGGCGGCGGCCATGAACTCCGGAAACGGCATCGGCCCGCCTGCAGCGATCCGGGCGGCCAGATCGGCGGCCAAAGTGGGGGTTGCGGAGCCCGGTCCGGGCGGATATGGATGGGGGACTGTCACGTGCGACAGGACGTTCTCACTTTCCGGACCCTGCATGGCAATACGAGACACCATTTCCCGCGGCAATTCGAAGGGCCGCAAAAAGCGCCGCCGTTTCTACAAGCGGCCGGGCTTCTGGCTGGTACTGTTCCTGCTGGGCCTTCTCGTCGGCGGGGGCGGCTGCTGGGGATTCTGGGTGTACTCGAAGCCCTACCGCGAACACGCGGAAACCTACGATCTGGACCGGATCAACGACCTGGAAGTGCCCAGCGTGATCCTGGACCGCAACAACAAGGAAATCGGCCGCATTTTCGTCCAGAACCGCAGCGTGATCCCCTACGCGAAGATCCCGAAAAAGCTGATCGACGCGTTGATCGCCGGGGAGGATGCGTCCTTTGAATCCAACGATGGCCTCGATTACTTCGGCATCGCACGCGCCCTTTATCACAACACGACTGGTGGCGAGGAACGGCAGGGTGCCAGCACGATCACCCAGCAGCTCGCGCGAAATGCCTACGATCTCAAGAACGAGGCGCTGCGGAATCATCAGGGCAAGTATGAGCGCAAGCTGATCGAGGCCTTCCTGGCTCGGCGCATCAAGCAGAAGTACAAGAACGAGGACATCCTCGAATTCTACCTGAACCGCATCTACTTCGGCAGCGGCTTTCACGGCGTCCGATCCGCCTCGCTCGGCTATTTCGGCAAGGAGCCGGAGGATCTCACCACCGAGGAGTGCGCGTCCCTCGTCGGCCTGATCAAGAACCCCACCGGTCTTTCGCCGCTCAACAATCCGGCCGGCAACAAGAAGACCCGTGACAACGTGCTGACCCGCATGACCATGAAGCCGGTCTATCTGGATCCGGCCGAGGCCACCCGGCTCAAGGCACTGCCGGTGAAGCTGAATCCCAAGCCGCTCCAGCGCGGCACCTCCCATCTTTACGAGCGCATCGCCGATGAAATCCGCGATGCCCTCGGCGATGACGCGCTTGCGGCGGGCGGCTACCGCATTCACACCACGATCCTGGCGGAGGCCCAGACGGCGGCGCAGGAGACCCTCCTCAAGACCCTGGCCGCAGCCGAGTCCCGCCCGGACTATCCGAATCCCAAGTACGCCGACTATCGTAAAGCCTCCGGCAAGACCGCCGAGTATCTGCAGGGTGCGGTGCTGATGGTGGATCATGGCACCGGGGCGGTGCTGGCCCACGTCGGTGGCCGCGATTACGCGCAGGTCCCGTTCGACTTCATTGAAATGGGGCGCCGTCCGCTGGGAACCGCTTATTTCCCGTTCATCTACGCTTCCGGTCTGGAAAATGGCCTCACGCCGGCCACGGCGGTGGCGGACGAACCGATGGACAACCGCTCGGTGATGGTCAGCGGGCGAGAGGGGATCCTCGGCGAGTGGGGGATGGAAGTTTCCTCACCGGTCTATGAAGGACAGATCACGGCGCGGCGGGCGCTTGAGGAATCGAAGATCGCCGGGACCGTGCGTTTCGGCCAGCAGGCCGGGCTCGGCCGGATCATCGAGACCGCCGCGAAGCTGGGCCTGCCCTCGAAAGGGGTCGAGCCGCTGCCGCGTTTGTGCGTCGGCTGGGATTCCTTCTCCATGAAGGAAGCGGTGCGCGGGATCGCCGCCTTCGGGCGCTCAGGTTCCCCGGGCCCGGCGGGGCTCCATTATGTGGAAAGCGTGGAGGCCGCAGGCGGCGAATCGATTTACCGCCGGCCGGCGACCTTCAATGAGAGCCCTCCGGTGATCGATCCGGCTACTGCCTTCCAGGTGCATTCGATGCTGGCGGGCGGACTCGCCCGCGGCAGTTCGCAGGGAGCTCTGAATGGCCTGATCGAGCAGCCGTTCCTCGGTGGCGGCAAGGGGGGCACCACGGCGGATTTCCAGGACACCTGGTTCCTCGGCTACAACAGCCGCATCTCCTGCGGGGTATGGACCGGCTTCCTGCAGAATGGCAACCGGCCGATCTACCAGGGAGCCTTCAGCCGTGATCTGGCCATGCCGGTCTGGCAGGCGGTGATGAATGCCGCCGCGCCATCGTTCGGTGGAGAGGAAATCAAGCCACCCTCGAATGTGGTGCAGGTGCCGGTATGCCATGTCTCCGGCCAGCGGGCCACCCAGTTCTGCTACGAGATGGTGGAGGATCCGGCCACCCACAAGAAACATTCCCGCGATGCCTCGATCGACGAGTATTTCCGCAAGGGCACCGAGAACATCCCCTTCTGTACGGTCCATTCCGGCACGGACGGCACGTCCGGCCTGGGTGCGAACAACGTGGCCACGCTTGACGCGATTCCGATCCGGCCCAAGGCACCGTCCCTGCTGGGCGCGGATCCCTACCACGCCGAGCAGCCGGACACCACGCCGGTCAGCAGCGATGGCGGCTTCGTGCGCCGCCGCACCAACGTGCTGGACAGCCTCGACCTCAAGGACAAGGAGGAGCAAATCCGGCTTTCCCGTCCGAATAAGATGCAGATCGAGGACAATTGATGGTCCGGTTGTCATTTCCCGGGCTTGCCCTCGCTGGAAGGCCTAGCCATCGTCCCCCGCGTGGCAGATACCATGGAAGGCAGCACCCGTAGATGGAGTGGATATGTGTGTCCGGACTGCCGCTTCGTGTTCCGGGTGCCGCGGGACCATGATGGCACCGGCCTGGTCTGTCCCTGCTGCCGCCGCCTTTTGAAACTGCCGGCTCCGGGCGAAGCCCTGCCGCCGCTGGTGCTGGAGACTCCCGCACCGGCTCAGTCGGCTGAGACAGAGCCACCACCCGGCACCGTGGCCGTGCGCCGCCGGCACCGGGGGAATAAGGTCGCCGGCCCTGCGTGGGAGCAGGAATCCCGCAAGCAGCGGTCGAAGCACCTGAATCATTGGATCGTCGCCGGGGTGGCGGCCATCATCATCGGCGTTGCGGCCGTGACGGCCACCATCCTGCACCAGCGGCCCGCCGTGGCGGATGCGATTCCCGGGACGCAGCCCGTGCCGGATGCCCCCACCGTCGTCCAGCCCACCCTCCCACCCCCGAAGGCAGGCAGGATCGAAGAGTTCAATGCCGCCGAGTTTCAGAAAACCGCCGAGACAATGGCCCGGTCATTCCTGGCGGCCAAGGACATTTCCGAGGTGCTGCCATTGATCCGTCATCCGGAGATTTCCGCCCCGCGGCTGAAGCAGGTCTGGCCGGATGGTCACCTTCAATCGCCCGGCTTGGAGGTGTTCGCCGAAAATGGCGAGATCGGCTTCCTTTCTGGTACCGCCACCGTGTCGGTCCGCACCAGCGACTTCCAGAGCCGCTTGCTGCGCTTTGTGAAGACGGACTCGGGTTGGAAGATCGATTGGGAAAGCTGGGCCGACTGGTCGGAGGTATCCTGGGCGGACTTCGTCGCGAAAAAACCGGTGACGCCGCAACGGTTCCGCGTGCGCGCCTCGGTCAGTGCCTACTATAATTTCAACTTCAGCGATGAGAACAAGTGGCGGTGTTATCTGCTGCAGTCGGTCGACGGCGAGCACCAGGTATATGGCTATGCTGAAACCGGCTCCGCTCAGAACGACCGGATGCGGCTGAACGGAGACCTCCATGACTCACCGATGATGTTGGACATCCACTTTCCGGCGGACAGCGGCAGCGCGAATCAGGTTTTGATCGACCGGATCGTCGCGGACGACTGGGTGGAACCGGAAGAAGCCCCGAAACCATGAACACTTCCCTCCCTGCCTCGACCTACGACAAGGTCCTCGAGCTCAATCTGGATCCGGCGATTTACGGCACCTTCGCTGAAATCGGGGCCGGTCAGGAAACGGCGAACCGTTTCTTCAGCGCCTCCGGGGCGGCTGGCATGGTGGCCAAGTCAATCTCGGCCTATGACATGACCATGAGCGATGCGATCTACGGACGCACCGACCGCTACGTCTCCCGCCAGCGCCTCACCGCGATGCTCGACCACGAGTATGCGATCCTCACCGAACGCCTCGGGCCGAAGCGCGGGGATGACACGACGTTCTTCTCCTTCTGCAACACCGTGCGCGCCCGCGGCTGGCAGGATACGGGGGAGTGCCACGGCTGGCTGGGCATCCGCTTCCAGCGCAAGCCGGGCGATCCGCCATCGGACATCGTCCTCCACATCCGCTTGCTGGATGCCACCGCCAACGATCAGCGCGAGGCGCTCGGTATCGTCGGCGTCAACCTCATCCACGCCACCTACCGCTCACGCGGGCACCTGCGCCACTTCGTGGAGGCGCTGGTGGAGAACATTCTGCCCGGTCGCATCGAGGTGGACATGCTGGCCTTCGGCGGCCATGGCTACGGCTATTTCGACAACCGCCTCTGCGCCCTGCAACTGGTCGAAAGCGGCCTCACCGAGGCCACCCTCTTCCTTCCGAATGGCGACGTGGTCCAGCCGGCGGAGACCCTCTACAAGCGGCCGGTACTGCTTCTCCGCGGCAGCTTTGATCCGGTGATGAAGCTCCACCTGAACATGCTCGATCAGGCCACCTCCGTGTTCCAGACGGTGATCGACCCCGCCGACCGCGGCCATGAGCTGGAGTTGTGCGAAATCTCGATGCAGAACCTGCTGCGCGGCAAGGAACTCGATCCGGTCGACTTCATCGATCGCGCCGATGCCCTCCAGGCGCTCGGGAAAACGGTGCTGGTCTCCCGCTTCGCGGAGTTCCACCGCCTGGCCGCTTTCCTCAACCGCTGCACCAACAAGCCCCTCGGCATCGTGCTCAGCATCGGCCTGCTCAACGAGCTCTTCAAGGCGAAGTGGTCCGAGAACCTCGCGGGCGGACTGTTGGAATCGTTCGGCCGCTTGTTCAAGTGCGGCCTTTCGCTCTACGTCTTCCCATGGAAAAACCGCCGCAATGGCGAACTGGTCACCGCCGAGACCTTCGTGGCACCGGATGGGGAGAAAAACCTCTACCAGTATTTCCTGGGAAATGGGATGATCCGCAGCGTGCCCGTCGGAGATGTCGGCCTGCTGGAATTCACCGGCCGCGACATTCAGAATATGATCGCGAAGGGCGATGCCCGCTGGATGGATTACGTTCCGGCCGAAGCCCAGGCGATCGCCGCCCGCCGCGGTCAACTCGCCGAGACCTGATAGAGCCTTGACGGGTGGGGCACGGCTCAGGGCTGACGCTCCGAGTCCGGCGCTGGTGCCGGAGGCTTCGTGCTGGGAGGCGGCTTGAGCAGGTCGTAGAGGCTGCCGCAGTACATGCAGCGGAATTCCTGGGTGCAGAGCAGGCTGAGGGTGGCGGTGACGCCGTAATTGAAGGGAGGAACCCGGACGGCGCGGCCGTGCGGGAGGGCTCCGCTGTTGAGTAGGGGCGTGCCCTTGCAAAGAGGGCAACGGGCCGCCCGGCGCTTGAAAAATGCCCAGATCCAGGTGAGCACACTGGCCACCATCGATCCGATGAGGAAATACGAGGCCAGCGGCTCCTTGGGGTTGATGATAAACATCACCATGCAGGTAATCCAGGCACAGAGGCACAAGTAGTGCACGGCGGACCAGAACATCGCCGAAACAAACGCTCCACGGTGCGGCAGCGAGCGGGCGCGGGCAGCCGTACTACGGCCTCCCGAGCGGTTGCCATCGTGGGAATTCTGACTCATTCGGGTTTAAAGGGCAAACCTCCGGAATTTCAGGAAAGTTGACAAGTCTGTAATCCGAGAGGCTTTGGGCGCGACCCCGCCCGGCCGCAGAACGCGGCAGCCCCTCTGGCCTCAGAAGGCTTTCGGGGCCTGCCAGTTCGGGAACTCCTTCTTCAGTTGCTCCCGGTATTTGTCAGCTCCAGCATGGTCGCCCTTCTTGTCGAGAGCATTGGTGAGTTTCCAGATCGCCAGCGGCTTGAGATCGCGATCCTCGACGATTTGCACCACGGCGATGTAGGCCCCTACGGCGCCATCGGCATCTCCGGCACGCATCTTCAGATCCCCGTTGAGAATGCGCACGCCGGCGCCGGTGCGGCCCTCGGGGTGGAGGTCGGCTGCCTGGTCGGCGGACTTGCGGGCATCGGCGTCCCGGTTGAGATTGAAAAGCGCGCGGGCCTTGTCGAGAAGGGCGTCGGCCTTGAGCTGGCCGTTGTCCTCGACCGCCAGCACGTTTTCGATCGCTTTGAGCGCGTCCTCCGCCTTGCCGTTTTCGAGGCGTGCCTTGCCTAGATAGCGCCAGGTTTCCTTGGGGGTCTCGCGGGGCTCGTCCGGGTTCGCCACCCGGTCGAGATAGCGGGACGCGGCGGCATACTTGCCGGCGTAATACGACTGCATGCCGGCCCAGTTCAGCGTCTGGTCCGGCAGGTTGCTGGCATATTGCTTCTCAATGGCGCGGTCGATTTCCTCGGACAGCTTGTCGAGGTTCTGGGTGGTGAAGTAGCCGAGTGCCAGCAGCAGTCCGGCATGCTCACCATAGGTTTCCGGGTCGAGCTGGCGGGCCTTCTCCAGGAACGGGACGCTGCCCTTGATGTCGTTGTTCTTCGCCATGCCCCAGCCGATGAAGTAGTTGCCCTCGGCTTCGAGTTTCTTGCTCAGGGTGCCGCCTTTGGTGATCAGGTTGCGATAGCGGACGATCATGTCCGCTATGTTGTTCTCCTTGCGCCGCAGGCGGGCCGATTCGAGCCAGGCGAGAGCCACGAATTCGGTGTCGCCGCTGGAGGAGAGCTTGTCGAAATCCTCGATCGCCTTCGGGCCTTCGCCAGTGGCCACGTAGCAGGTGGCCCGCTTGGCCAGGGCTTTCGGAGCCAGCTTGTCCGAGGGGTAGTCGGCGATGAATTTTGACAGCGAACGGATGGCACCTTGTGGATCTCCGGCCTCCGCCAGCGACCAACCGCGCTTGTAGAGCAGCTCGGAGCGGTTCGATTCAGGCACCAGTGAGACGTCGATCTCGTTGTAAACTTCGGCAGCCTTGTCGAACTTGGCTTTGGTGAAAAGTGCCTCGGCCTTCATCAGCATCGACGTATGGATCTTGGGATCCGTGGCGTGGCTCTTGCGGTAGAGCTGCAGGAAGGCGTCGACCTGATCGGGCAGGTTCTCGCCGTTGATTTCGTAAAAGCACAGCAGCCGGTAATAGGCCGCCTGGTAGGCCAGATCGTCCTGGATCGGCACGCTGTGCTCCACCTGGCGGAAGAGCGTCAGCGCATCGGACACCTTCTTCAGTTGGAACAGCGAGCGGCCGGCCAGCATCAGGCGCTGGGCCTTGCGTTCGTCCTGCACCCGCTTGATGTCGCCCGGGCCTTCGATGGTATCGGCGCTTTCGAGTGCGCTCTTGCGGTAGGCATCCAATACTCCGGCGTAATCCTTGTGCGAAAACGCGTTCTCCATCAGCAGCCCCACGGCATCCGCACGGCTGTCCTCCATGCCCGGCGTGATGGCGATCAGTTTGAGATACTTGTCCGCCAGCTCGGGCTTGTTGAGCTTGATGGCGGAAAGCGCGGCCTTCAGTGCCGCCTCACCGCGCACGGCAGGGCTGGCATCGCTGGTGACCACGGATTCGAACAAGGGCAGCGCATCCGAGTGCTTGCCGGTCTTCAGGTAGAGCAGGCCGAGGCCGAATTTCGACTGGGCCACGTAGGAGCCGGCCGCCGGATCGTCGATCACCTTGCGATAGAGGTCGCCGGCCACGCGGTCCTGGTTACCCAGGTTGCGGTAGGAAGTCGCGGAGAAGAAATAGCCGCGCGCCCGGTCCTCTGGACGCGGCGGATTTTCCGCGCACTTCTGGAACAGCGGCGCGGCGGAGGCGTAGTCCTTCTTGTTGTAAAAATCCTGCGCAAGCGTGTACGCGGCCGCCCCGACCCAGCCACCGTGGTTGAACTTGGTGATCATCGTCTGGAACGCGCGCTTGCCCTCGTCCACACGGCCCGAGAGATAGAGGCTCTGGCCCATGTAGAGCCACGCGGGCTCGGTGTTCTGATGATTCGGAAACTGGGAAATATACTGGTTGAAGACCGCCGCGGCCGCCATCAGCGCCTCGGTCCGGCTTTCGGGCGTCGGTGCGGACCGGCCCTGGTCGTAGAGATTCTTGCCCCGCTGGAACATGTCGTTGGCCGGGTCCGCCTGCAGGGCGGGGTCCACGGGCTGGGCCTGCTGGACTTGGGCCGAAAGCGGCGCGGCAGCCAGCAGCAGGAGGGCGAGAGGACGTTTCATGAAAAATTGGAAGAGCCTGATGGACCTGGAAAATGACAATGGCGCTCAGTGCTGCGGAGGGGCGGCCGGCGGCTGGGGCCGCTGGGTGGCGAAGGAAATGTTCCAGATCCCCGCCTTCTGGCAGAGATCGACGATTTCCACGATGTTCTGATACACGCAGTTGGCGTCACCTCGGAGGCGCACTGGCTGGCGCTTGTACTCGGCGGCAATGGCCCGGAGGCGCTTGCTGAGGTCTTCGCGGGTCATTTCCTTGCCCTCGACGATGACGCCACCGTCCTGCTTGACGTTGATGATGATCTCGCCGCGCTGCTGGTCGTGCTTGACGCCATCGGAGACGGTGGGCACGGCGATTTCCATGGAACGCTCCTCGGCCGCGAACTTGTAGCTCAGGATGAAGAACATCAGCAGCACGAGCATGATGTCGATCAGGGAGGCGAGCTGGAGCGGGGCGGGCCCGAGCGGTTGCTGGGTGGAAAGTCTCATGGGCGCGTCGCGTCAGATGCCGTGTAGATCGCGCGGATTCAGCGTCAGCGGCGTCATCTGCGCGGGCGGCTGGGGCTGCGGGATGTCGCCGCGGTGCCCGTGGCGGTTCGTGGCCTGGTTGGCGGCCGGGCGGGATTGGTTGGCCAGCATCTGCAGGTGGACGATGAAATGGGTGGCCGCGGCCTCCAGTTCACCTACCAGTTTCTGCGCCTTGCCGCGGAAGATGGCATAGAGCATCAGGGCCGGCACCGCCACGACCAGGCCGCAGGCGGTGGCAATGAGGGCGTTGGAGATGCCCGAGCTGAGTTCGAGCTGCTGCACGCCTTCCTTGCCGGCGGCCAGTTCCATCAGCGCCTTGGTCAGGCCGATCACGGTGCCGAGCAGCCCCACGAGCGGGGCGATGGCGCCGATGTCCGCCAGGTAGGTGACACGGGCGGTGATCTGGGAAGCCTGGCGGATGCCCTCCGCCTGCGTCACCTCGCGGATTTCCTCCATGCCCGCGTTCGGATTCTGAATGATGAAATCCACCGTCTGACGCACGATCACCGACATCCGTTGCGAACCTCGGCGGGCGATCTCACCCAACCCCTTCAGGTCTCCGGCACGCAGGGTCGTCTCGATGTCCGACATGAAGCGGTCGGTGACCACGGCGCTCTGGCGGGTGGTGACCAGCAGGATGAAGGCCACGGCCACCATCACCACCGACATCAGGAACAGGACGTAGATCACCGGACCGCCCTGTCCGATCAGCTCGGAAATTTTCACCTGCTTGTGCGCGGCCGGCGCGGCGGCAGCTTGCTGGGCGAAAGCGGAGAGCGATGGCACCACGGCCAGCGCGACTGTCAAAAGGCGGCACTTCATGAACTGCGCGGGATTCTAGCGGGCGAAAGCCGCGAAGCAAGCCCCGGTCCGCCCCACTACGGACCCGAAAGTGCGGTTTTTTCAGCATCGTCTGACCCGGGGGTGGTTTTCGGGGGTAAAGGGCCGGGCTCAATCGAAAAACCACGAATTTCACGAATGGACACGAATTTCAGAGTAGTCAGGGAGCCGGACAAAGGAGAAGGCGCATCCAGGTTTCCCCATTCGTGTCCATTCGTGGAATTCGTGGTTCCCCTCATCCAAAGCGACATTCGCAATTTTTCAGCAATAGGAACCCTCCCGATAGCTGGGTAAAAATCCCCGTTTCCCATCGCGGATTTCCGCCTAAGGTTGGCGCGTGGTCGATCTGAAGGCGAAACTCGGGGAGGTCCCCCACCAGCCGGGCGTGTATCTGATGAAGGACCGCCTCGGCTCCATCATTTACGTGGGGAAGGCGCGGGATCTGCGGAAGCGGATGTCCTCCTACTTCCTCGCGTCCCGGAAGACCCGCGCCGACCTGAAGACCCGCGCCCTGATCGACTCGATCTGCGATTTCGAGTTCCACGTGGTCCGCAACGAGGCCGAATCCCTGCTGCTGGAGGGCAAGCTGATCAAGGACTACCGCCCGCGCTACAACGTTTCCTTTCGCGACGACAAGGCCTTCCTCTTGCTGAAGATCCGCCCGGACGAGCCGTGGCCGCGCTTCCAGATGACCCGCCAGCGGAAGGAGGACGGTGCCCGTTATTTCGGGCCCTTCGCGCACTCCGGGGCGCTGCGTGCGACCGTCGATTGGCTCAACCGCCGCTACGGCCTCCGCGTTTGCCGCCCGAATTCACCCGGCCCACACGACTACCAGCACTGCAATGCGGACATCATCCGCAATTGCTCCGCCCCGTGCATCGGCCGCATCGAGCGCCAGGCCTACCTCGACCGGATCGACGAGGCCTGCCGGGTGCTGGAAGGGAAGGGGAAGCGCGAGATTTTCGACGACCTCCGTGCCGACATGGAGACCGCCGCCGCCAGGCTCGACTTCGAAAAGGCGGCGACCCTCCGCGACGTGATCGACAATATCCAGAAGACCCTGGAGCCGACCCGCCAGTTCACCCGCGGCCGCGGCGTGCCCACCACGGTGAAACCGCTGGAGGATCTGGCCGAACTGGGCGAGGCCCTTCATCTCAGCGGCCCGCCGCGGGTGATGGAGTGCTTCGACATTTCCAACGTCTCCTCGAACCACATCGTGGCCTCGATGGTGCGGTTCACGGATGGCAGGCCGGACAACCAGAACTACCGGCGGTACCGCATCCGAACCGTGACCGGGCAGGACGACTTCGCCTCAATGGCCGAGGTGATCCGTCGCCGCTACTCGCGCATCCTGTTAGAAAATGCCGATGCAGATCCGGATGCGGAGTTTTCCCAGGAGGATGTCATCGAGACCCAGCGCCGCCTCGCCCGCGAAGGCCGTGCGAAGATCGTGCTGCCAGACCTGGTCATCGTCGATGGCGGCAAGGGCCAGCTCGGCATGGCGATGAAGGAACTGCAATCACTCGGCCTCTACGATCTGCCGCTCATCGGCCTGGCCAAGCAGCGCGAGGAGGTCTTCGTCCCCGGCCGCAGCGAGCCGATTTTGATCCCCCATGACCGCGGCGCGCTGAAGCTGCTCCAGCGGATCCGCGACGAGGCGCACCGCTTCGCGAACGGCTACAATTCCTTGCTGCTGCGGCGGCGCATGAAGGAAAGCCTTCTCGACGACTGCCCCGGCATCACGCCGAAACGGAAGCAGGTGCTGTTGGAGAAGTTCGGCAGCTACGCGCGTCTGAAAAAGGCCGGGGCCGCCGAGATTGCGGCCATCCCGGGCATCTCGCTGAAAGCTGCCGAGGTCATTGTGGAGTGGATGCAAAAGTAGGGGAATCATCTCCCGCTTGGTGCTCCTTCTGTTTTCGTGAAAATTCGTGTCCTTCGTGGTTGAAAATCCCATCCGCACTTCCGTTCGTGTCCTACATGGAAAACGAGCTGTCCACTTGCGGACACCGGATCGGGACTCTAACGTGACCGCTTGATGAAGCTTTCCGATGTTTCTCCGATGGCCTGGGGTCTGGTGGCGTTGATCGCCGCCGGCTTGGTCTGGCTGCTGGGATTCCGGACCGAAACCCGCGAGGTGGCGGCCGTCACCGGTCCTCTGAAGGTGACCGCCGATGGTCCGCCCCGTGCCTCTGGCCCGGCGAGTGCTCATTCCAGCAACGCTCCCCCTCCCAGCGGGTTCCTGGATCCGGCGGCGCTTCGGGCCGCGTCCGATTACCTGCTGGCGGTGCGGCGGCGGATGTCCCAGGAGGACCTGGAGCAGCAGCGCGAGCTGGATCTTGAGCAGGACATCACCGCTGGCGGCCTCGACGACGCGCTGGTGGAGGCCCGGCTCAAAGGGCACCAGGATGATCAACTCGAGACCGGTCGACTCCAGAGCGAGGAAGAGCAGGCCGAGGCCGACCTTGCCAGCCATGATCGCGAAATCGGTGCCTACGCAGGCCGCATCAGGGCGCATGTGGCCCGCGTGACCGGGCTGCGCCAGGAATGGCTCAAGGCCGGTGCCGCGCTTCAGGATGCGAAGGCAGAAGGCGCGGATACGGCCGCCTTGGCCAAACAGGAGGCGACTGCCCTGGCCGCCTACAAGAAGGCGCTTTCCCGGAAGCCGGAAGACCTCTGAAATACTTTTTCAACATCATCTTCCCGTCATGCTCCCTGTTCAATCTTCACCCGAACGATCCATCCACCACTCATGAACCTGCGCCATCTCCCTCTCTTGTGCGGCCTTCTCGCCACCGCTGCCGGCAGCTCCCTGGTCCACGCCGAGCCGCCTCTGGTTGGAGACGCTCCCGTCGCCGTGCCTGACTCGAAGGGCTCGTTCGACTTCTTGAAAATCGACGAAGCAGGCAACCGTCTGCTCGCCGCCCACACCGCCAATGGCACGCTCGACGTTTTCGACCTGGCGGATGGCAAGCTCATCAAGCACATCCCCACCGGCAAGGCTCAGGACGTGGCCGTGGATGCGGCGGCCGGGAAGTACTACGTCAGTGTGAGCAAGGAACAGAAGATCATCATCATCGATGCCAGGAAGCTCGAAAAATCCGGTGAGATCAAGCTCGACGGACCGGCCGATGCCATCGCGATCGATCCCAAAAACAACTGTCTCTATGTCGGGCACGATGATGAAAAGGATCTCTGGGTCATCGACCTGAAAAAGACCGCCGTCATCAAGTCCATCGCGATTTCAGCCGGTCCGGAGGTCATCGTGTACGATCCCGCGGGCGACCGGCTTTATCAGAACATCAAGAGCAACGACACCGTGCTGGTCATCGATCCCAGCACCCAGGCGATCGAAAAAACCTGGACCACCGCGCCGGCGCACGGCCCTCACGGGCTGGCGTACAATCCCGAGACCAAGCATCTGTTCTGCGCCGGAAGCAACGGCAAGGTCGCCGTGCTGGACACCACCACCGGCAAGGTCATCGATGAAGAGGAGATTGCCAAGGGAGTCGACCAGATCGTTTTCGATGCCGGCACCAAGCGTGTCTATTGCGCCTGCGGGTCCGGTCATTTGGCCGTGATCCAGGATGGCCCGACGGAGGCCACCTCCCTCGGCGACATCGAAACCATCGCGGGTGCTAAAAACGTCGCCTGCGATGCGAAGACCCACGCCGTCTGGATCGCCTATTCCCGGCCGGAAGGCTGCTTCGTCCGCCGGTTCAATGTGAAATGACCGCACGGGGCGGGGCGATGACCCCTCGGAGGGCTGCTGGATGATTGGCGTTTTTATCTGGCAGCCATCGGCGTGACGACCAGACTCCCTGCCGTGGCAACCGGAGACCCATTCTTTGACGACAATCGCGAGCAGGAGGCGGACGCCCTCATTACCCAACTCGTCTGGAAGGGCTGGTCGCTTGAACGGGTGGTGGTCGAGCTGGAGAAGCGAGGCCTGGGCAATCAATTGCCGGCTTCGGATGTCGAGCGCCGTCACCGCGAGGCCAGTTCGGCAAGGGAACTGATGCGGCGACCGACCGCGACCCTGCCACGCATCGTCGGCACCATTTCCCTGTTGGGAGGCCTGGCGGCCCTCGCCCTCCGCATTGCCACGCCGGGGATTCCATTCATCCTCGGTCGTCGATGGTCGGTTGGCGGCTACGGGCTGTTGGCGGTGATCCTCGGCCTGATCCTGATCATCTGGCCGCAGAAGGCACGCGAGAAACTCTGATGGTGGCAGCGGTTTCCAGCCTCCAAGCCATTATGAGTTGATGGTGGAGAGTTGATGGTTCATGGCGAAGAGCTGGGAACTATCAACCATAGACCATCAACCAGATGGCCTGAAGGCACGAGGTTGCCACCACCACCGCACAAAAAACCGGCCGGGAAGCGATTGCTCGCCAGCCCGGCCGGAATTTCCGATGCGGTCATGGGCATCGGCGGCTATGGCATCTTGCCGTGACCCGCCCGTGAGATGGCGGAAACGATCAGGAGTACCAGGAAGACCACGAAGAGAACCTTCGCAATCGTGGCAGCCAATCCGGCAAGGGCGCCAAAGCCGAGAACGGCTGCGACCAGTGCGAGGATCAGGAAGGTGAGAGCCCAGTTCAACATAATGTCTCTTTTCTACGCCCGGTATGACTTGGAAGGAGCCCCCCGGGACCGGTAAACCCGGAGGGCGTCCTGGTTGCTGAGAGAGTCAGGTTTCGCTGGCGAGAACCTCGAAGGAACTCACCGCCAGATCGACTTCGGAAAGGGTGTCGGTGATCAGGGCATGGTGGGCCGGAGACAGGCTGCCCACCTCCAGGGCGGAGCGCAGCGTGCGGGCCAGTTCCTTTTCCCCACGGAGGCATTCCGCTACAATGGCGGAGGTTTCCCGGGCGGCGACCTTGTCGCGCAGGCGAATCCACCAACGGTGAATCGAAGCTTCCGGACTGCCTTCCACATCAGGTCTCTGGCCTTCCGCCTGAACCAGTTCGGCCACCCGGCCGATCAGGCTCTCGCGGCGTGTGGCGATGTTCGTGAAGGTGCGGGACAAACCCTCGTCCGGTACCAGCGTGGACGCCTGGAGATAGCCATCCCGGGAGTCCACGTAACGGGTCAGGATCTCCTGCAGGGTCTCCACGTCCGAGTCGATATTGACTGGCTGGTGGTCGGCGGTTTCTAGTATCGTTGCCATACCGTCATAATTGCAGACACGATGCCAACCTTGGTGGGTGGAGTGTAATGCATTGGTAATAAGCGGTCGATCGCAGAGTGAGAGGGGTCTGGGGCTCATGGGTCGGTCGCAATCCACCGCGCGATGCGCGATTATGCCGGGTGCACATTGCATGACGCCATGTGTTCCCTCTGTCCGCTGGGGAAATCACTCGCCCGTCTGCCCGTGATCCGCTAGTTCCAGAGACGTGCAATCATGACCGGACTTCCCACCACGCCGCAGTCCCAGGGCGGCTCCCGCCCGCTCCGGCGATTCCGTCCGTTACACGATCTCTTGCTGCTCCTGGTCATTCTCGGCGGCTGGCTGGCGGTGTCCTACGTGGCCCTGCCGGATTGGTGGAGGGTCCGTGAGGCCCGGCATCCTGCGCTGGCCGGGGCCACACGCCTGACCACCACGGCGTCAGGCATTCCGGGAGATCCGCTCAATGTCCTCTTCATCGGTTCCGAGAAGCAACTCGTGGCCGCGATGTTGGCCGCCGGCTGGCATCCGGCCGATCCCGTCACGCTCCGCACCAGCGTCCGCATCGCCGAGTCATCCGTGTTCCACCGTCCGTATGAGGAAGCTCCCGTCAGTGACCTGTTTCTGTTCGGGCGCAGGGAGGATCTGGCATTTGAAAAACCCGTCGGCCGGGATCCGCGGGAGCGCCACCACGTCCGCTTTTGGCAATCCGGCCGGATCGATGCTTCCGGCCGGCCCGCGTGGTGGGGGGCGGTGACGTTTGATCGCAGCGTCGGCTTCAGCCACACCACCGGCCAGATCACCCATCACATCGACCCGGACATCGATTCCGAACGCGACCATCTCATTCTCGATCTGAAACAGGCGGCCAAGGTCGGCAGTCTTTCCACGGAGGCTGGCTTCCAACAGCCGGAAGGACGCAATGGCGGTGGTGACCCTTGGCGCGGCGATGGAGGGCTTGGCGTGGTGGAACTCTCTGATTGACGGGAGGTCCCGCTGCATCCGGGAGCCCACATCCCGCGTGCTGTCTTGCGTCCCATGGGGGGACTGACATTGACAATAGAGTATCGGAACATCGGCAAACCGGTGGAAGCGCCGCGGTGGAATCCGGTCACCATTCCGTCCATGTTCGGGATTCGATCAACGCATCCCATCGATACGACGATTTCCCACCTTTCCATGAAGCCCGCCCTGTTCTCCGCTCTCCTGGGACTCGCCGCCTCAGCCTGCCAGGCGTTCGCTGCCAGTGACCGGGCTCCCGCCGCGGCCACCGCCGCCAGTCCGGCTCTCGCCCCCTTCGTCAACACCTGGCTGGTATGCGGCCCCTTCGACACACCCGTGGCGGCGGAAAAGTCCGCGCCGAAGCCCGGGGAGTCCGTGTCCGGCAAGGCATGGGAATATTTCGACGACCGCCTGTGGAACCGGAACTACGACAACTACCAGGACCTGTCCGGCTATTACGCTGTTAGAAAGGGCATCGATACCCGCAACAAGACCGTGTATGTGGCGACCTGTGTGTTCAGCCCCGCCAGCCAGGCCGTGGAGTTCCGGTTCGGGATCAGCGGCACCGGCCGCCTCATCGTCAATGGCAGCGAGGTCCAGCGCATCGGCACGCCCAAGGAGGTCCAGCGCGACATGTATAAACAGGGCATCACCCTGCAGGCTGGCTGGAACAGGATCCTGTTGGAAATCCATCACGATTTCACCGCGGACAAAAATGCCAACGGCGCCGAGATCGCCAAGGACGCGGCGGTTTCCTATCTCGGATTCTACGGCCGCGTCTCGGACCCAGCCGGCCACGAGGTGCCGGGCCTCTGTTATTCCATCAGCGGTGACGCCCCGGCCCTGACCATCGATACCCGCGCTTTGGCGGCGCTGGACGTCGTCGCCGATCCGGCCGCGAAAGGCCGCGGCCTGCCAGCCAATGTGCTCCCCATCGGCTATGTCGAATGGCCCTATGTGTGGAACAAATCGCTCTATCCCGTCGACAACCGCCGCATCTGGGCCGATGCCTACCATTTCCAGGCAGGCGGTGGCACGCCCGGTTACCGCTGGGCCATCGCCGCGGGGAAACTGCCGGACGGCCTCACGCTCAATCCCGACGGCACCATCGACGGCTTCTGCAGCAAGGTCGGCGTGTTTCCGTTCACCGTGCAGGTCACCGACGGCAAGGGGAAAACCACCCGCAAGGAACTGTCTATCACCGTCAAGGACCGCCCGAACCGCTGGTTCGAGGAGGGACGCGTCGGTGCCCTCAGCCACTGTGTGCCGGTTTATCCGTTCTGGGTCGATTCCAACTTCTCCGCCGACCTGTGGGCGGAGCGGGCCAAACGCCAGGGTCATTCGCTGGTCTCCATCGAATCACTGCAGCAGAACTACTACTGGCCCTCGAAGTTCGAGGACCCGAAGCACCCGCGCAACCAGTACCAGCCACGCGACAAGGATGGCAAGGTGCTCGACGGCCTCAAGCCCTTCGCCGACGCGGTCAAGCGCTACGGCATGAAATTCGGCCTCTACTACGCCACCGAAGGCGGCGGGCTGGGACATTTTTCCACCGATGTGTTCGTGCAGAACTGCTCCGACCTGATCGCCCGCTACGATCCCGCCTACCTCTATTTCGACGGCCCGCAATCGATGGGCGGTGCCAACTATGACGTGATGTACAGCAACGTGCGCAACTACGGCGACGACATCATCATCAACTCGAATGTCTGGGGCGGGCACGGGGAATTCGGGGATGCCGACCTCGGCACCAGCGAGGCCTCCCACATTTATGCCAACGCCGATCCGGCCCGCCACACCAAACGGACCATCGTCGAGCCGTGGAAATCCATCATCACCAAGAACAATTACAGCCCCTACTATGGCAAGCGCGACGACTTCCGGCAGGTGGTCAAGGAAATGGTGATGAACGCCGCCCGCGGCTATGTGGACAACAACGACCAGATGCCGCTCATGAGCCGCGGGCCGAACTGGGACTCCCCCACCGAGATCGCGCGCCGCTACCCCAGGTCCATCCAGGAATACAGCGACGTCCGCGAGGGCACCGCCGGATGGTTCGCTCCCGTGGGCAAGCCCGAGCGCCACGAGTCCACCACCGGCACCGTTCCGTACTTTCTCTCCGGCTGCGGCTATGAGGATGACGGCAAAGGCAACATCGCCTCCTTCGCCCACGGCAAGGGACCGGCGTGGGGCTATGCCACGGCCCGGGACAACAGCATCTACCTCCACTTCATCAAGGGACCCGATGGCAAGAAGGGCTACACCGGAGAGAAGACCATCACCATCGGCCCCGTCGCCGACCACGTGCAAACGGTGACATGGCTCAATGAGGACAAGCCCCTGCCATTCACGCAGGCCGGCGGCAATCTCACCATCACGCTGGACGGCATCGCCGCCGACCCGGTGGACACCATCGTCAAGATCGTCACTACCAACCCGGCGCGGAAGTACAAGCTGACCAACCTGGTGGCGACCGGCCGGCAGATCAGATCGACCTCGTTGCAGGTCCGGGTGGAGGGCTTCATGACCTATCCCGCCCTCAAGGTTCCCTTTGCCAAAAACGGCGTCCGTTTCGCCAGCAGCAACCCGGCGGTGGCCACGGTGGATGGCGAAGGGATCGTCACCTCGGTCTCGGCAGGTAAGGCCACGATCACCGCCGAGGGCGCGAGCGAAGCTTCGATCGCCCGCGATACCCTGAATGTCGTGGTCGATGCCGCCCGCAACATCCGGGTGGATGATGCGCTGGTCGGCGTCGTGCTGAGATTGAACGGCAAGGAGGCCTACACCCGCTGTGCGGGAACCGCCCCGCTGCCATTCACCCTTGAGGGCCGTTCGAAAAAGGGCGGCCCCATTTCGCTCCAAACCGCGAAAATCACGATGAAGTCCGGGCTGGTGGATTACGCCAAGGGCACGCCCTACCAACCGGTCTTCATCACCGAAAAGCCGGTCGGCAATTTCCAGAAAGACACGCTGGTTCCCTTCCAGGCCAGCGAGGCAACCCGCGCGGCGGTGTGGGCCGAGATCGATCTCGACGGCGTGAAGGCGGTTTCCAACAAAGTGTTTCTCGACATGGAGCCCGCGGTCACCGTGACCAGCCCGGCCACCGTGATTGCCGCCAGCAGCCACCTCGGGGCTTGCACTCCGGACAAGGTGAATGACGGCCTCGGCATTTCCCGTGACGGATCGGACCAGTCCAAATGGTCCGCCTCGGGCAAGGAGCCCTCCTGGATCGCCTTCGACCTGCTGGAAGCGGTCAAGGTTTCCGAGGTGGAGATCCTTTTCAACACGCTTGAGCAGGCCTACGTGAACACGCCTGAAATCATGGAGATCCAGGCGAGCCCGGATGGCCGCAGCGGATGGAAGACACTGGCGACCGCCACGCCGCCGCCGCCCGGCCAGGGGAACTACTTCGGCTTCACCGACACCTTCCGGTTCAAGCCCGTGAAGGCCCGCTATCTTCGCCTGTCCTTCCCCAAGGGCAATCCGAAGGGAGACAGCGTCGATCTGCTGGAGGTGAAGTTCAAAGGCTCCCTCATCAACAACCTGGCGATGGCCGCCAAGGTCACCGTTTCGTCGGTTTACGCCCCCGGCTATCCGGGGGAGAACGTCATCGATGGCATCATCGGAGAGCTCGGGAGAGGAGAGTGGGGAAGCAAGGGCGAGGCCAATCCTTGGATCCGCCTTGAGTGGGAGGACAAGACCGCCGTCCGCCGGATCGTCCTCTACGATCGCTCCAACCCGGCGGACCACCTCCGTCAGGGCACGCTTACCTTCAGCGATGGCAGCAGCCTGGACGTGACGGAGATCCCCAACGACGGATCAGCCAAGGTCGTCGAGTTTCCGGTGAAGTCCGTCCAATGGATCAAGTTCCAGGGCACCGGCAACCAACCCGGTAACAACGGCCTGTCCGAATTCGAGGTCTTCGGGCCGGAATAGGCCGCCATTTCCAAGTCGGGCGGATCGGAGCCCTTTACAATCGGGATTGCACGCCGCCGCCGCTGGTGCTCAACATCCGGCATGTTCCGCCAGCTCATCGTCAGGACCGCTGCTGGCGGGATTTTCTCCCCGGCGGAGGGCCGATTCCGGACGCATGAATAAAATTCCCCGTCCAACGTCAAATCCCGTGACGGGGCCACTCGAGCCCGTCGTACCCCAGGCCGGGGCGGAGTCCGATGATGACTCCGTGCTGGTTTCCCGCGCCCAGTCGGGCGACCTGAGGGCCTACGACGAACTCGTGATCCGGCACCGTGGAAGGATTTTCGCCATGGTCCGCAACATGATCCACAATGAAGCCGACGCCTGGGACCTCGCCCAGGAGGTCTTCATCAAGGCTTGGAACGCCCTGCCCCGCTTCGAGGCCAAGGCGCGCTTTTCCACGTGGCTGTTCCGGATCGCCCACAACACCGTCTACGACTGGACCCGCAAGCGCCGCCCCGAGAGCGCCGGTGAACTCAACGACGAAATCTTCGACCGCGAGCGCATCGACCTGAGCGCGTCCACCGCGCCCTCCGAGGCCGAGGCCCCGGATGCCTCGCTCCAACACGGCGAGCTCCGCCGCAAGATCGAGGCCGCCCTCGCAAAACTCTCGCCCGAACATCGTGAAGCGGTTATCTTGAAAGATGTCCAGGGTCTCTCGTATAAGGAAATTGCCGACGCGATGGGCTGTACGCTCGGCACGGTCATGAGCCGCCTCTTTTACGCCCGCCAGAAACTCCAAACCCTCCTGAAGGATGAATACGAAACCCGATGACGTGATGCTGGCCCTGTGGCTGGACGACGAGTTGCACGGTGAAGAGTTCGCCGCCATGGAGGCGTGGGGCGCGGCCCACCCCGA
>Ga0265327_10001435_pt1 | contig 30080 bp, 18 predicted proteins | sample 41621metaG_FD_202089 | JGI IMG/M metagenome (GOLD analysis project Ga0265327, IMG submission 202089) | Rhizosphere microbial communities from Carex aquatilis grown in University of Washington, Seatle, WA, United States - 4-16-21 metaG | ecosystem: Host-associated > Plants > Roots > Rhizosphere...
AAAAGTAGAAAATTCTTGTCCGAACGTATTTTGTCATAGAGTTCGCTATTTTTTAAGTCGTAGTTATATCCAAGAAACAATCTGTCGATACAGTTTATTTTCTTGTCAAATGAAAGTAGAAATATTGTTACTATAGCTAATATTATTGTCCGCATAAACTTGCCACTAGCGGATCCTGTCTTGTCGTAGGCAAAAAAAGATTTCTACGTTGCTAAAACAGTCCGATGTTTAGCGTGAAGTTAAAATATTTTGAGCATTTGCAAAATAGGGCAAAAGTCTGGGGGACTTATGAACCAGCTTGTGGGTCGAGTCCCGAAGGGTCCACTGAAAAGCTTGCAAATGCATACGGCAAATGTCCTGTGGACATTTGAGCGAGGCCCGTGTGAATGATTGTCCGTTGGCGCCATTAGCCCGTGTTACCAGTAGTTGTTATCTAAAATATGGTCGTCCTTCTTCCGGATAAATATCTATTAGTGATACTTTGTGAGTTTTAGAGTTTATTCCGAAAGAAATCCCTTCGAGACGATAGTGTATGAAATACCTAGAAGTAGTGTCATTTTTATGATGCAGTACTTGTTTTTCTTTTGAAATGCTTTTTTCGGTATTGCTGCTTTCCCATTGTCCATACATTGCAAGTATTTCATCAACTGTACTTACGTTAAGAACAATATTGTTTGATGTTCTTGCATGCGCACTGCCCTCGAAAATGATATGTTCAATAACAGTATTTTCGTTAATCTTTGGATTGTCGTTTTGGTCTGCTTCAACACGGAGTAGCAATGCAATGCCTTTTTTTTCATAAGTATATCGTACATCAAACCAAATAGATTCGTCTCCTGAATTGATATAATATTCGCCGTCAACCTCTTTTCGTCCCTGTAAAACTTCTCCATGCTTAAAAATTTGATAGTTTTTACCTAAGTCAGCTATAGCAACCTTGACCTTTGTTTTCCCTACAACTAACTTGTTGGTTCCGATTCCTGCTGTCAAAATGTAGTCGTCAGCAGTAAAAAAACTCAGTGAAAATAAAATCAAAATGATGCTTTTCATAATACAACTACGGGTAACTACCTTATACCCGCTACAAACATTCGGTTATCTGGCCAACGGGGTGCGGATAAGCGAATGTTTGTAGCGGATCGTTTAGCGCAAATAAAGCTCATTTTCTTCTTCGTGTTTGGGTCAATTTTTTTCCGGATCGAATGGTCAGTACTTTAAAAAAGCGTAACCGCCCTTTTCCCTATTTGTTAACCTGCTCGGCTATTTCAATAAAATCGGTTACATCAATGATTTCTTTTAAGGCCATATATAAGCGGTCGAGATCGGCTTGTGAATTAAACGCATTTATGGAATAACGTAAGTAACAATCGTCGTCGTGACGCATCACCGGAATTTCAATATTGTAGGTTTGAAACAAATAACGTTGAAGTCGTTCTGCACTCAAAGGTTTGATAGTAATGCTGAACATTTGGCCGAGAAATTCATCGCTGATCGGGCAAAGGGGTTTGGTTCCCAACAAATCGCAAAACCGCAAAGCATTTTTCTGAACAAGCTCTCTGCAACTTGCCGCAACCTCTTCCCATTTATTTTCTTTTAAAAACCGGATTGCTTTTGGTACGGTTAAAAAAGCCGTAAAATCACGCGTACCCTGCATTTGATGGTAATCTAAAAATTGGGAAGACGTAGGGAAAACTGCTTCGTAACCCCAGCTTACAACCAGAGGATCAAATAAATTTTGAAATTCTTTTTTTACATATAGAAAAGAACAACCTTTGGGCGTCAACATCCATTTGTGACAGGCGCCGGTGTAAATATCTGCATCAATCTCTGAAAGATCTAAATGGATATGCCCCGGAACATGCGCGCCATCAATAATGGTGAGTAACCCTTTTTGTTTTGCCAGGGCACAAATTTCTTTTACAGGGAGTATTAAAGCAGTGGTGCTTGTAATCTGGCTGATAAAAATCGCTTTGGTTTTTGAACTTATTCCTTTAAAAAAATCTTCAATAAATTTTTCTTTTGAGATCAGCGGAAGTTCAATGTGCTGACGGATATATTTTGCTTCTGCTTTTTTAGTATAATAATTCCAGGTTCGGTCCAAGGCTCCATATTCAAGGTCGGTGCTTAATATTTCGTCATCTGTATTGAGCTTTAAACTTTTTGCAATGATGTTGATGGCATAAGAGGGATTAGTAACATAAACCACATCCTCAGCTTCACAGCCAATATAAGCGCCCAAAGCTTCACGTGCTTCTTTCAAATATTTTATACCGTTTACAGTTATAAATTGCGCGGGTTCTGTTTCCAACTCCATCTGCCACTTCTGATAATCTTCAAATATGGGTTTTGGACACGCACCGAAGGAACCGAAATTCAAATAAGTAATCTCAGGGTTAAGAAGAAACTTGTCTTTTATATTATCAACCGCCATCTTAATAAATTTGGGCTTTATAAAGTAAAAATATAAAATTTAATCGTGAAAGCGACCTAAAGTAGAAAAGAGTTAATATCTGCTCCGTTTTGTTGAAGAAACGGATGATTTTAACAACATTCTGCACATTCTTAGTGCGTCATATCAAAAAAGCAGGTAACGCCAACGCCAGCCCACTGTGAGTCATAAACCTGCCGAAAGTTGCGATAAATATTTTTTCCAACAACAAGCGTTGTAATTAAAACTGTACAGAATAAAAGTGTCTGCAAAATTGATTTTAGTTTCATGGTTTTCATATCTGTAATATTAATTTGTTGAATCAAAATTACCTTTGCATACTAGGGTTTTAAAATTATTAATCGCAGCAACAATAATAACTCAGACGAAAAAAGATAAAGGGCTCTTTATAATGCAATGTTCAAGGGACGCCTTTTTTGCGAGCCAATTAAACAGATCCTATTTTCTGCGATTATCGCAAATATAGGAGCCAGGGTTCACGAAAAAACACAATTGATTTATAAACACGGGAAACGATTCCTGCTCCAGCGAAAGATTATTTATCTTTATCAACAAACTAAAATTAATGTATGAATGCATTTAAGAAAATTCTGGGACTGGTTTTGATTTTTAATTGTTTTGTGGCAAGAACGCAATCAGCAGCGAAACAAAATGGCGAATGGACTGTTGTTTCGGCCATTGTTAAATTTAAAATTAAGAATGCGGGAATAAATGTGAGTGGCAGTTTTTCGGGCTTAACCGCAAAAATTATTTTTGACGCAACTAAAAATACCGGCAATTCTATTTCTGCAACAGTAGATGCTAAAACGATTGATACCGATAATAAAACAAGAGATGGGCATTTAAAAAAAGAAGAATATTTCGATGTGGAAAAATATCCGAAAATAAGCCTTGTGTCTACTTTGTTTGGTAAGGCTGAAGACAATGGGTTCAGAGGGTATTTTACCTTAACCATAAAAGACAAAAGTAAAACTGTAACTATTCCGTTTACTTTTATTGAAAAAAATGGAACGGCAGTATTTAAAGGAAGCTTTACTCTTAACCGTCTTGATTTTGGTGTAGGTGAATCAAGTATTATTCTTTCGGATAATGTTACCGTTGAGGTTGAGGTGAACGTGATTAGAAAGTAAAATGTATTCGGGTAATTATTCAATTGAACTTAAAAATTGGATCATTCGGAATTGCAGTGGAGACGTTCGCTATTTTTTTTCAGCGTATCTAATAGTTATTTTTGGCGCCTCCTTTATGAAGAAGAAAGGCATTTGTTATGAAAAATTTAAGTTTTCATAACTGCTAAAATATAATGATAAACCACAAACCTAAAATACAATAAGCGCCAGCGATTGAGCGGCCTGTTTGAGCTCCTTCATGTTTGTCACGGAGTGCAAGCATGAAGAGCGAGTAGCGAAAGCGCGCCCGGGCGCCAGAAAAAATAAAACTTACGTTCTAAGACCAGACTACTGTTGAATGTTAATCCATGTAAAAGCGGATTTAACCTGACACTAATTTACTCTTTTTGTATCATTCCATCCAACAAATGAATTGTTCTTGAACCGTAACCCGCATTTTTTTCAGAATGCGTTACCTGGATAATTGTGACATTATTTTCTTTATTTATTTTACTGAAAAGCTCCATGATCTCTTCGCCTTGTTTCGAGTTTAAATTTCCGGTAGGCTCGTCAGCAAGAATCAATTTTGGATTATCAATCAGGGCGCGGGCTATACCAACTATTTGTTGTTGTCCACCTGAAAGTTGCGTGGGAAATAAATCTTTTTTTCCTACAATATTAAAACGATCGAGCATGTCTGCTACAAGTGATTTGCGTTCTGCAGATTTCATATCGCGGTATAACAAAGGTGTTTCGATATTTTCAAAAACAGTAAGCTCATCAATTAAATGATAAGCCTGGAAAACAAAGCCTATGTATTCTTTATACAATTGAGAACGGTGTTTTTCTTTCAACTCATTTACATTTTTATCGAGAAATAAATAGTCTCCTTCATCAAAAGGGTCCAGCATTCCGATAACATTTAATAGCGTAGATTTGCCTGAGCCCGACGGTCCCATGATGGAGACAAATTCTCCTTCGTTGATGGTAAGATTGATATCGCGTAGAAGAAAAGTTTTATTTCCACCGCTGTTTACCCACTTGTAAATGTTTTTTAGTTGTATCATATATTTATTTTAGTTAAATCTCTTATTGTAAAAAATGCGGTCTCGTCGAGTAGAAAATTCTGCCTCTATCAATTTTTGTATCGAGACGTTATGACGACTTCTCGATAGGGTTTGCAAAGAGCAAGCAAACTTACTCGAAGGGACGATCGATCTGACTCCCGAGCAATTCGGATTGGATTCAAGATATTTTCTTTCACTTTTCATTCGGTTCGTAAACTCTTCACAGGGTTCGCCAGTGCTGCTTTTGACGATTGTAAGATAACCGTTAAAGCGGTTACAAGCAAAACAAACATTCCTGCGATTAAAAATACCCACCATCGGATTTCTATTTTGTAAGCGTAATTTTGAAGCCAGCGATCAACCATATAAAACGCAAGCGGTGTTGCGATCAGGAAAGCAATACACACGAGTTTTAAAAATTCCATGGAAAGTAAAATGAGAATTCTGTTAATGCCTGCACCTAAAATTTTACGGATCCCGATTTCTTTTGTTCGTTGAATGGTGAGAAAAGAAGATAAGCTAAAAAGACCAAGACAAGAAAGGAGTATCGCAATGAGTGCGAAATATCCAATTACTTTTGAAAGATTTTCATTGTCCTGGTACAGCGCGTTAATATCACTGTCTAAAAAACTGTATTCAAAAACACGTTCCGGAAAAATAAGATCCCATTGCTGTTTAATGTGATTAATAGTTTCGGGAAGATGATCGGGTTGAACATTCACCGCAAAAAAAGAAAAACGGTCCACACTCACGTCCATTACCAATGGCTGCATGGGCTGATCAAGTGTATTAAAGTGGTGGTCTTTCACCACACCAATCACTTGTCCTTTTTTTCCGTTCACCGCATCGCCCCTGATCAAATTTTTACCAACTGCATCCTTCGCATTTTTCCATCCGAAAGCTTTAACAGCTGATTCGTTAATGATAAAAGCAGAGAGATGATCTGTTCCGGTTTTCTTAGAAAATTCGCGGCCTTCAATAAGAGGAATTTTTAAGGTGGAGATAAAATTATAATCCACGCACAACCAGGGAATAAAAATATTGTCTTTTTCAGTAAAGCCTTCGGGAATAATAAGTCCTGGGATGTACCACTGTCCGGGCAAAGCGGAGGCCGCGGTGACGGATTTAATCCTGCTTAATTTTGTGAGCTCATTACTGAAACTATTCATACGCTGCCGCATCGTTTTATCGACACCATTTCCCAGACCGGTGGCACCACTTCCAAAAATAGGGATGCTGATAATCTGTTCTTTTTGAAACCCGAGTGGTTGATTCCGCATATAGTGAAGTTGCTGGTAAACAAATATGGCAGTAACGATCAGGAGAATAGAAATAGAAAATTGCGTTACTAACAAAGTCTTGCGAAGTATGTTCTTTTTACTTGTTTCCCCTGATTTGCCTTTTAACGATGAAATCGGGTTGAAACGGGAAATAAAAAAAGCAGGATACGCACCGGCTGTAATGCCTGTTATGAAGAAAACAAATACGAACAAGGTGAGGGTCCGCAAGTTTAACCAGGACTCTATATTCAATTGTTTCCCGGTTAATTCATTTAACACTGGAAGCATTAATTGTGTTAAGAAAAATGCCACGACTAAAGCAGCGAAACTAATCATTAAGGCCTCGCTCAGAAATTGAAAAACCAGTTGTTTTCTGGTGGCCCCTAAAACTTTACGCATTCCGACTTCTTTCGAACGCGCGCTGGCCTGTGCTGTTGCAAGGTTTATAAAATTAACGGTTGCAATAAATAAAATAAGCAAAGCAATGCCTCCGAAAATATAGATATAAGTTATATTGCCTGTACTTGGATTCCCGCCGATATTAGATGCATGGAGATGGATTTTTTTTAAAGGCTGAAGAAAAACTGTATTTAATTGTTTATTCCGTTCATTGCCGTGTTTGTAGAGCGCCTGATTTAAAGCAGCTTCCACTTCCTTTATTTTATTGGAAGCGTTTAAAAGACAATAGGTATAAACGGGATTGTAAGTCCAGTCTGTTCTAATAAAATCTGCTGTAGCTTTAGGTTCAACCGAGAAAAGCGTTTCGAAGGAAATTAGAAAATCAAATTGAAGATCGGAATTGGACGGCATTTTTTGAACTACGCCTGTTATGCGTAAGATGGTTTTAGTGTCATACAGTAATAAGTTTCCGATAGGATCTTTGTCGCCATAGTATTTTTTGGCCATTTCATCGGTAATAACAATGCTATTCGGAGCCATGAGTGCCCGTGTACGATCGCCCTTTAAGAATGGAATTGTAAAAATGGAAAACAAATTGTTGTCCGAAAAGTAAACCCCCTGCTCCTGGAATTTTTTTCCGTTTGAATTTTCAGAATTATTACTCTGCAATTCCATTCCGCCACTCCGCTGGTAGAGTCGCGCAATATCTTTTATTTGTGGAACCTCGGCTAAGACCACTTTGGCGAGAGGAACAGGGGTTACGGCAGCGGACTCAACCTGACCGCTGCTCTTGCTGGTCCAATCAATACGGTAAATGTTTTCGTAGTGAGAATTAAAGCGGTTGAAACTTAATTCATCTTTTAGATAAACGACAATCAACATGCAGCAGGTCATACCCACGGCAAGGCAGATTAAATTAACGAACGTGGAGACTTTATTTTTCCAGAGGTTCCGCGAGGCGATGATTAGATAATTTTTTAGCATGAAGTTTATTTATTCGGTACGTAGACTTTTTACAGGATTACTCGTAGCTGCTTTAATGGTATGAAAACTAATAGTGGCAATTGAAATAAATACAGCAGCCAAACCAACAAGAATAAAAAGCGTCCATGTAATGGTGGTGCGATACGGAAAGTCCTGTAACCATTTATTCATAAGCCACCAGGCCAAGGGCGTTGCAAGGATAATAGCAATGACAACCAACTTTAAAAAGTCCCTCGTAAGTAAATTCGTTATGTTTATAATGGAAGCGCCTAACACTTTTCGCACACCAATTTCTTTAACACGTTGTTGTATCATTAATAATGCTAGTGCAAATAAACCCAGGCAGGACAGGATCACAGCGATAATTGTAGAAATACCTAATAACATCGATAAGCGTTTTTCTTTCTGGTACCAACGATCCACATTTTCGTCAAGAAAAGAACCTTTAAATTCTTTATTCGGTACAATTTCTTTAAAGCTGTTTTCAACAAGTTTCATTACTTGTGTAGGATTCGTGTTTTTTGTTTTGATGAGAATGTAGTGAATAGGGAACTCAGAAGCGATATCTATGGTAATGGGTTCCGTTTTTTCGTGAAGCGAATACAGGTGAAAATCAGGAATCACGCCAATGATTGTGTACCTTGGACCCACAGAATCTTCTTCCAAAAAAGTAAGGCCAATGGGATCTTTTACACCTAATTGTTTTACCATGCTTTCCGTAACCACAACAGCGCCTTTACTGTCGGTACTAAAGTCTCTGCTAAAGTCACGGCCTTTGATTGGAACAATTCCTGTTGTTTTTAAAAAATCATAGTCTACTGTCATCCAGGTGGTAGAAATACCCTTGCCTTTGAATTCAAATCCCTTTGTCCATTTGGAAGTACTAAAATCTTTGCCCAGACCAAGGTTAGTAGACGCTCCGGTCAGGCTGACAATATTTGTTTGCGAGGCGAGTCTGTTCCGAAAGGTGTTAAGAATTTCACGGCCATTATTGGTCTCAACCGGGAGACTGATCACGGCCTCTTTACTAAATCCCAAAGGCATCTCGCGCATATACGTAAATTGTTGGTAGGCTATAAGTGTACAGGACATTAACAAACAAGCCATGCTGAATTGTAAAACGATTAATGAATTACGAAACACCCCGGGTTTTTTCAAGGAAATATTTCCACGTAACACCCCCGAAACAGAAAGTTTGGAAATGACCATAGCGGGATATCCACCGGCGCATAAAGAAATAACAAGAACGCTGAGCAAAAGCATAACAAGGGTAGAAGGCTGATAGAAAAAAGACAAACTGAGTTTAGCGGCGAACACTTGATTAAATGCTGGAAATAAAAATACAGCAGCTAGTATTCCAATGATGACGGATAAAATACAAATCATCAGGCTTTCTCCCCACACTTGTAAAAAAATCTGCTGACGGCTTGCCCCCATTGATTTTCTGACGCCTGCTTCTTTTGTGCGGGTAAACGATCGAGCTATGGTCAGATTAATAAAATTAAAACAAGCGATGGCTAAAATAAAAAAACTAACTAGTAAGAGTGTGTAGATATAAGTTTTACTCACGGTAGCATTACCTGAACCAATCGTATTATTAAAATGTATTTCGTCTATCGGGAAAAGTCTTAACGAATTATACATTCCGTTTTCATCTTTTACATAGCCTTCTTTTTTTTGTTGTAAAGTATCTATCCCACTATTTTTATTTAAAAGATAGGACAGATCTTTTTCAACTGATTTTTTACTTGCGGTGTTTGCTAATTTTACAAACACATCATGATTCCACATATTCCAATTGTTCATTTGTGCTGTAAAATCGCTTCTCAGATCTGTGCGCGCCAGCACATCAAATTTTAAGGAGCTGTTCTCCGGGAAATCTTTTATCACCGCCGAAACGATAAGTTCTTTCGGCACTTCCTTAACGGTTATTTTTACTGTTTTTCCAATGGGATCTGTTTTATTAAAAATACGCTTTGCGGCATATTCGGTCAGAATAACAGTATTTATATCTTTCAAAGGATTTATTTTATTTCCATTCACAATAGGAAACGTAAACACTTTTAAGAAATCTTCGTCTACTAAATTAACCTGCAGGTCAAGTGTTTTGCCGTTATACCCCAGGCCATTTTCATTGTTCATAAAACGTGTTGCCGCTTCTACCAAAGGAATTTCTTTTTTAATGGCCGATGCCAGGGGATAGGGCATACTCGAATTCTCTTCCACTTTATCAGGTGATACGGAATGAATATAGATTTTAAACATTCTGTCCTTATTCGTGTAAAAATTATCAAAAGATAATTCGAACCATGCGCTGAGAAAAAGCAAAATGCTACACAAAAACGCTAGTGATAATCCGAAAATATTAATAAGTGAATGCGTCTTATTTTTTATAAGACTGCGGATGGCTATTTTAAAATAATTTTTTATCATGATTTTTCTTTTTTATCAGACTGAGCGGAGTCGGAGTCTTATTCTGTTCTTAAGCTCTTCACAGGATTGGTCAGAGCAGCTTTAAATGTTTGTGAGCTCACGGAGACCAAAGCAATCGCCAAGGAAATAAATCCGGCTAGAGCAAAGATCCACCACGAAATATCTATGTGGTAAGCATAATCGCGTAGCCAGATAGTAACTGCATACCAAGCGAGAGGCCAGGCAATAACATTCGCAACAATTACCAATTTCAGAAAATCTTTAGAAAGCAGGTTAACAATATTTGTAACAGACGCGCCTAAAACTTTTCTCACGCCAATTTCTCTTGTTCTCGTCTCTGCGGAATAAAGTGCCAGGCCAAGAAGCCCAAGACAGGAAATAATAATAGCAAGACCCGCAAGAATGCTTACAACTCTACTAACCTTTTTATCCGTTTCATACAACGAAGCAAAATGCTCATCTAAAAATTGGTATTCGTACGGGACATTTGGCATGATTTTTTTCCAGGTGGTTTCAATATAATTGAGTGATTCTTCTGTTCTAGCGCCATCTATCTTCACACATACATCGCTATAGCCCCATCTTTTTTTATTGTATAAACAAAGTGTTTCTATTTTATGATGAAGGGAATTGAAATTAAAATCTTTACATACGCCAACTATACTGCTGGTAGTATCTTCGTCAAGGATTAATCTTTTCCCAATGAGCGCTTCCAGCGAGGGTCTTGGATCATCCTTTAATAATTCTTTTGCCAGTGTTTCATTTACAATAAATTCTTTCCCTTCACCTTCGCGGCTAAAATTTCTGCCTGCCAGTAATTTAATTTTGTACAAGCTCAAAAAATCGTGGTCTACCAGCATGTTTGAGGTAGCAAGGTCTTTTTCAGGTCCGTTACCATAAAACCGAATGCCTGTTTCGGTAAGACTTTCCCCTAGTTTTTGTGTAGAACCACTTACACTTTTTATAAATACTTTTTTTAATAATTCGTCTTTTAAGCTGTACCATTTGTTATAAGCGCCAGGTAGCATAACCACCTGATCTCGGTTAAAGCCGGTATCCCGCGTTTGCATATAATTTAGTTGCCTTAAAATAAAAATGGTTGTAATAATAAGAAATGTGGCTCCTGCAAATTGTCCAACCACTAATACATTGCGTGTAAAACTTTTTGCATTTACGACAGGTGAGCCCTTAAGAACCTTCGTCGGGGGAAAGGCCGATAAATAAAATGCAGGATAAATTCCTGACAGCACCCCAACAAAAATACCACCCATGATTATTTTTATTGTAAGAAGCGGATCTGCAAGAAAAATAAATTGTAATTCGTGTGCGCTTAAACGATTGACGTAAGGAAGAAATAATTTTACCAGGCCAACTGCAAACACGGTGGCAATAAGTGAAAGAAGAACAGACTCACCAATAAACTGAATGGCCAGCTGAGAACGGTTTGCACCCATGGATTTTCTTACACCCACTTCTTTTGCCCTTCCAATTGAACGCGCTGTTGAAAGATTCATAAAATTAATGCAGCCGATGATGAGAACGATGATTGCAATAATAAAAAACACCCGTGTGTACTCCGAATTAAATTGTTGGAAATTATTCAGATCGTGTGTCATATCCCCTGATTCACCGTGAACATCCGATAGGGGTTGCAATAAAAGTTCATAGCCATAAGTTATCCCATATTTTTTCAGAAGAGCGGGAAATTTTTTCTCAAGGGCTTTTATGTCTGTATGAGGATTTAATTCAAGATAAGTTACCATGCCATTTCTTTCCCAGTTACTCACTTCATCCGGCGCAATAAAAGTATTGATCGTATACAAAGCTTCAAATTGTAAATGCGAATTTTTTGGAACGGAAATAATTCCGGTAATCATAAATGGCAGTGAATCCTGGCTATACCTGTTTGCTACTATTTTTCCTATCGGATCTTCTTTGCCAAATAATTTTTCGGCGCTCTCAGGAGTTAAAACAATTCCACGTGGATTTCGCAAGGCTTCTTTCCTATCACCTTTTAATAATTCGAAATTAAATAGATTCAGAAAATTGGAATCAGCCAAAAGAACCTGTTTAAAAACTATCTTTTCTTCTTTGTATTTAAGACTCGCGTTGGTTTCTATTCGAAAGTGGGTTGTATTTTTAATTTCAGGGAAATCATTTTTTAAGGCAGTACCCATAGGATACATAGAAAGTGGAACTTTTTGCGGCTGTACCAGACCTTCCCAGCTAAGCACTTCGTTTAACCTGTAAATATTTTTTGTGTGAAACGCATCAAAACTTTTTTCATACTGAACAAAAAGCAGGATGGTAATGCATGCCGCTATTCCCACAGACAGGCCAATAATATTGATCAAGGAAAAAAGTTTATTTTTCCAGAGATTTCTTAATGCGAGCTTTAAATAATTTTCAAACATAATTTTATTTTTTAAAAATAGTACGTCACTCTGTCCTTAAACTTCTTACAGGATTGGCCATAGCTGCTTTAATGGCTTGGTAACTCACGGTAAATACGGCTAGGCAAATAACGAAGGCAACAGATAATGCAAACAAGTAAATATTTAATTCTATGCGATAGGGATAATTGTCCAGCCATTTAGTCATAATGTACCAGGCTATGGGTAATGCAACGCATGACGATAGCATTACAAGTTTTAAAAAATCAGACGAGAGTTTTTTAGCGATGGCGGCTACTGATGCGCCAAGAACCTTTCGGATGCCTATTTCTTTAGAACGTCTTTCCGCAGATAAAACTGCCAGACCAAAGAGACCAATGCAGGAAATAAAAATAGTAAGAAGCGCAGAAAAGGATACAATTTTTTTCCATGTTGCTTCTTTTTTATATTGATCCTTTACATCATCGTCGAGAAAGCTGTATTGAAATGGTTTTAAAGGAAAAAACTCTTTGATTACTTTTTCTACCTGTCTTAAGACCGCTGTTTTTCTGTTAGGGTCAAATTTTACATTTACAACCTGGTAACTCATTTGCGGGTCGGTGCTAAATACTTGCGGTGGTATTTTGTCAGTTAAGGGGCCCGTATGAAAATCTCTTACGACACCGATAACGGAATATTTTTTATTGTTGTAATAGAAATCTATGATCTCACCAATTGGATGCCGCCATCCGGCGACTTTCACGAAAGTTTCGTTCACCACTAAAGCAGTGGTAGAATCCCGGGGAAATTCTCTTGAAAAATTTCTACCTTTTACTATGGGGATCCTGAACATCGGAAAGGTTTCCTCATCAATTAAATTGAACCCAAATTCCTGGTTTGTTGCACCATTAATGTGAGCAACAGTGATGTATCCCCCGCTTTGTTTCGCTGTGACATGTTTTATCGCTGGTTCTCTTAATAGTTCTGTCTTTAACGCATCCAGTTTAAGTTTGTTCATTCGTCCGCCTTGTACGGTCAATACATTTGTTTTATCATAGCCTAAATTGTAATTAATAAGGTAGTTGAATTGCGAGTAAATTGTAACGGTGGAGATGATGAGTATGGTTGCGAGAGTAAATTGCAAAACAACCAGGCTTCTTGATAAATAATTTTTCCCTGAGTACCTTAATTTTCCGTACAGTGTTTCAACCGGGTTAAATCTTGAGAGCACGAGTGCGGGATAGAATCCAGCAAGCAGCCCTGTCAACATAAATAATCCAAAATATCCTAGAATTAGATTCAGGTCGAGAAGGTAAGAAAAGGCAAGGGCCTTGTTGGAAACTGTATTGAAAAAAGGCAGAAGGGCTACTGCTAAAAAAATTGCGAGGACAAAAGAAAAAAAGCTCAGTACGAAGCTTTCGCCAAGGAACTGGAGGATGAGTTGTTTTTGCGTGCCTCCAACAACTTTGCGAATGCCAATTTCTTTGGCTCTTTTTAATGAACGTGCAACCGCAAGATTGATAAAATTGATGCAGGCAATAAGAAAAATAAAAAGTGCAATCCCGCTCAGAATGTATGTGTATATCGGGTTGTTCGCATTACTCAAGCCATTTTGGGGAGGATAGTCGATGCTTGAATGCATTGCAAGTAAAGGTTGCAGACCATAGGACATTTTTTCATCCGAATCGAATTTTTCTTTCATTTCCTTAATCTGGTTAGCCGCATCCTTATTATAGATGTAATTGATTTTTTTCACGATGGCTGGAACGTTGCTTCCTGGTTTCAGCACGACGAATGTGTTCAGAAAGAAATTCATCCAATGCGGTTTTTCTTTTTTCATGCTTTCCTGCAATTTCATGGGAAGGAGCATCTCAATTTTAACCGAGGAGTTTTGCGGAGAATTTTTTGCAACACCGGATATTACGAAAGGACTAAATTCTTTTTCTGTATTGAGCATCAGGATCTTTCCGACAACTTCTTTTTTCCCAAAGTATTTTGTGGCCAGGTCTTCGGAAATAACCACAGAGTGGATATCTTTTAAAGCCGTTTTACTGTTGCCATAAAGAAGCGGAAATGAAAATACCGAAAAAAAGGTTTCATCAACCCATAGGGCGTCCTGAGAAAAAACATCGTTGTTGTGTTTTACATCACAGTAGGCAGACTCCATGCGTACGTACCTTTCAATTTCAGGAACCTGTTCTTTAAATTTTGGTCCCTGGATCATGCCAGTATTTCCCGATTTATCTACACCACGGCCGGGACTGGTCATATCGACGGTGATTCTGTATATGTAAGGTGTTTTTTCGTGAAAGCGGTCGAAACTTAATTCGTCTTTCGCGTACAAAAAAATGAGCATGCAGCAGGAGATGCCAATGCTTAAGCCAAAAATATTAATTATGGAGAAAAATTTATTTCTCCAAAGATTTCTTAAAGCGGTTATGATATAATTTTTTAGCATGGCATTTCAGTAAATCTTAAATCGTTAATCATACGTTTGTTTTGCCCACTTCACGGAGGGCTCAATCCACTGTGGCAAGGCTTTATAAAGGAAGCCGTGTTTTAATCCCGTAGCAAGTTGAATTTCCTTAAAATGTTTAACACTCTTTACAGATCTATTTTTTATTTCTATGCAAGATTGACCCAGGCTATCGCTTTTTTCATAGATGGATAAAATATTTCCGTAAAAAGTGCCGGAGCTTTCCGGCAAATCTGAACGATTGCAGCAACCAATAAAAATATAGTTTACTTTATCGTTCTTTAATAAAATTGAAACCGCCTGCGCAATGTAACCTCCTTTGGAAGTGCCAACAACCGTTATCTGACCTGGTTTAACGCCAAGAGCTAGCAGACTGTCTATTTGTTTAACAACTTTAGTGGCAGATATACTAACGTTAGTATTTTTTTTTCTTAATTCGCTTATTACCTGGAGTCCTTCTTTTTTAAAATCATTCAGAATCTGGGTGTACTCACATTTTCCGTATTCGGGATGTGCGTCTTCAAGAGAATATTCTTCAAGAAATTTATTGTGAAGAAAGAAAATGTAATTCTGCGCGCAAAATGAATTGGGTACTACAAAAACGAGCGCAAAAAACGCTTTCTTAAAAAATATATTAGCATTAAAAATCCGTTTCATTATTCTGTTCTTAAACTTTTAACGGGATTAGCAACTGCGGCCTTAAATGTTTGTGAACTCACAGATGCCAGGGCAATTCCCAAAGAAATAAAACCTGCCAGGGCAAATACCCAAAGTGAAAGATTAATGTGGTAAGCATAATCACGTAGCCATGCTGTTATCACATAACCGGCAAGCGGCCAGGCAATGAGATTTGCCAGAACAACAAGTTTGATAAAATCTTTCGAAAGCAGACCTACAATATTTGTTACGGAAGCACCCAATACTTTTCTTACTCCTATCTCTTTGATTCTTGTCTCCGCTGAATACGACGCCAGGCCTAGGAGTCCGAGGCATGCGATAATAATCGCAAGTGCACCAAGAATACTTACAACTTTGCTTACTTTTTCATCGTTATGGTATAATTGCTGAAGATGTTCGTCCAGGAAAACATAACTGAAAGGATAGGTGGTAATGTGCTTCTTGTACGTTGCTTCCACAAAGGCAATGGCTTCTTTAGCCCTGCTCCCATCTATTTTAACGGATACATCGTGAAAGCCACGGGTTTTGAAATTTGCCAGACACAAGGTTTCAATTTTAGTATGCAGAGAATTAAAATTAAAATCTTCGGTTATGCCTACAATAGTACTCGCAGAATCTGCGCCATTATTAAAATAGGCGCCACCAAAGTGATCTCCAAGTAAGGATTCATAAGACGCCTTAGGAGTGTCTTTTAAAAGTTCCTTAGCGAGCGATTCGTTTATAATATATTCATTACCATTTCCTTCGTCGGTAAAATTTTTACCAGCAATCAATTTAATTTTATATAAGGGAATAAAATCCTCATCTACCATTATATGCGAAGTGGCAATGTTTCTTTCAGGTCCGTCGCCTCTATATGTAAAACCTGTTTGGTGTAAATTATTTCCAAGACTTTGGGAAGAACCCGTAACACCTTTCACCAAAGAGTTTTCTTTTAAAGCTGTTTTTAATGGCATGTATCCTTTATAAGCACCGGAAATAACTATGACCTCGTCTTTATTAAAACCGGCATCTTTATTTCGCATGTAATTTAATTGTTTGATTACAAAAATGGTGGTGATGATAAGAAAGGCAGCGCAGGCAAATTGCCCCACTACAAGTATATTTCTTGTCATGCTTTTATTTTTTCCGGTGATTGAAATTCCTTTCAGAACTTTTACGGGTACAAATGAAGAAAGATATAAAGCTGGATAAATTCCGGAAAGAAAACCAACCAACAATGTGCCGGCGAAGACCTGTAAAAATAAAAATGGTTGACTTAAAAACGAAAATAAAAGCGCATGTTCACTTAGTTGATTTACAAAAGGTAAAAAAAGTTTAACTAATAAAATTGCCAGCGACATGGCTGTGAATGAGATGAGGAGCGACTCCCCCATAAACTGCGCAGTTAATTGAAAGCGCTGAGCCCCGATGGATTTTCGAATTCCAACTTCTTTCGCTCTTCCTGCGGACTTTGCCGTAGAAAGATTAATAAAATTTACGCAGCCAATAATTAAGACGATAATCGCTATGATCAAAAAAATATCCGTATACGTTTTATCGAATTTTTGAAAGTTGTGGTAATCGTGTGTGATCTCTCCTGAATCGGTGTGAACTTCTTTTAATGATTGTAAAAATAATTTATAAGCCTTTGCTCCTTCTGCATCCATATATTTTTGTATGTAGGCAGGGAATTTCTTTTCGAGTCGGCTAATATTTGTGTTGTCGGCGAGCTCGAGATAAGTGATGACCCAGTTACCTCCCCAATAGTCTTTTAAATTTTCTTTCGCGGGATCGATGAGTGTACTAAAAGAATAAAGTCCATTAAATTGTAAGTGAGAATTTGCCGGAACATTTTCCATAATCCCTGTTACTGTAAAATGCAAGGTATCTCTTCTGTTATAAGTTTCAACAGATTTTCCCATCGGGTTTTCTTTTCCGAAAAGTTTCGCAGCACTTTCTGTGGTGAGAACGACGCTATTGGGCGAGGCCAATGCTTTTTTAGGATCCCCTGTCAATAGCTTATAATTAAAGAGCTGAAAAAAAGAAGGATCCGTAAAAAAAATATTATCAAAAAAAAGCTTTTTTTCTTTATACACTAATCCTGCCATTTCATAAGAATGAATACGCACATAGTCTTTAATTTCGGGAAATTCGCTTTTTAAGGTCGGGCCCATTGGGTACATAGACAAGGCGACTTTCTGTGGGTTAGCCATTCCCTCAAAACTCTGCACTTCATCCAGGCGGTATAAATTTTTTGTGTGATCGGAATCAAAATTTTTCTCATACTTCACAAAAAGCAATATGGTGATACAAACCGCCATTCCAAGCGAAAGCCCAACGATATTGATCAGGGAAAAGATTTTATTTTTCCACAAATTTCTGATCGCAAGTTTTAAATAATTTTTAAACATAGTTCTATTATTAAATTATTCGGATCGTAAACTTTTAACAGGGTTAGCCAAAGCAGCCTTCACCGCCTGTGAACTCACCGTTAAAAATGCAATTATAAAAGCTAATGAACCGGAGGCAATAAAAACCCAAAATCCAATATCGATCCTGTAAGCATAATCCTGCAGCCATTTATTCATAATGTACCAGGCAAGAGGTGAAGCAATAACAAATGAAATAAGTACCAACTTCAAAAAATCTTTTGAGAGAAGGGTAACCAGACTTTTAACGGTTGCCCCGAGAACTTTCCGGATCCCGATTTCCTTTGTTCTTCTTTCTGCAGTATAGGCGGCTAAACCGAAGAGACCAATGCAGGAAATAAAAATGGTGAGAACCGCGAATAAGCGCGATAATTTACTAATAAGCATTTCACTTTTAAATTGTTTATTAAAATCGTCGTCGAGGAAATTATATTCAAAAGGATAACCCGGATTATCTTTTTTCAAAACCGCTTCGATCTTTGTCAAAGCATTTTCAAGATCTGTGTTCTCGTTCAAACGGATAAAATAATTGTTGGTCAGACGTTCATAACAAAAAAGTACCACGGGGTCGGGACTTTTGTACATATTATTGAATACAAAATCTTTTACAACTCCAACAACCGTAAATTTCGTGGTATCCCAGGTTAAGACTGTGTTCACGGGATTTTTTTTACCCATTAGTTTTGCGAGGGTTTCATTAATTAATACGTGTGTACTATCTATTTGGGAATGCTTATAGAAATCGCGACCACTTATAAGTTCCATTCCAATTGTACTAATGTAATCGGGGCCGACAAAATCAGTGGTGATTAACACTTCTTTCGAATCGCTTTTACCTTCCCAACTAATCCCACTCGTATTGTTACCCATTTCCAATACGGTTTGATTGCTGCCTGCCGCGTGCGATACAAGACCCGTTGCAAGAAGATCTTGTTCAATGACCGAAAGATTTTTGTTCATTTTTCCACGCTGACTCAGATAAAGTAAATTGTCTTTATTGTAACCCAGATTTCGTTTTTTTACATGTTCAATTTGGCGATAAATAACAATGGTGCTTATGGCGAGAACGATGGACATTACAAATTGAGTGATAACAAGTGCTTTTCTAACCAGTGCCGGCCCTGAACCGCTGTTTTTTAAGTAGCCCCGGAAGATTGAAACTGGTTTAAAAGAAGAAAGATAAATAGACGGATAACTGCCCGCAACAACGCCACAAAAAAGAGTGATTATTGAAAATAAAATCCATTGCATGGGTTTGTCAAATCCTAGACTTAGCTGTTTCGTGACGAGTGCATTAAAAAGCGGGAGAAAAAGTGCAACCAGCAAACAAGCAATGAGCATAGATATAAACGCCATTACTACTGACTCGCCGATAAACTGTGTTATTAAGTTTGTGCGTTTTGCGCCCATCACTTTTCTGAGGCCGACTTCCTTCGATCTCTGTTCTGAACGTGCTGTAGCTAGATTCATAAAGTTAATGCAGGCGATCAGAATTAAGAGAAGAGCGATTACTCCGAAAAGACGCACGTATTCTATTCTTCCGCCTGATTGTTTTCCGCCTTCAAAACGATTTCTGAGTCGCCAATCCTTCATGGCTAAAAGTAAAGGCTCTGCATTTGAGTCGCTACTCTTATTCTTAATATAACCTTTGAATTTAGTATTGAATGCTTCAAGAGAAATATTCGGTTTCAGTTCTACAAAGGTTTGCATACTATTGTTAGTCCAAATTCTCCACCCGTCGTTTTTACTTTCAAAAATTTTAAAAGACGCCAGCCATTTAAATTGAATAGAGCTATTAAGAGGAGGATCTTTTACAACGCCTGTTATCATAAATTCAGATTTATCGTTTACTGAAAGATATTTTCCAACAGGGTTTTCGCTCCCAAAGAATTTTTTGGCGAGGTTCTCGGTGATCACAATAGAGTGTTCGTTTGGTAGCGCTGCTTTCGGATTCCCAAAAATAAAATCGAAAGAAAACAAATCGAAAAATTCCGGATCAACAAGATTACCGCTTTCATAAATGGGTTTATCATTTTTTGAAAAAAGCCAGCGATTCCCCCAGTCTATACGGCAAGCCTTTTTTACTTCAGGAATCTCTGCTTGCATGCTTGAAGCAAGAAGTCCGGGTGTAGATGAAAAGGTAAAAATCTTTCCGTCATAATTCTGATTTTCCAATACCTGGTAGAGATTTTCGTAGCGACTATTGAACTTATTATAACTTATTTCGTCCTGGATCCAAAGTAAAATAAATATGGCGCCGGCCAAGCCAAGCGAAAGCCCCAACAAATTAAGAAGCGAAAATCCCTTATTTTTTCGGATGTGCCTGAGCGCTATTTTTAAGTAATTTCTAAACATGCTATTCTACTTTTAAACTTTTAACGGGATTAACGAGAGCTGCTTTTATAGATTGATAGCTTACGGTTAACCAGGCTATTAAAATTGTAAAGCAACCTGAGATTACAAATGCGCCTGGCCCGACATTTATCCGGTAAGCATAATTCTCAAGCCATTGGATCATTATGTACCAGGCCAGAGGTACGGCAATAAAAAAAGAAAGAGCTACCAGTTTTGTAAAATCTTTTGAAAGCAAAAACACGATGGAAGAAACGGAAGCGCCGAGTGTTTTACGAATTCCTATTTCTTTTGTTCGCTGAAGGGTTGTGTAGAATGCTAAACCAAAGATACCGAGAGAAGCGATGAAAATAGCAAGGCAAGCAAAAATCATAAAAACAGATAAAAAATTTTGCTCTGCACGATACAGTTTTTGAATGTCGTCGTCCAAAAACGAGTATTTGACCGGATATTCGGGGTCGAATTTTTTCCATGTGTTTTGAAGGTGATCAATTGAAGCTGGGATGGCGCTTCCCTGAATCCGCAACCACATATAGGCAGGTCGGTCGGTTTTGGGCGACTGCAAATTAAAAACAACGGGTTTAATTTCCTGATGCAAGGAAGCGAAATGAAAATCTTTTGCGACACCTACGATCTTCCCGTATTTCATTCCACCTTCTTTTCCGTTGAAAATGCTGCCATCAAGTGCTTCATTTATTGGATTCTCAAGATTCAAAATTTTCGCGGCACTTTCGTTAATAACATATGCCTCATTTATATCACCTGGATAGTCTTTCGAAAATCCGCGTCCCGAAATAATTTTAGCATCAAGTGCAGAAAAAAAATCTTCGTCTACATCCATCGTTGCAATGTTAAAATCGTTTCTTGAGTTATTTTTCCATTGGTACTGGCGCCAGTTAGTTCCACCCGAAGTAAGGTCATTATTAGCTGAAGTAACAGCAAGTATAGCACTGTTTTGAAGCAGATCTGTTTTTAAATTTTTAAATTGCTCTCCGGTTTTTTCTGTGAGCTCAACAGTAATTAATTGTTCTGCGTTAATTCCCAGTTTTTTGGAATGAATAAATTGTACTTGCGAATAAATGAGCAGAGTGGAAATAATTAATACAACCGAAACGCAAAACTGAAATACGACCAGGCCTTTGCGCAGGGCTAACGAACTTGCCTGCGTTTTGGTAACATTACCTTTTAAGACCCGGGTTATTTTAAAGGAAGACATAAAAAAGGCCGGGTAGACTCCAGCTGCGATTCCTATGAATAAAGAAAAACATATTACATACAAGATGATTTGTAAATTGTCTGTAAGATCGAGAGTAAGCGCTTTACCTGAAAGTCTATTAAACACAGGCATGCTGAAGAGAGCGATCGCATAAGCTATCAGCATTGCCGGAAGCACAATCAAAACCGATTCCCCCAGGAATTGAATTACCAGCTGTAGTTTGCTGGCACCGGTCACTTTTCTTAATCCTATTTCTTTGGCACGGTCTATGGCCTTGGCCGTAGTTAGGTTAATGTAGTTTATGAAGGCGATTATTAGAATGACTGAAGCAACAATTCCAAAAATATAAATATAAGTGATGTCGCCCGCGGCCTCCAATTCATCGGGCGAGTGAGAATAAAGATGAATTTTAGTAAGTGGCTGTAAAGTTAATTGCATGAATTTATTATGGTCTTTACCAATGTGGGTCCGGATAAAACCATCCAGTTGAGATTGGAGTTTTTGATAATCGAAATGTTCAGGTAGAAGCAAATAGGTGTAATGAGAAATGCCACAAGTATTTGGCGTGTATACCCAGTGAGGATATTCAGACGCTATCGTCCTCACGGAGATAATAATGTCAGGATGAAAATGCGAGGTGCGGGGAGCTTCTTGAAAAACGCCCGTCACCTTTAATAATTTATTATCGATTTCAACCAGCTGGCCGACCGGATTTTGGTCCCCGAAATATTTTTTGGCGATGGGTTCCGTTATTACGACCATGTTTGGCCCATCGAGAGCCGTCGCTTTATTTCCTGTAATAAATTGAAATGAAAAAATTCTGAAAAAACTGCTGTCGGAATAACAAATGCGATTTTCCTCGTAAACTTTATTTTTATGTTTAACGATTCCTCTACCAAGCGTAAATCTCACATAATTTTCTATTTCGGGGAAAACAGATCTTAACAAAGGCGCTACTCCGAAATTTGCGGTAGCATTATGTTCCATAGTCTTCCCGCCTCTTTCATAGTTTCCTTCGAGGCGGTAGATCCGCTCTCTATTTTCGTACTGCTGATCAAAGCTTAATTCATCGGCTATAAATAGTACAATTAGCAGACAGGCAGACATGCCAATCGCAAGCCCTAGTATATTGATACACGAAAATACTTTGTGCCGGAGTAAATTTCTGAGCGCTATTTTTAAATAATTTCTAAACATGTTATTTCTTTTTTTTCCGACAGAGCGCAGTCGAACGTCCGACTGAGCGGGGTCGAAGTCTCATTCTGTTCTAATACTGTTCACAGGGTTTGCCAAAGCCGCTTTCACTGCCTGGAATGAAACCGTTGCAAATGCAATAGCAATCGCCACGAAACCGGCCACTATAAAGATCCACCAACTGATATCTACTTTGTATGCAAAATCCTGCAGCCATTTATGCATGGCGTACCAGGCAATTGGCGAGGCAATTAATATAGCTATGACAACCAACTTTAAAAAATCTTTTGATAATAATTGCACGATGCCTGAAACACTTGATCCTAAAACTTTGCGGATGCCTATTTCTCTGAAGCGTTGTTTGATGGTAAAAGCGGCCAGGCCAAATAATCCGAGGCATGCCACAAGCACCGCTAAAAAGGTAAAAGTACCCAACACCGAACGCATATTTTTTTCGGATTGATATAAAGCATTAAAATCATCTTCCATAAAGGTTGCTTTAAACGGAGCGTCTCCTGCAATCGTTTTAAATGTAGCTTCTATATCTTTCATAGTAGAGGAAAGATTATCTGTTTTTAAACGGGCAATGACTGTCCCGTGCCAATGCTTAAAAATGTGTATGAGCAACGGCTTCACATTTTCTTTCATGGAGGCGAAATTGAAATCTTTAACCACGCCAATTATTTTACCTTTTTTATCGAAGGCCCATTCCACTTTTTTTCCAATGGCTTCTTTTGGGGTTTTCCATCTGAATTCTTTTACTGCCGCTTCATTCACAATAAAGGCTTCGTTGACATCCGTTGGATGATCTTTAGAAAAATCTCTCCCTTCAACTAGCTCTATCTTCATAGTTTTCATAAAATTTTCATCCACCGAAATAACGGCACATCCTGTTAACTCCGTTTGCGCAAAACCTTCGGGTAATACGGTAATATTAGGAATTCCTTTAAACGTAAAATTGGTTAAGCTGGTACTTATTACTTTTGGATTCTTTCTAAGTTCTTGAACGAGCACATCGCCTTTTTGCGGACCAATACCTCTTAATTCGATCGTCAACACCTGTTCCTTATTTAAACCAATGTTGCGGTTCTGAATAAAATCAAGTTGTCTGAGAATTAACGTTGTTACGATAATTAAAATAATGGCAATCGAAAACTGGAATACCACTAAGCCTTTTCTAAAAACAATATCCGCAATACCGTGACTGATCTTTCCTTTTAGTGAGCGAATCGGTGCAAAGGACGACATAAGCAGTGCAGGATACAAACCCGCCAGAAGACCAACACCCAAAATAATTCCAAGGTAAAGCAAAATGATATTTGCGTTGAATCCAAGTTTTGTTTCGATAAACGAATTAAACAAAGGCAAAAAGAGTAAAACCAGCAACAACGATAACACACTTGCTATGAGGGTGAATAATACAGATTCTCCCAAAAACTGTGATATAAGTTGCGCGCGATTGGCACCGATCACTTTTCTCAGGCCAATTTCTTTTGATCTGTTTAACGATTTTGCAGTAGAAAGATTGATAAAATTACAACAGGCGATCAATAAAATTAATAAGGCGGTAGCTGAAAAAATATACACATAAGAAATGTCGCTGTTCTTGGTTCCCCTGAATTCGTGATCGGCTTTTGACCTCAGGTGAATATCAAGTAGCGGTTGTATCCCCACATTCATCCACATGCCAATGTCTTTTTTCAAACCAGCAGTTTCTTTGGTTAAGTAATTGTTCACTTTTAATTCAAATTTTTTTGGATCCACTTTATTTTTTAAAAGCAAATAAGAATAACAATCACAGTTTAACCAATTCTTTTCATTATCCTCCCGCCAGGAAGGGTCACCTTTATGTATTTCGAAGATGGTGCTTCTTGAAACAAGACAATCAAAATTTATATGGGAATTAAGTGGGATATTTTTCATTACACCCGTTACCATTACAGTTAAGGTATCAAGCTTCACTATTTTACCAACAGGGGATTCGTTGCCGAAATATTTTTTGGCAATTTTTTCGGTCACTACAAGACTGTTAGGAGCGGTTAACGCCTTTTGTGCATCACCTTCCAGCATAGGTAAAGAAAAAATGTCGAAAAAGGTTGAATCTGCGAAGAGCGTTTTTGTATCGTAAAATGTTTTGTCTTTGTAAGTGATAAGTCTGCCCGAAAAAGTAAGTCGCACTATCTTTTCAACCTCAGGAAATCCATCCTGAATTTTCTGAATAGTAATGGGGGATGTTGGAGCAAAATGTTCTACTTTTTTTTCCTGGTGTACAATAGACGTTACGCGGCAGATTCGCTCCGCTTTTTCATTATAGTTGTCGTAGCTTAATTCATTTTGCACATATAAAAAAATAAGTATGCAGCAAGTAATGCCAACAGCAAGGCCAATAATATTAATGAATGAGAATAATTTATTCGTTAGAATATTTCTCCAGGCTATTTTTAGATAATTCTTAAACATATTATTTCTTTTTTTAGACTGAGCGTAGTCGAACTTCAGACTAATTAGAGTCGAACGTCAGACTGAGCGGAATCGAAGTCTCACTCCGTTCTTAAACTTTTTACTGGATTCGCTAACGCGGCTTTCACCGCTTGTAAACTCACCGTTAAAAAGGCAATGGCAAAAGCTGCAGATCCTGCAATTACAAATACCCAAAAACCAATATCAATTCGGTAAGCGTAATCCTGCAACCATTTATTCATCCCATACCAGGCGAGGGGCGACGCGATCACAAAAGAAATTACAACCAGTTTTAAAAAATCTTTGGATAATAATTGTACAATGTCTTTTACGCTTGAACCTAACACTTTGCGAATTCCTATTTCCTTAATTCTTTTTTTGATCGTGAAGGAAGCCAATCCAAACAAGCCCAGACAAGCTATAAAAATGGAAAGAAAAGTAAAGGCGCTTAAAACGTTCCGGATATTTTTTTCTGTACGGTATAAACTATTAAACTCTTCTTCTACAAAGCTAAAAGTAAAAGGACTCTGAGTAGCTATCTTTTTCCAGGTATTCTCAATCATTTCAAGGGTAGTCCCGAGGTCTTGTGTTTTTAAGCGCAAACTGATGTTGGAACTTCTCTCCGGAGAATATCCTATAGCCAATTCCTTTACTTTTTCGCGAAGCGAAGCGAAATTAAAATTCTTTACCACGCCAATCACTTTGTCTTCGTTCACTCTTTTTCCAATAGCCTCTTCAGGAGTCTTCCAACCGAAATTTTTTACAGCTGCTTCGTTTATTAACAGTGGCTGGATGGTGTCGTTTACAAGATCTCTTGAGAAATTTCGGCCGGCAATTAATTTTACCTGGTAAGTATCCAAAAAATTTTCATCCGAATAGAAAACAAAAGCTGAGGTTGTTTCATTGTCTGCCATGCCTTCAGGAAGCATGAGCGTATTTCCGATTCCTTTAAATGAAAAATCAGTGAGCGAGCCCGAAATTATTTTTGAATTCCGCATAAGCTCTTTCAAAATTACATTGGCCTTTAGAAAATCCTGTGGCTTAAGCTTGAGATTCAGGATCTGATCTTTGTTCATGCCGATGTTGCGGTTCTGGATAAAATTAAGTTGTTTAAGAATGAGCGTGGTACTGATGATAAGAATGATGGCAATGGCAAATTGAAAAATAACCAGCCCTTTTCTTAAAATAATATCACTAACACCATGACTGATTCTTCCCTTAAGCGATTGTACCGGTGCAAACGACGACATGAGCAAAGCAGGATAAAGTCCGGCAAGAAGACCAACACCAAGTATGATCAGCAGGTATAGCCATAGCAAATCAATGCCTAGAGAAAGTGGAATGCCTAAAAACGAATTAAAAAATGGAAGTGAAATTAAAACAATGGTAAAGGCAATGCCACTGGCAAGGACTGTGAAAACTAATGATTCGCCCAAAAATTGACTCACCAGTTGAAACCTTCCTGCGCCAATCACTTTTCGTAAACCAATTTCCTTAGAGCGGTTCAAGGAGCGTGCTGTGGAAAGATTTATAAAATTGCAACAGGCAATGAGCAAAATTAAAAAAGCTGCACCTGTAAAAATATACACGTAAGTAATATCGCCTCTTATGTTACCCTGAATTTCCCCATCCAGCTGCGACTTTAAGTGTATATCACCAACAGCCTGCATTTTTATATGCATCACCAATCCGGTTTCTTTTATTTCGTTCGCCATTTCTCTTTCAAGCATTTTATTTATTTTAGCTTCCATGGCTTTGGCATCTGTGTGTTCTTTCAGAAGAATATAAGAATAGGAATTGCAATAAAACCAACTTTTCTGAGTGTCACTCCACCGGGGATCATTTTTAAAAAGTTCGTTGCGCGTATTACTTGAAATAAAACAATCGGTGGCAAAATGTGAATTCCGTGGAATGTCTTTTATAATTCCCGTCACCATTAAATTCACCGTGTCGGCAAGCTGCACCATTTTTCCGAAAGCAGGTTCAGTGCCAAAATAACGTTTAGCCATTGTCTCTGTGAGCACAATGCTATAAGGCTGTGAAAGGGCGGTGTGGGCATTTCCTTCCAACAATCCGAAACTAAATATTTCGAGTAAACCAGAATCAGCGTACTGTAATTTAGTATCAAAGAATTTTTTGTCCTTGTAAGAAATTATTCTTTGCGAAAAATCAAACCTTACAAAATTCTCAACCTCCGGAAAATTAGCTTTAATGCGCACAGCAATTGGAGGCGAAGTGCCCGCAAATTCATCGATTTTTTTTGGCTGTTTTACGTGTGTAGTCAGCCGGAAGATGCGGTCTGCTTTTTCATTGTAGTCATCGTAACTCAATTCATAATTGACATACAAATAAATGATCGAGCAACAGGCTATGCCAATAGACAGCCCTATGATATTGATCGCGGAGAATAATTTATTTCTTGTGATATTTCTCCAGGCTATTTTTATATAATTTTTTAGCATGAAATACTATTTCCAAAAATTAAGAATAGGCAAAACAAGAGTGGATGTTTTCAACTCTTTATCTTTTCGTTTATTTTCTTTACTGAATTTCCAGTTAAATCCAACAAGGGAGGTAAACGGTTTTATGTAGGTAAGATCCCTGTATACAACAGGACTCAGAAACGCTTCATTTTCCGTATTTATTTTATCATCGATGAGATATTTTAAAGGGAGCGGAATCGCGAGAACACCCACAACAAGAAGAACGCCTGCAGCATTCAGAAATGAAAGATCCTTTTTCTTTTTTAAAAAATTATAAATGTGTTTAACGTATTGGGTGAGCGCCTTCATTCTTTTAAATTTTAATATTTTGTGTTACAATCTGTCCGTCTAACATATTTATAACCCTGTGCGTATAACGCGCATCATGCTCAGAGTGTGTCACCATAATGATGGTTGTTCCCTGTTCGTTTAAGTCCGTTAAAAGTTGCATCACATCGTTCCCGTTTCGTGAATCTAAATTTCCGGTGGGCTCATCGGCTAAAATCAATTTGGGTTTATTTACTACGGCCCGTGCAACTGCTACACGTTGTTGCTGACCTCCTGAAAGCTGCTGTGGGTAGTGGTTTCGGCGGTGCGCGATCTGAATTTTATCCAACACTTCATCCACAATCCGTTTTCTTTCCGCGGTAGCTACTCCCGTATAAATTAACGGAAGCTCCACGTTTTCAAAAACAGTTAACTCATCAATCAAATTAAAACTTTGAAAAACAAACCCAATGTTGTGTTTGCGCATTTCGGCGCGTTTGCGTTCGTTAAACTTCGCGACTTCTGTATTGTTAAACATAAAACTACCGCTGTCAAGATCGTCGAGCAGACCAATAATATTTAACAAGGTGGATTTACCACAGCCTGAAGGGCCCATTATCGCCACAAATTCACCGGTATTTATTTCAAACGAAATTTTATTCAAGGCTACCGTTTCTACTTCTTCTGTACGGTAGATTTTTTCTAAGTCTTTTACTTTTATCATATTATTTTATTTAATATTTTGAATTCGCAAGCTTCAGGTTTATTTATTTTGGGCGTGCCCCTTCGGGTCGGGCTGTTGCTACTCGCTTTTTTTGTTTCGGCGAAAAACCGAAAACAAAAAAGAGCTCAAACAGGCCGCTCCATCCCTCACGCGGCATCCGGGTCTAAAATCACGGCATAAGAATTTTTTTGATTCTACAACGGCGCGCATCATTTCTTGTCCTTTAAGATCAGTTCCTGTGTATTTTCGTAATTGTCATAACCAGAAGTAATGATTTTATCTCCAGGTTGTAATCCTTGTAATACTTCGTAATATTCCGGGTTCTGACGGCCCAGTTGGATATCTATCTTATACGCTTTTGATCCGTCTTCGTTCAATTTAAAAACCCAATTGCCTCCGGTTTGCTGGTAAAAACTTCCTTTTGCTAAAAGCAAAGCTTCTGTTTCATCACTTAAGGCAAGACGGATCTGTAAAGTTTGTCCACGACGAATTTCTTTTGCAATTTCTCCTTCAAACTTCATGTCCACCTGAAATTTTCCATTTGTTACTTGTGTGTAAACTTTATGAATTTTTAGTTTATAGTCCTTTCCGTTAAACGTAAATTCTCCTATTAATCCGGTATAGATCCGTGAGATATAATGTTCATCGATATCTACACGCACTTTAAAACCACTTAATACATCTATCTGACCGAGACGTTCACCTTTATTTTTATTTTGCCCGATCTCGGCATCCAGGGAAGTCAGCTGCCCGTCAATGGGAGCGCGCACTATCAGATCTTCGACTTTTTTACGCATAATCGCTAAAGATTGTTGTGTGCGTTTGTAAGATTCTTCTGCCTGTGCATATTCTTCTTTGGTAGAAACAGAATCCTGTTTTAAAATTTGTTCGGTGAGTTTCTTTTTTTGGACGGCATAATTGTAATTATTTTCCGATTGTTTAAATTCCTGGGCAGATATAACCGACTGATCAAATAATTTTTTATTTACAGTATAAATCCTTTCCGCTTCTTTAAAGGTATTTTCTATATCCGTTCGCTGGTTCAGTTTCATAATGGTATTTTGTTGCGCGGCATTTCTTGAGATCCGCATTTGGGTTAATAAATTAAATACAGATGTTTCCTGGTTCGCCAGGCTGAGTTCCAAATCTGTGTTCAGCAATTTTAAAATGGGTTCTCCTTTTTTCATCATGGTTCCATCTTCTACAAATTTTTCTTCCACACGTCCGCCTTCTATAGCATCCAAATAAATTGTTGTAAGAGGCAGTACAATTCCGTTAACAGGAATAAATTCTTTGAAAGGCCCTTTCTTTACTTCACTGATCGTAAGACGCTCCGTATCCACATTCAACTTCATCCCCCCCGAAGTAAAATAAATGCTTCCCGCAATTAACAACACAATGGCAGCAACAAAAGCTATCGTTAAAATTTTTTTCGTCGTCCATTTTTTCTTTTCAATAACTCTGTCCATATACTTTACATTGATTTACTCAATGGCAATTTAATTAAATAAAAAAGTATGGGGTTATCGTAATTTTGCAGCTCACAAAAACACCATACTGTAATGAAAAAACAACAACAAGATACTAGCATAATCGTGCCGAAGTATTTAGTAATTGAGAATGAGTGATTTAAGTTTTGAAAAAATTGCGAATTGTTCGTTCTTGAAACAAAAGTGTTCGCTTTTGATACACTATATTTTTAGAGGAATTCGAACCTATTGTTTAG
>Ga0265327_10001436_pt1 | contig 30052 bp, 26 predicted proteins | sample 41621metaG_FD_202089 | JGI IMG/M metagenome (GOLD analysis project Ga0265327, IMG submission 202089) | Rhizosphere microbial communities from Carex aquatilis grown in University of Washington, Seatle, WA, United States - 4-16-21 metaG | ecosystem: Host-associated > Plants > Roots > Rhizosphere...
GTAGCCGAACGGGTCGTCGGTGAACGGCCCCGGGACGCCGTCCGGCTCAGGCTCGAAGCGCACGCCCTGGTGCGTGATCGTGTGCCCCATCCGCTCGCGCTTGGTGCGCAGGTAGTCGGCGTTGACCGGGTTCGGCTCCGCGACGATCGGCACCTGCTCGGTGACCGACAGGCCGTAGCCCTCGAGGCCGACGATCTTCTTCGGGTTGTTGGTGAGGATGCGGATCGTCGACAGGCCCAGGTCGGCCAGGATCTGGGCGCCCATCCCGTAGTCGCGGGAGTCAACGGGCAGACCCAGCGCGAGGTTGGCGTCAACGGTGTCGAGACCCTGTTCCTGCAGCTCGTAGGCGCGGAGCTTGTTCAGCAGGCCGATGCCGCGCCCCTCCTGTGCCAGGTACAGCAGGACACCGCTGCCCTCCTGAGCGATCTGGGCCAGCGCTCGTTCGAGCTGTTCGCCGCAGTCGCAGCGAAGCGAGTGGAAGACGTCGCCGGTGACGCATTCCGAGTGGACGCGAACCAGCACGTCCTGGGCGCCGTCCACGTCCCCCATCACCAGGGCGACGTGCTGCTGGCCGTCGATCATCGAGCGGAAGCCGTGCGCGACGAAGTCGCCGTACCGGGTGGGCATGCGGGCGCTCGCGATCCGCTCGACCAGCTTCTCGCGGCGGTGGCGGTAGGCGATCATGTCGGCGACCGTGATCATCTTCAGCCCGTGGATCTGGCAGTAGGAGACGAGGTCGGGGATCCGCGCCATCGTGCCGTCGTCGTTCATCACCTCGCAGATCACCCCGGCGGGGCTGAACCCGGCCATCCGGGCCAGGTCGACCGACGCCTCGGTCTGGCCGGTGCGCTCGAGCACGCCGTGCGGACGGGCGCGCAGCGGGAACACGTGCCCGGGCTGAATCAGGTCCTCGGCGCGGGCGCTGGGATCCACCGCGACCCGGATCGTGTGGGCGCGGTCGGCGGCGGAGATCCCGGTCGAGACGCCGTTGCGGGCCTCGATCGAGACGGTGAAGGCGGTCTCGTAGGGGGTCTTGTTGCGCTGCGTCATCATCGGCAGGCCGAGCTCCTCGCAGCGCTCCGGCGTCAGCGTCAGGCAGATCAGGCCGCGGGCGTGCATCGCCATGAAGTTGATTGCGTCAGCCGTGACCACGTCGGCGGCCATCACCAGGTCGCCCTCGTTCTCACGGTCGGGCGAATCGACGACCACCACCATCCGGCCGGCCTTGATCTCCTCGATCGCATCCTCGACCGGAGAGAACGGCGAGTCGCCGTACAGCTCCTTGTACCGCTCGTCTACCGTCATGTCGCCTGCCGCCTCCCCACGCCCGATCCGGCTTCAGATCAGGCTTTTGTCCACCGATGGTAGCAGTCGAACCATCATCTCGAACCTGCGATCCGCTCGACGTACTTGCCGAACAGGTCGGCTTCGAGGTTGACGCGTGCGCCGATCTCCAGCGCCCCCAGGCCGGTCACCTCGCGAGTGTGCGGGATGACGGCGACCGCGAACCGGCCGGGCTCGAGGCGGGCCACCGTCAGGCTCACCCCGTTGACCGCGATCGACCCCTTCAGCACGGCGTAGCGGAGCACCGAATCGGCCGCCTCGAACACCATCAGCACCTGATCGCCCTCCGGCGTTTCCTCGACCAGCGTCCCGACGTCGTCGACGTGCCCCTGCACCAGGTGGCCGCCCATCCGGTCGCCGGCGCGGAGGGCGGGCTCCAGGTTCACCCGGTCGCCCGGCGCGAGCGCCCCCAGCGTCGTCAGCGCGAGCGTCTCGGGCACCGCGTCGAACGAGAGCCGGGTGCCGTCGATCGCCGTCACCGTCAGGCAGCAGCCATCCACCGCGACCGAGTCGCCGAGCGCGGCGTCGGCCGCGATTCCCGGCGCGTCGAGCACCAGCTGCGGCGCCGGCTCGACGACCCGCCCCTGTTCGACCACGATTCCCGTGAACACCGCCTCACACCTCCCGGAACACTGCGCGCAGGAGGATATCGGGGCCGACCTGCTCGGCGGTCAGTGCGGTCGCCCGCGGCGCGTCGCCCAGGCCGGCCGACCAGCCGTCGATCAGCCGCCGGCCGTCTCCCAGCAGGACCGGCGCGACGAACAGCTCCAGGCGATCGAGCAGGTCGTCGGCGACCAGCGCGCCCAGGATCCCTGCCCCGCCTTCGACCAGCAGCGACGTGACCTTCCGCTGACCCAGCTTGTGCAGCGCGTCGGCGAGCCCGGCGGCCTCGACCACGTCGACACCGGCCGCCTCGAGCCCGACCCGGCCTTCGGCCCCGGGCTCGCAGACGTCCACGACCGGCACGTCGGTGGCGGTGGTCACCAGAGCCGAGGTCAGTGGCAGCCGCGCCCGGCGGTCGAACACCACTCGCAGGGGCTGGCGCTCTGCCGGCGGATCGACGTCACGGGCGGTCAGCATCGGGTCGTCGGCTAGCGCCGTCCCGATCCCCACGCCCACTGCGGCCGACTCCTGCCGCCAGCGGTGGACAAGCGCGCGGCTCTCCGGCGAGGAGATCCACTGCGAACGGTCGGCGGCATCCGCGGTCGCGCCGTCCAGCGACACGGCCGCCTTGCCCGTGACCAGCGGACGGCCCAGAAGGTGCAGCGCGCGAAACGGCTGGTTCTGGCGGCGGGCCGCATGCTCCAGCTCGCCCTCGGCGAGGTTGACGTCGATTCCGGCCGCGCGCAGCCGCTCTATGCCCCGGCCGTTGACCTTGGCGCTGGGGTCGAGGGTGGCGACGACGACCCGGGCGACCCCCGCTGCGATCAGCGCGTCCGCGCACGGGGGCGTGCGGCCGTGGTGGCAGCACGGCTCCAGGCTGACGTAGGCCGTGGCGCCGGCGGCATCGCCGGCCGCCCTGAGCGCGGCCACCTCGGCGTGGTCGCCCCCAGGTCTGACGTGCCAGCCCTCGCCCAGCACCCGCCCGTCGCGGACGATCACCGAGCCCACCACCGGGTTTGGCGCTGCAGTCGGGCGGCCGCGCTCAGCCAGCTCGAGCGCCCGGGCCAGATGGCGGGTGTCGACGGCGTCGATGTGGCGGCCGGTCACTGCCAGGCGACGACGCCGGCGGCCTCGGCGGTCTCGACCAGCTGCCGGTAGCTCTCGCCGGGAGACGGCGCTCCGAACACCGCGGACCCGGCCACCAGGATGTTCGCGCCCGCCCGGTAGACGCTGGCGACCGTCAGGTCGTGGACGCCGCCGTCGACCTCGACGGCAACACCCTCGCGGCGGTTGGCGTACTCACGCAGGCGCGGCAGCCGGTCGAGCGTCGCAGGAATGAAGGCCTGCCCGCCCCACCCCGGGTTGACGCTCATGCAGAGCAGGACGTCGGCGTAGCGGGCCGCCTCCTCGACCGCCTCCACCGGCGTCGCCGGATTCAGCGTGACCCCTGCCCGGCACCCCAGCTCCTGGATCTGATGCAGCGTGTAGTGCAGGTGCGGACAGGTCTCGACGTGGACGGTGATGCTGTCGGCCCCCGCGGCGGCGAACTGCTCCAGGTGCCGCTCGGGGTTCTCGATCATCAGGTGGACGTCGGCGAATCCGTCGTGGGAGTGGATCTCGTCGGCGATGTCGGCCAGCATCTTGGGCCCGAAGGTGATCACCGGGACGAAGTGGCCGTCCATGACGTCGACGTGGATGACCCGGGCGCCGGCGTCCATCACGTCGCGCACCTGCTCTCGCATGCGGCCGAAGTCGGCGGACAGGATGGACGGTGCGACCTGCATGCTCGTGGGCCAGTTCTGCACGGCGGGGACTCTACTCCAGCAGCTTTGCCTCCTGAACACGCGTGGTTGACGAGTTTCTTCTCTACTGAGAGAATCGCCGCGGCTTCGAGGGAGACTGCCACCTCGGAGCTTTAGACCGTCGCCGCCCGCGCTCTAGGGCGGCAACACACGACCCGGGCCGGGGCTCCCCTCGCCCTCGGCCCGGGTCGGCATCGCCCGGCTCGCGGTTGACTGGGCCGGTGGGGGATCCGATACTGGATCGGCATGCCAGACCCCACCTGCCCGACGCGTTTCGTGGTGCTGACGTCGCCGCGAAGCGGTTCGACCTGGTTCATCGACACCCTCCACTGCCATCCCGACGCTGTGGTGTACGGCGAGCCGTTCAAGCCCAACCGCGTAAAGCCGTTCCGGTTCGGCGCCAAGACGTTCGCCCCCTTTGTTCCGTACAAGCGAGAGCGTGGGCGAACCCTGTGGCCGCCGGCGTCCGTCGCGTACCTCCGCGACCTCTATGCCAGCGGCGAGGGATCCGGGGCCGTCGGGTTCAAGCTGATGTACGGGCACGCCCGGGCGCACCCGCTGGCGAGCCTGTACCTGCGGGCGACATCGGTGCTGGTCGTCCACCTCGTGCGCACCAACGCCGTGGATTGCGTCCTCTCCCGCTATGCGATGGAGCGGCGCGGCAAGTCGGGCGGCCACGATACTGCCGACCGGCCGGTGGTGCAGGAGACGGTGCGCGTGGATCCGCGTGGGTTCGTCTCCGCGGTCGAGGCGCACGAGCGGACGATCGGGCGGATGCGCCGCCTGCTGCGGCTGACGCGGACACGGACGGCCGAGGTGGTCTACGAGGACCTCTCCGCCGACCCGGCCGGCGAGATCGGGCGGGTCGCGAGCTTCCTCGGGCTCGATCCACACTCGATGTCGCTGGAGAGCCAGCTCCGCAAGATCGCAAGCGGCCCGCAGGGCGGAATCATCGAGAACTTCGATGAGGTACGGGCGGCACTGATCAGCTCAGGGCACGGTGGGTACCTACGCGACGGCCACGTAGAACCCGTCGCTACCCGTGGCCTGCGGTAGCAACATCTGGCCCGGCGCGACGACGCCCTCTCCCTCTGCACGGGTGAGGGTGCAGACCGAGTAGACGAGGCGGCCGTCCGGCTCGAGCAGGCTTCGGGCGTGCTCCAGCATCGCGCGCTGGATGCCCGCGAGCTCGGTGACGTCCGCCGCCTGCCGCCGCCAGCGGGCGTCCGGCCGACCGGACAACACCCCCAGGCCGCTGCAGGGCGGGTCGAGCAGAATACGGTCGTAGCCACCGCCGGCAACGTCCAGCACATCGGCCACCTCGACGCGGGCGCAGGTGACGCCCAGGCGGCGCAGCGTGCGCTCCAGCTCTGCCGCCCGACCGCGGTGGCGCTCGACGCAGACCAGCTGACCGCGATCCTCCATCAGCGCCGCCAGGTGGCCCGACTTGCCGCCGGGAGCGGCGCAGAGGTCGAGCACGCGCATGCCGGGCTCGGCGGCGACCGCGCGGCCGACATGCATCGAGGAGCGAGACTGGGGCCAGATCAGCCCGTCGCGGAACGCGGGCGAACCGAGCACGTCGAACGGCTCGTCCAGCACCAGCGCCTCCGGCAGGTCGGGGTCGCCATGGGTGCGAATACCCAGGTCGGGAACCTCCCCGCGCAGCGTGTTCACCCGCACAGCCGGCTCCGACGGCCGGTTCTGGGCCTCGCCCAGCTGCTCGGCGTCGGCAGCCCCCAGCAGATCCACCCACTCCTCGATCACCCAGTCCGGATAGGACAGTCGCACCGCAACCGGCAACGCGCCCAGCCAGCCGTCCGGGGCCTCGGCGATCCGCCGCAGCACGGCGTTGGCAAGCCCGCTGACACGCTCGCCCGCGACCGCGCGGGCCAGCTCGACGCCCTCGCTGACTGCGGCTCTGGCCGGCACTCCGCTGTCAAACAGGAGCTCGTAGGCGGACACCCGCAGCGCGTGGCGAAGCGGTGCCTGCAGCCGCATCGGCGGCCGCCCGCCGAGGTCCTCGATCGCAGCATCCAGGGTGCGCAGCCGCTGAACGGTGCCGTAGGCCAGCCGCATGGCCTGCCGCCGCTCGCGCGTGTCGAGACCCGCCCGCTGCGCCTCGGCGGGAAACGCCCGGTCGGTGTAGGCGCCGCGGTCGAACGTCCGCCGCACCACCTCCCAGGCGACGCGCCGGGCGTTCACGCCGCGCGCTCGGGCGGCGACCGGAGGCCGCGCAGGTAGTCGACGGCGAGCATTCGCCGTCCGCCGGAGGGCTGCAGCTCCAGCACCTCCAGAGCCCCGGTCGCGCAGCCGATCACCAGCGGCTCGGTGATGACACCGGGCTCGGGCCCATCGCCCAGCGGCCGGGCGACCCAGACGGTCAGATCGCGGTCGTCCAGCGTCATGCGGGCGCCGATGTGCGGGCTCAGCGCACGCACCTGGCGGTCGAGCTCGATCGCCGGCCGGCTCCAGTCGAGCAGGCGGTCCTGGGGCGTCAGCTTGTGCGCGTACGTGACGCCGTCGGCGGACTGTGGACGGGGGTGCAGCCCCCCGGCAGCAGCCTGCTCGAGCAGGGGCACGCCGAGCTCCAGAGCTCTCGCCCGGACGGCGCCGGCGTCATCGCGGTCGCCGATCGAGATCGGCTCCATCCCGTAGATCGGCCCGGCGTCCAGATCGGCGACCAGACCGATCACGGCCACGGCGGTGTCGGGGTCTCCGGCCATGATCGCCCGCTCGACCGGCGCTGCCCCGCGCCAGCGGGGCAGGTGGGACGGGTGCAGGTTGAACAGCGGATAGGCGGTCAGCAGCGGATCGCGGAGGATCTGGCCGAACGCCACTACGATCCCCGCCTCGGCCTGCGGGGGCGACGCGCTTGCGTCCTCTGGCTGCAACAGGTCGATCCCCAGCTCGCGGGCCGCGTCCGCCACCGGCGGCGACCCCGACCTGCGTCCTCGTCCCGAGGCGCGGTCGGGCTGGCTGACCACCGTCGACACCTTCACCCTGCCCCGCTCCACCAGCGAGCGCAGCACGGCAGCCCCGAACTCCGAGGTGCCGAAGAAGGCGAGGCTCACCCTGCTCGCAGGCGCAGCTCCCGGAGGGCCCCGCGGCGCTCCTCCTGGGGAGCCCGGTCGATCATCAGTACGCCGTCGAGGTGGTCGACCTCGTGCTGGATCACGCGCGCCTCGAAGCCCTCGGCATCGAACTCGAGCGTGGCGCCCTCGCCGTCCAGCGCGCTCACCCGCACCCGCGCGTGTCGCTCCACCGGCACGGTCAGCTCCCCGCCCAGCAGCGACAGGCAGCCCTCGGTGTCGACCTCGGTCTCCTCCGACTTCTCGACGAAGCGGGGATTGAGGAGCACCTTGACGTCGTCGTCCTCACGCGCCCGGTAGACCAGTACGCGGCGGGAGACCCCGATCTGGGGAGCCGCCAGGCCGACGCCGTGGGCGCGCATCATGACATCGCCCAGGCGCTGCACCAGCGCCCGCACGTCGTCGTCGAACTCGCCCACCTCGACCGCCGGGTTGCGCAGCACCGGGTCGGGAAACTGGCGCACGATCCGCAGCGCGGCGGCCCGCCACTCGCGGAGCTCGGCGGGGCTGGGACGGCCGGAGTCCGCGTCCTCCTCGGCCTCGTCGACGACTTCCGGCTGCTCGCTTTGCTCAGAGCTCATCGGGTGATGCTAGCTGTGCGTAGCTGTCGGAGAGGGCAGACAGAAACGCCCCGTGCACCTGCGCAGCCGGTATCGGCGCGCCCCGGAAATTCAGGTCGAGCGTGGCGCACGCCTCGGGGACGACGGTGCATTCAAAGCCGAGGTCGGCCGCGGCCCGAACGGTCGCATCGACGCACATGCTGGTCATCATCCCGCAGACGACGACCGACTCTGCGCCCGCCGCCCGCAGCTCCGCCTCGAGGTCGGTCTCGAGGAATCCGTTCGGGTACGCCTTCTGGATCACCGCCTCGCCGTTCGCCGGGCGAACGCTCTCGTGGATCTCGACCCCGGGGGTGCCGGGGGCAAAGAAGGCGGCGTCGGGCGCGTCCCACACGTGCTGGAGGTGGATCACAGGCTCACGGGATGCGCGGAAGCGGTCAAGCACCGTGCGCGCGGCCGTGGCTGCCTCTTCCGGGCCAACAAGCTCGTGGCGGCCGCCCGGGAAGTAGTCGTTCTGGATGTCGATGATGATCAATGCTCTGGACATGACGGGAACGCTACCTGACCGCGACCGCCCGGCCGGATCGGGCCATCCGATGCGCTCTGCACGCTCGGTACTAGGAGACGGTTTGCGGGTCGACGTCGACGACGGCGGTGGCCGAGGCGCGCCCCAGGTCGGGCGCCAGGTCGCGGAGCAGGGCGCGCAGCACCGTGGCCGCCCGGGCCGGAGCGGCGGTCTTGATCAGGACGTGCGCCCGGGCCCGGTCGCGGATCCGGAACAGCGGCGCCGGGCCGAGGATGATGTCGTCGTCGAGCACCGGGCGGGCGGCATCGACCAGCGTCCGGGCGACGCCTGACGCGACCTGATCGTCCGGCGCGGTGACCAGCACCCGTACCAGCCGCAGGAAGGGCGGGTAGCCGAGCTCCCGCCTCCGCTCCAGCTCGCCGTCCAGGAACTCCCCGACGGCATGGCGCGCCGCCAGCTGCACCGGCCGTGCACCGGGATCCCAGGCCTGGACGATCACCCGGCCGCGGGGGTCGCCCGGCCTGCCCGGCCGGCCGGCGAGCTGGGTGAGCAGCGCAAACGTGCGCTCCTCGGCGCGGAAGTCCGGCATCAGCAGCCCGGTCTCGGCGTCCAGCACCGCCGCCACGGTGACACCGGGCACGTCGTGTCCCTTGGCAACCAGCTGCGTGCCGATCAGCACTGCGCGCTCGCCCTCGCGGAAGGCCCGGAGCGTCGCCTCCGGCTCGCCCGCATGGGCGGCGATGTCCGCGTCCAGCCGCAGCACCTGCATTCCCGGGAAGCGGGCGGCGAGCTCGCCTTCGACCCGCTCGGTGCCGGCCCCGATCCGGGTCAGGTCGACCGATCCGCAGGCAGGGCAGGCACGCGGCAGGTGCTCGCTGTGCCCGCAGTGGTGGCAGACCAGCCGGCTGCGGCCGTGCAGTGCGAGGGAGACGTCGCAGCGCGGGCAGCGGAACGAGGCGGCGCAGTTTCGGCAATGGATCGCGGAGGCGGCGCCGCGCCGGTTCTGCAGCAGGATCGCCCGGCCGCCGGCATCCTCGATCCGTCCCAGCGCGTCGAGCAGCGGACGGCTGAGCGGGTAGCCGCCGTCGCGTCGCAGGTCGACCACCTCCACGCGCGGCAGCTCACCGCCGACCCGGCCCGGCAGCGCGACGCGGCGAGCGATGCCCTGCCACGACTCGGGGCGAGGGGTGGCGCTGCCGAAGACGACCAGCGCGTTCTCGAGGCGGGCTCGCTTGGCGGCCACCCGGCGGGCATCGTAGCGGGGGTCGGCCTCGTGCTTGTAGGAGGCGTCGTGCTCCTCATCGATCACGATCACTCCCAGGTCGGGGACGGCGGCGAAGATCGCCGACCGGGCCCCCACGACGACCCGGGCCTCTCGGCGGGCGATACGGGCGTGCTCGGCTCCACGCTGCCCCGGCGTCAGGCCGCTGTGCAGCACCGCGACGGTCTCGCCGAAGCGGGCGGCGAAGCGGCCGGCCGTCTGCGGCGTCAGCGCGATCTCGGGCACCAGCACGATCGCCCCCTTCCCCGCGTCCAGCACGCTCTCGATCACGCGCAGGTACACCTCGGTCTTGCCCGAGCCGGTGACGCCGTAAATCAGGAGTTCCCGATCGCCCGACTCGATCGCCTCCAGGCAGGCGGCGACGGCCGCCGTCTGCGCCTCGGTCAGCTCGACGGCTTTGTCGGCAGGCGGCTCCGGAGCCTTGCGGCGCAGCGCCCGCTTCGGCGGCGGGGGCGGGATCACGAGGGCCAGCGCCCGGGGCAGGGTCGAGGCGTAGGACTCGGCCATCCAGGAGGCCAGCTCCAGCAGCGAAGCCGGTACCGCGCCGGCGATCTCCTCCAGCTCGCGGAGCTCGTCGTGCTGAGGCTCCTCCGTCAGCTCCAGGACGACGCCCTCGACGCTGCGCGCCCCCAGCGGCACGCGCACCCGCGATCCGACGACGACGTCCGGCGCCAACTCGTCGGGCACCAGGTAGTCGAACCCGCGATCGACGGCCCGGGCGGTGACGAGCGGCTGAACCCGGGCGATCAGGCCGGGGTGCGCTGCTCGAGCCCGCAGGCCTCGCGCAGGGCCTCGGCGCGCGTCGTCCGCTCCCACGTGAACTCGCGGCCGGTGCGCCCGAAGTGGCCGTACGTCGAGGTGGCGCGGTAGATCGGGCGGAGCAGGTCGAGGTCGCGGATGATCGCCGCCGGGCGGAGGTCGAAGATCTCGGTCACCGCCCGCTCGATGACCGCTACATCGACGGTCTCGGTTCCGAACGTCTCGACCATCACCGACACCGGGTGGGCGACACCGATCGCGTAGGCGACCTGCACCTCGGCACGTGCTGCCAGGCCGGCCGCGACGATGTTCTTGGCGACCCAGCGCATGGCGTAGGCGGCCGAGCGGTCGACCTTCGACGGATCCTTGCCGGAGAGGGCACCGCCGCCGTGGCGCGAGGCGCCGCCGTAGGTGTCGACGACCAGCTTTCGCCCGGTCAGCCCGGTGTCGCCCATCGGGCCGCCGGTGACGAACCTGCCGGTGGGGTTGACGAGGGCGAATCCGGGCTCGCGGAGGCGCTCGGCCGGGCACAGCTCCGCCGGGATCACCGGACGTAGGACGTGCTCGACGATGTCACGCCAGATCTGCTCCTCGTCGTGGACGTCCGGGTGGTGCTGGGTCGAGACCAGCACGCCTTCGAGCGCGATCGGGACGAGCCGCCCGTCCTGCTCGTCGTAGCGGACGGTGACCTGGGCCTTGCCGTCCGGACGCAGGTAGGGCACCACCTCGCTCTTGCGAGCCGCCGCCAGCTTCGCGGTGATCCTGTGGGCGAGCGAGATCGGCAGCGGCATCAGCTCGGGCGTCTCGTCGGACGCGTAGCCGAACATCATGCCCTGATCACCTGCCCCCTGCTCGTCGAGGTCGGCCTCCGCCGCCTCGTGCTGCGCCTCCCACGAGGCGTCGACGCCGCGCCGGATGTCGGGTGACTGCTCATCGAGGGCGACCATCACGCCACAGGTGGCGGAGTCGAACCCGAGGTCGGAGCTGGTGTAGCCGATGTCGTGCACCGTCTCGCGCACGACCCGCGGGATGTCCACGTACGCGTCGGTCGTGATCTCGCCGGCGACGATCACCAGGCCCGTGGTGCACAAGACCTCGCAGGCAACACGACCGGCGGGATCCTGGCTGAGGACGGCGTCCAGCACGCCGTCGGCGATCTGGTCGGCCACCTTGTCGGGATGACCTTCCGTGACCGACTCGGAGGTGAAAAGGAACTCCCTGCTCACGGCGCTTACTGTAGCGAGCGGCGGCAGGCGGGATTGTCACGAGAGGCGCGCAGAAACCTAATTGGCACTCGAACACGTGCCAAGTGGCAGAACCCGTCGAACCAGGTTTCTGCGGTGCGGGTGGATGATCGCCGCCCTTTCGGAGGGGCGGCATTCGTCCACCACCCAGGCGATCCGAGCGCCTCGCGCCCCTCGGCACCTCGCCGATCACCAGGACACGCCGAGGTTCGATGCGCGCTCGATTGTCGCCGCCCGCACCCCACTTCCCGTAGAGCTGGAGCGGATAGCGCCGTAAGATGAGAGTTGGCCTTAGCGCCTGGCAAGGCGATCAGCCACCCCATGAAGCGCACGCCCACACCAGGCTCGCGCGCGCGGCGGGTGAGCACCATATCTGTCGCCGAGGCGGCCGCCCCCAACGAGCATTCGATGCGACACATTCTCGTGCTGCAATGGCCGACTTCGTCCGCAGCTGATCTTGAAGAGCTGGTACGGATGGAGGAGGAGCTGCAGAGCTTGCTCGGTGATCACGCGATCGTGGGCGGACACGATTTCGGCTCAGGTGAAATGAACATCTTCATCGAGACGGATCACCCGGTACAGGCATTCGCCGATGTCCAGGCCTTTCTGGGCCACCGGCCCCGCTGGGCTGGCGTTCGCGCGGCGCATCGGGAGAGACGTGGGATACCTACACGGTTCTTTGACCTCTGGGACAGGTGGACTTCAGGATCGAGTAGTTCGTGACCACGGCGGACACCCCCGGCCCGGCGGTGCGGCTGGCGGCGTCCACACTCGACGCCGCACTCCACTCGGACGCCCGCTACTCCTCGGTGGGCTCGCGGGCCATCAACTCGCCCAGGACTTCCATCGCGGTCTTGCCGCCGAACGCCAGGTCGCAGACCCCGGCGGTGATCGGCAGCTCCAACCCGTGCGACGATGCCAGGTCGCGCAGCGTCGGCGCTGTGGTCAGGCCCTCGGCGACCTGGCCGATCTCTTTCTCCACCCAGTCGCTGGGGACGCCGCGGGCCAGCAGCTCGCCGGCGCGCCGGTTGCGCGAGTGGCGGGACGTGCAAGTGGCGACCAGGTCGCCCATGCCGGCAAGTCCCATGTACGTTCGCTCACGGGCGCCGAAGGCCGAGCCCAGCCGGAACATCTCCGCCATACCCCGCGTGATGATCGCCGCCTTGGCGTTGTCGCCGAAACCAAGACCGTCGGACACTCCTGCAGCCAGCCCCATCACGTTCTTGGCGGCGGCGCACAGCTCGACGCCGACCACGTCGATCGATGCGTAGATGCGCAGCCTCGACGTGCTGATCGCACACTGCAGCCGACGAGCGAGCTCCATGTCCGCGCTGGCGATCACCGAGGCCGTGGGCACGTCGCGCACGACCTCCTCGGCGTGGTTGGGGCCCGACAGCACCGCCACCCGGTCGGGAGCGGCCAGCTCGACCAGCGCCTCCGACAGCCGCCGGCCGGTCGCCGGGTCGAGGCCCTTCGTCAGCGACAGCAGCACGGCGTCGGGCGACAACCGTCCCTCCAGCTGAGCCACCGTCGCCACGAATGCGCGGCTCGGCACTGCCAGCGCCACCAGCTCCGCCCCTTCCAGCTCGGCGCCCTCGAGGGTGGTCGCCTCCAGCGCCTCGGGCAGCTCGACGTCGAACAGGTAGCGCGGGTTGCGGTGGCGGACTCCGATCGCCTCCGCCTGCTCGGCGTCGCGGCAGACCAGGGTCGTGTCGTGCCCGGCCGCGACCATGTGCCGGGAGAACGCCGTCCCCCAGCTGCCGCAGCCAAGCACGAATGTCCTCACGAGCGGCTCTGGAAATCAATGATCAACGGACAGCCCTCCAGGTCGAGGCGCCGCCGCAGCTGGTTCTCCACGTAGTAGGCGAAGTCACGCGTCACCAGGCGGCGATCGTTGACGACGATTCTGAACCTTGGCGGGCGTGTTGTGTACTGCGTCCCGTAGAGGACGTTCAACCGCCGCCGGCCGGAGCGTGGTAGCTCGCGGGCCGAGGTGATCTCCTCCAGCGCCCGGTTCAGCACGCCGGTGCCGACCCGGGACGTGTAGCGGACGAACAGCTCCTCGACGGCGTCCATCAGCTTGTCGACGTTGCGCCCGGTCAGAGCCGAGGTCGTGACGATGGCAGGTCTCTGGCGGAGCTTGACGCCGATCCGGTCGCGAACGTCGTCCACCGTGACGGTGCTGATATCCCACTTCGAGAGCACGACGAGTGTGCCGCAGCCGGCCTTGCGCGCGTCGTCAGCCACCGACAGATCGCCCTCCGTGACACCCTCGGACGCGTCGATGAGGACGAGCGCGATGTCTGCCCGCTCGGCTGCCTGCAGCGCCCGCAGCTCGCTGTAGTACTCGACCCCCTGCCGGTGCTTGCGCTTGCGTCGGATGCCGGCCGTGTCGATCAGCCGGATTCGGCGGTCGCCCCGCTCGATCACCGTGTCGACCGCGTCACGGGTCGTCCCCGGCTGATCGGCGACGATCACCCGCGGACGGCCCAGGATCGCGTTCAGGAGCGACGACTTGCCGACGTTCGGGCGGCCCAGGATCGCGACGCCGAGCTCGTCACCGAGCCGCTCATCGTGGCGGGCACCCTCGATCGCGTCCAGCCGCTCGACCACCGCATCCAGCAGGTCCCCTGTGCCGCGTCCGTGGACGGCCGAGATCGGCATCGGGTCGCCCAGGCCCAGCCGGTGCAGCTCCAGCGCATCCGCCTCGTGGGCGAGGTCGTCGACCTTGTTGGCGATCAGCAGCACCGGCGTGCCCGAGCGGCGCAGGATCTGCGCGATCTCCTCGTCACCCGCCACCAGACCGGCCCGGGCGTCGACCACCAGCAGCACCAGGTCGGCCTCCTCCACCGCCACCCGCGCCTGCGCCGCCACTTCGGCCTGCATCGGCGAGTCGTCTGCGACGTCGAGCCCGCCGGTGTCGATCAGCCGGAACGTGTGGCCGCGCCACTCGCACAGCGTCTCGGTGCGGTCTCGGGTGACGCCGGGCAACTCATGCACCACCGCCCTCCGCGACGAGGTCAGCCGGTTGATCAGCGTCGACTTCCCGGCATTGGGGAAGCCGACGACGGCGACCGTCCCCGCAAGCACCTGCGACTCGGGCTCGGCGGTAGGTGTTTCGGACTCGTCGCTCACGAGCCACCGTCCCTCAGCCGGCGGATCTGCTCCAGCAACTCGTCGGCAGTCTCCCGGTAGGCCTCTCCCGGCCGGCGCTCGCCCTTCTCGTACACTCGCGGCTCGCCGAACACGATCTGCACCCTACGGCCCAGGCGCCACTCCCGGGTGCCTCTGATGGCAACGGCACTCACCGGCGCCGACTCGACGATGGCGATCCGGCCGGCCCCTGCCTTCGCATCCGCCAGCTCCGCCTGGCGGTGTCCCTGCAGGAAGACGGCCACGATGTCGCCGTCGGTGAAGGCGTCGTGCACCGTCCGAAACACGTCGCGGTCGGGCTCGCCGCGGCGCACCGGGAACGCCCCGCCCTTGCGCAGGAACCCGCCGATCGCCCGGTTCTTGAACAGCTCCGACTTGGCCATGAAGCGCACCGGCCGCGGCGAGGCGTAGCCGATCAGCGGGATGTCCCACCAGGCCTCGTGGTTGGAGACGAACAGCAACGGCCCGGACGCCGGCAAGCGCTCCCGCCCCTTGATCTGGGGGCGAAGCAGCACCCGCACGAGCGGCCCCGCGATCGCCCGCAGCCACCACCACATGCCGTCGTAGCGGCTGCCGCTCACATCCGCTCCCCGGCCAGCTCGACGATCCGGTTGGCGACCTGGGAGGCATCCATCCCGCCGGTGTCGATGAGCACCGCATCGGGTGCCGGCGCCGACTGCTCGGAGTCGAGGCTGTCCCGCTCCACGATCGTCCGCTCCACCTTGTCGACCGGCATCCGCAGCTGACGGGCCCGGCGCTCGGCGCGGACGCGGCTGGACGCCACCAGGAACACCTTCAGGTCGGCCTCCGGGCAGACGATGCTGCCGGTGTCGCGGCCCTCCAGCACCGCGTCGGTCGCCAGCTCGCGCTGGCGAGCGCGCATCCGGGCCCGCACCTGCGGGTGGCGGGCGACCGAGCTGACGTTGCCGGAGATCGCCTCGGAGCGGAGGTCGGCGCCGTCCGGCGGCGGCTGGCCCACCAGGGCGGCCAGCGCCTCGCCGTCGTTCAGCGACACGCCGCCGGCCAGCGCCACGGCCGTCAGCTCGCGGTACATGGCGCCGGTGTTGACGTACCGCAGGCCCATCCGCTCGGCGACCAGCGAGGCCACCGTGCTCTTGCCGACTCCGGCCGGCCCGTCGATGGTGATCACCACCGACACGCCTCAGAACCGCTCACGTGCTCACCGCGGCCAGCCGGTCGGCGAAGTCGGGGAAGCTGACCGACAGGGCGTCGGCGCCCTCGATCGTGACGCCGCCCTGCGAACAGGCTCCGGCGACCGCTCCCAGCATCGCGATCCGGTGGTCGCCGACGGCGTCGATCCGTCCGCCACGCAGCCGGTGCGGGACACCGCGCACCCGGAAGCCGTCCTCCAGCGGCTCGACGTGGCCGCCGATCGCGTTCAGCGCGCTGGCAACGGCGGTGATGCGGTCTGACTCCTTGACGCGCAGCTCCCCGGCGCCGCGGATGATGGTCGTGCCGCGGGCGAAGCCCGCAACCAGCACCATCAGCGGCAGCTCGTCGATCATCGACGGCACCAGCTCGGGCTCGATCTCGGTGGCCACCAGCTCGGCCGGCCGCACCTCGATGTCGGCCACCGGCTCGCCCGCCGCCCAGCGGCGCCCGAACAGGCCAACCCGGGCCCCCATCCGCTCGAGCACGACCAGCATGCCGGTGCGGGTCGGGTTGATGCTGATCCCGCGCAGCGTCAGGTTCGAGCCCTGCAGGACCGTGGCCGCGGCGATGAAGGGGGCCGCAGACGAGAAGTCTCCCGGCACCTCGATCTCGGGCAGCACCAGCTCCCGCACCGGCGACAGGGAGACCCGGCCGGGCTTGCGGTCGACCGGCACGCCCGCCCGCTGCAGCATCCGCTCGGTGTGGTCGCGGGTGGCGATGCCTTCCTCGACAACCGTGACCCCACGCTCGGCGAACAGCCCCGCGAAGAGCACGCACGACTTGACCTGGGCCGAGGCGACCGGCGGCCGGTAGCTGATCGGGGTGACCTCGCCGTTGGCGCGCACGGTCACCGGCGGGAGTCCGTCGGTCGTCTCGACCTCCACTCCCATCTGGCGCAGCGGGCCGGCCACCCGCTCCATCGGCCGGCGGCGGATGCTCTCGTCGCCGTCGAGCCGGAACGTCCCCACCTGGCCCGCCAGGATCCCGGGCAGGATCCGCATCAGCGTGCCCGCGTTGTGGACGTCGATCGGGCCTGCCGGCGCGTTCAGCCCGCGCATCCCGACCCCGTGAATCACCAGCGACTCGGCGTCACACTGCTCGATCTCCACCCCCATGGCCCGGAATGCATTGACGGTGGCCAGCGTGTCGGCCGAGGCCCCGAAGCCGGTCACGCGCACCGGCTCGTCGGTCAGCGAGCCGACCATCACCGCGCGGTGGCTGATCGACTTGTCGCCGGGGACGCTCAGCTCGCCGGCCAGGGTGGCGGCCGGTGGAACGTGGAGCTCCTCGCCCCGGGGAGGTGCCATCGGCTCGCTCATTCCACCGCCGGCGCGGCGATCGCGCCGTATCCGAGGCCGTCCAACAGCTCCACCGCGCGCTCAGCCTCGCGGGCGCCTGCGATCGTGACCATCACGATGCCGCCGGTCTCGGCCGACTCGTGGTGCAGCTCGAAGTCCTCGACATTGATGCTGTCGGCACCCAGCGCATGGAAGACGCCGGAGAGGACACCTGGGCGGTCGGGCACGCGCACCCGCACCTGCCACAGATCCTCGGGACGCGCCGGGTAGGCGACCTCGAGCAGGCGCCGCCGGTTCCCCGCCGCCTCGGCGATCCAGCGCGCCAGAAACCCGGCGTCCTCCCGCTCCAGCGCGCGCGTCAGCTCGTCGATGCGGCGGCCGTAGTCGCGCAGCCCGTCCAGCATCGCTTCGCGGTTGTCGAGGAAGATGTCGACCCAGATCCGCGGGTTGGCGCCGGCCACCCGGGTCATGTCCCGGAACGCGCCGCCGGTCGCGGCCAACGGGTCGTGGCCGTTCACGCGGCCGGCCCCTGCCTGGTTCATCAGCATGTTGGCGATCGCGTGCGGCAGGTGGCTGGTGATGCCGACCAGCCGGTCGTGCGCCACCGGGTCGATCGCCACCGGCCGGGCGCCAATCCCCGTCACGAAGGAGTGCAGGGTGCGCAGGTGCCCCGGGTCGGTGCCGGTCACCGGCGTCAGGAAGTAGGTGGCGCCGCGAAACAGGTCGACGCGGGCGTTTGCGATCCCGCGGGCCTCCGAGCCACACACCGGGTGGCCGCCGACGAAGCGAGGCTCACCGCCCAGGGCTTCGACCAGCCGCTGCTTGGTCGAGCCGACGTCGCTGACGGCGCAGCTCTCCGGACAGGCCGCGAGCGTCTCACCGACCAGGCCCGGCAGGCTGTTGACCGGCCCGCAGACGAGCGCCAGCTCGGCCTCGGCGACCGCCTCGTCCAGCGAGTCCGCAACCGCGGCCAGCGCTCCCCGTTCCAGACCCGCCGGCCCCACCTCGGGATCGGCGTCGTAGCCGGTCACGTGGTCGCCCCGCTCGCTTGCCGCAAGCGCGAGCGAGCCCCCGATCAGGCCCAGGCCGACCACGGCGACCCTGGTCATCGGGCGTCTTCTGCAGCGCGCATCAACTCGGCAACCCTAAAGGCGAGGTCGAGGGATTGACGTGCGTTCAGCCGGGGGTCGCAGAGGGTGGAGTAGTTGTGATCGAGGTCCGACTCCACCACCACCTCGGAGCCGCCCAGACACTCGGTCACATGCTCGCCGGTGAACTCCAGGTGCACGCCGCCCGGCCAGGCATCCGTGCTCAGGCAGGCGGCGAAGAAGCCCTGGATCTCGGCCAGGATGTCCTCGAAGCGCCGGGTCTTGGTGCCCCCCGGCGTCCGGAACATGTTGCCGTGCATGGGGTCGCAGACCCAGACCACCGGGTGCTCGGCCGCGCGCACCGACTCGATCAGCGGCGGCAGCAGCTCCCCCACCTGCAGGGCGCCCATGCGGGCGATCAGCGTCAGCCGGCCGGGCGTGCGGTCGGGATCGAGCTGCTCGCACAGCTCCACCACGTCGGCTGCCGAGGCCGTCGGCCCCAGCTTGATGCCGATCGGGTTCTCGACGCCCGAGAAGAACTCCACGTGCGCTCCGTCGAGGCGGCGGGTGCGCTCACCGATCCACAGCATGTGCGCCGAGCAGTCGTACCAGTCGCCGGTCAGCGAGTCACGGCGGGTGAGCGCCTGCTCGTACTCCAGCAGCAACCCCTCGTGGCTCGTCCAGACGTCGACCTCGTGAATCGACCGCTCGGTGGCGAGGTCGATGCCGCAGGCGGCCATGAACCGCAGCGCACGCTCGATCTCGGAGGCAATCACCTCGTAGCGCCGGCCCTCCGGCGAGGTGGCGACGAACTCCTGGTTCCAGGAGTGGACGCGGGTCAGGTCGGCGAAGCCGCCCTTGGTGAACGCACGCAGCAGGTTGAGGGTCGAGGCGGAGTGGTTGTAGCCCTGCACCATCCGCTCGGGGTCGAACCTGCGCGCCTCCGCGGTGGGAGCGTCGTCGTGCACCATGTGACCGCGGAACGTCGGCAGCTCGACGCCGTCGACGACCTCGGTGGCCGAGGAGCGGGGCTTCACGAACTGGCCGGCGATCCGGCCCACCTTGACCACCGGCAGCATCGAGCCAAACGTCAGCACGGCTGCCATCTGGAGCATGATCTTCAGCTTCTCGCGGATGCTGATGGCCGAGAAATCGTTGAAGGACTCCGCGCAGTCGCCGGCCTGGAGCAGAAACGCCCGGCCCTCGGCGACCTGTCCCAGCGACTCGCGCAGCCGGCGCGCCTCGCCGGCGAACACCAGCGGCGGCATCGTCGCCAGGCGCTTGCCGACCTCCTCGACGTGCTCGGGGTCCGGCCATTCCGGCTGATGCAGTGCCGGCCGCCCGCGCCACGACGAGGGCGACCACGTACTCGGTGTGCTCACCACGCGATCAGTCTATCGGGCACGCCTTTGCAGACAGTCCGCAGGAGGACGGTTGGAGGGTATGGATCCGCCGCCCCGCGGTTAGAGTTGATGGCCAATGGCTCGCGTCTTCTCAGGCATCCAGCCCACTGGTCGTAAGCACCTGGGCAACTACATCGGGGCGATCCGCCAGTACGTGGCCGATCAGTCCCTCGGCGAAGCGATCTACTGCATCGTCGACCTCCACTCGATCTCGGTGCCCTACGAGGCAGAGACGCTGGCCGACAACACGCTCGATACGGCCGCAACGTTGCTTGCCGCCGGGCTCGACCCCGCGCGCTGCACACTGTTCGTCCAGAGCCAGGTGCCCGAGCACACCGAGGGCTGCTGGCTGCTCTCGGCTGTTGCCACGATGGGCGAGCTGCAGCGGATGGTGCAGTTCAAGGAGAAGAGCGAGGGCAAGGACTCGGTGTCGCTGGCGCTATTCAGCTACCCGGTGCTGCAGGCAGCGGACATCCTGCTCTACCAGACCGACCGCGTTCCCGTGGGCGACGACCAGCGCCAGCACGTCGAGCTGGCGCGCAACATCGCCCAGCGGTTCAACCACCGGTTCGGCGAGACGCTGCGGCTGCCGGAGGCGGCCGTCCCGTCGGTCGGCGGCCGGGTCATGGACCTGCAGGAGCCGACCCGCAAGATGTCGACCACCGGGGGCACCGAGCAGGGGACTGTCCTGATCGGGGACCCGCCCGAGGTGGTGCGCAAGAAGGTCATGTCAGCCGTCACCGACTCGGGCAACCAGGTGCGGCGCGGCGAGGGCAAGGATGGGATCGCGAACCTGATCGAGATCATGTCGATCGCCACCGGCGAGCCCGAGGAGGTGATCGAGAGCAGGTACGACGGAGGTGGGTACGGCACCTTCAAGAAGGACGTCGCCGAGGCGGTCATCGAGATGCTGCGGCCGGTGCGTGAGCGGCACGCCGAGCTGCGCGCAGACGACGAAGAGGTGCGGGCGGTGCTGGCCGCGGGTGCGGAGCATGCACACGCGCTGGCAGCACAGACGATTGCGACCATGCGGGAGCGGATGGGGTTCCTTGCGTAGGGCATTGCCGGTGTCCCTGGTGGTGGCGCTGGCTCTGGCGGCGCTGAGCGCGAGCCCGGCGTTCGCGGCCGGCAAGAACCGGCCGGGGTATCTGGACGGGCCGCGTCACGACTCGTTCTCCAGGCAGGCCGTGATCACCCCGGACCACTCGCCGTAGCCCCTCAGACGCGGCGTGCTAGCCCCTCAGACGCGGCGTGCGCCGTGCCGATAACGGGTAACGTGGTAGGCGATGCGTAGATGGCTCCTGGGAGTGGCCGCGCTCGGCGTTTTCGGCGCGGTCGGCGTTTCGGTGGTCGGCGCGACGACGACGGCGATCAACTGGACGGGGTACCTGCACGGCCGCGTGCACAACTCCTACTCGCCTGACACCGTGATCACGCCGGCCAACGCCGCGTCGTTGGTGAAGCGCTGGACGTTCATCCCCGAGACCGGCCAGCCGGGCGCACCGGGCAAGCAGTTCACCGCCAGCCCGACGGTGTCGAACGGCAACGTGTACATCGGCGCCAACACGGGCGACTTCTATGCCCTCGACCTTGCCACCGGCACGAAGCTGTGGAAGCGGTTCCTGGGCTTCCAGCCCAAGCTGACCTGCAGCAAGCGGGGCATCACCTCGACCGCGACCATCGCCAACGATCCCAGGACCGGCAGGCCCACCGTGTACGTGGCCGGTGGCAACGGGTATCTGTACGCACTCGACGCCGCCACGGGCCAGAACGTCTGGCGGGCGCTGGTCGGGCCCAAGACCCCCTCGACCAAGGTCAACGACGTCTACAACTGGGCATCGCCGATCGTGGTCGACGGCAGCGTCTACATGGGCATCTCGTCGAACTGCGACCACCCGTGGGTGCGCGGAGGGCTCGAGCGATACAACCAGGTCACCGGCGCTCCGCAGGGGACGTGGTGGGCTGTCCCTGCGGGGAGCGTCGGCGGCGGCGTCTGGACGAGCCCCGCGGCGTCAGGCGACACCATCTACGTCTCGACCGCCAGCGCCACCAACAAGACCCCGGGCGACACGTTCTCGGTCGCCAGCATCGACGCCAAGACGATGGCCAGGATCCAGCGCTGGCAGGTGCCGGTCGCCAACCGTGTCGTGGACAGCGACTGGGGATCCTCCCCGACGCTCTTCTACGGCACCATCAGCGGGACCCGGCTTCACATGGTGGCCGCGTGCAACAAGAACGGCTACCTGTACGCCTTCCAGACGAACCACATCAACGCCGGCCCGCTCTGGCAGGTGAGCATCTCGGCGCCCAACTCAAGCGGCAACCGTGCCTGCCTGCCGGCGCCGATCTACGACGGCAGGCACCTGTTCGCGGCCGGCCCGTTCACGACCATCGGGACAACCGCCTACGACGGCGCCGTGCGCGAGATCGATCCGTCCAGCGGGACGATCCTCTGGCAGACCGGCCTGCCCGCGTCGCCGATCGGGAGCCCGTCGATGGACGCGGGCGGCGTGATCGCCGTCTCGACCTGGGACGCGACCGCCGGTGTCACCAACGGCACCTTCCTGCTCGATGCCGCCAACGGCAACGTCCTCACCGAGCTCGTCTCGCCCCACGCCTCCGTAGCGTTCAGCCAGCCGGTGTTCGCCCAGGGCTACCTGCTGATCGGGACGCTGGCCGACGGGCTGTCGGCGTACTCCCCCTAGGTGCCGGGACCGCCACCGTACGCGATGCAAGCGTAAGGGGGTGATGTGCGCAAGCGCGATCAAGCGCCTGATCGCCGGTGGTGGCACGATCAGTCCGTGAGCGTGACGAGCGACAGACTGGCCCGGTTCCTCGACGTGATGGCGGAGACGCTGGACGAGCGCGGCGTCGGCTCGGCTGAGGCCGCCGCCCGACTCCACCTATCCCGGTTCCATGTCGACCGACTGGTCTCCGCAACGCTCGGAGAGCCACCGGCCGGCCTCCGCCGGAGAATCCTCCTCGAGCGGGCGGCCTACCGGCTGGTGACCACTGACGACGACCTGCTGAGTGTCGCTCTGGAAGCCGGCTACTCCTCGCACGAGGCGTTCACCCGCGCGTTTCGCCGTGCGTTTGACCGTCCTCCGTCACGCTGGCGGCTGGCCCCGTCGAGCTACCGCATCGGCCGCGGAGCCCGAGTTCACTTCAACCCGCCGGGCAGTCTGCTGCTGCCTGCAGAGAGGATGGTGACTGGCATGGATCTGATCACCCGTATGGTCGAGCACCACGTCTGGCTGATCGGCGAGATGATCACACGCGCTGAGATCGCCAGTGAGGAGGCGCTCGATCGTCCGATCGAGCTCTCCGTCGACGGCATCGACGACGCGCCGACGATGCGGTCACTGCTCTCGCGCCTGGTCGGCCAGCTCGCGATGTGGCATGCATCCATCCACGAGCGACGCTACGACTTCAGCGTCGAGGAGCACGAGTGTGTGCGCTCCATGCGCGCACGCCTCGCCGAGGCCGGCCCCGGCTTCCTCGCGGACGTCCGCGCCATCGTCGACGAAGGACGCCTCGACGAAACCTTCGTCGACACCCATTGCGATCCGCCGCAGGTGTTCAGCTACGGCGGCGTGGTCGCCCACGTCCTGACCTTCGCGGCCTACCGGCGCACGCTGGTCTGCGGCGCCCTCTGGGACGAGGGCATCACCGACCTTGGCAACGGCGACCCCAGGCTCTGGGTCGCCGAGGTTCACTAGGCGGGGCGCTCAGGAGAGGACAACGAACGCGTCGACGTCGACGCGAGGGCGGCCCGCCGTGCCCACCACCACGATCTTCAGCGTGTGGGTGCCCTGGGCCGCCCACATGTGGGTGTACATGAGCTTCCGGAATGTCGCGGTCGTGCTGTACAGCGACACCGCCTTCTGGAGCACGCCGTCGAGGTAGACCCGGGCCGCGCCCCGCGTGGGCCCGGTGGGCGCCACCCAGGCGATCCCGGTGCCGGTGAAGGTGACCGACATCGACGAGTTGGCCTTGGTCGAATAGCGGTCGTGCCCGCCGTCGAACGACGAGGAGTCGGCGATCGACCAGGTGCCGGTGCGGGTCACGGTGGGCGCGCTCTCCTGGGACACCGAGGCGTGGAACACCCGGCTATAGCTGAAGCTGCTGGTGTTGATCAGGTCGTGCGCCTGAACCCTGAACTGGCAGTTCACGCCGCGCGCGAGCGACTGGTTCGCCTGCGTCGCGGTCGTCGGAGAGAGCGCGATGTTCGACCACGTCGTGCCTGCGTTACAGGTCTGCGCGAGGTAGTAGCTGGGCGGCGTCGATCCGGCATCCGCCCCGGCCCAGACCACGTTCACCGGCCAGGTGCCGGAGCTGAGCACGGTGTTGGGGAGCAGGCGTACCGAGGGCCCGCTGGTGATCATGGGCGGGATCGTGTCGACGTAGATCGAGTCGCTGTGGACGGCCGACCAGTTCCCGGCGCCGTCCTCCCACTGCACGTAGACCCAGCGTGTGCCCTGCATCTGGCTGCCGCCGTACGTCTGATTGGTCAGATCCCATGAGATCGGCGTATCGGCGACGTAGGGCTGGGTGACGCCGGACGTCAGGAGGCCGTCCGTGACCGTCGACCTGCTGGACAGGCGGATGTTGGCGACCCCGCTGCCCAGATCGGTCGCGTTCGCCACGACGTTGACGTTGAACACGTTGGTCGCCGCCGCTCTGTTGTTGATGGAGACGGTGCCCGTGGGCGGCGTGCCGTCCACGGACGAGAAGACGTCGACGGCCTTCAGCGGCGTCGAGCCATCGCTGCCTCCGATGCCGCCGAACAACCACACCTTCAACGTCTGCGAGACCGCGGCCGCCCCCAGATCCCTGGCGCGAAGCATCACGGTGTCCGAGCCCCAGGAGCTCCCGCCGATCGTCAACACCTGGCTGTCTGACAGGGCGACGCCGTCCACGTCGTCGTAGCCCCCGAAGACGAAAATGCGGTTCTTGACTGCTGCGGCGCTGCCGCCCCACTCCGCGGTGGCCAGGCTCGGCCCCGTCGTCCAGTGGTCGGTCGTCGGGTTGTAGATCTCGACGGTCGACAGGCCGCCGGTCGAGTCCATCCCGCCGACCACGTAGATGTCGCCGTCCGAGCCGACCACGGCCGAGGCATACTCGCGGGGCGTCGGCATCGGCGCCATCGTCGCCCAGGTGTTGGTCGACGGGTCGTACCGGAGGTTGTCGGCCAGGTATCCGTCGCCGACGGCATCCCAGCCGCCGATCACGTAGACGTCGCCGTTGCCGTCCGGGCCGGTGTCGCCCACCGTTGCCATCCCGGCGCGGGGCGTCGGCAGCGCCGGAACCCCCTGCCACTTGTTGGTCGACGGGTTGTAGGCCTCCGACGTGGCGAGCAGCTCGCCGGTGTCGCCGTTCGGATCCGAGGCCAGGCCGCCGTTGCCGCCGAAAGCGTAGATCCGGCCGTCGCCGCCGACGGCCACGCCCTCCGACGAGCGGAAGTAGCTCATTGACGGCAGATTCGCCCAGACGCCGGTGGTCGGCGTGTAGGTCTGCGCCGTGGCCAGATCGCCGCTGCCGTTGACGCCGCCCAGCACGTACATCGTGCCGTCGGGCCCGGTCGTGGCGCCGAGCATGAACGTGGCCGTTGCGAGCCCCTTTCCCGCAGCCCAGCTGTCGGCGGCCTGCGCGCTGGCGGTACACACCAGCATCGCAGCCACGAGCGCGAAAGCGCCGGCTGCGCGCCGGCGCGACAAGAGCCTGGGGGAGCGCCGCATATACCTCCAGGGTACGAGTGAGATGGCGGGTTCGCAACGGGATGCGGCGGCCACCACCGATGGTACGGTGGACTCCGATGCGCAGGCGCAGAGCTGTTGTCACCGCGCTCGTCGTGGCAGCCGTCGCGGCGGGCGGCGCCGCCTGGTACGCGTCGTCCGGGTCCGGCAATCGAGGGGCCGTGCCGCCTGGGCCGGCGCTCCCTGTCGGCGTCGCCACCCACCCCTGGGTGCTCGACGCGGCCGACTCCGCGCAGGCATGGCAGGCGGTGCACAACCTCCGCACGCGGGTGATCCGCGTCGACGCCTCGTGGGCCGCCGTCGAGTCCCAGCCGGGCAGCTTCAACTGGGCCGGCCTGGACTCCGTGGTCAATACCGCCAACCGTGACCACGTGCGGCTGATCTTCGCCGTCCACGCCACGCCTTCGTGGGCAAACGGCGGCCTGGGCCCGACCGCACCGCCGACCCAGGTGGCGACGTTCGCGGGATTCGCCCGGGCGCTGGCAAGCCGCTACCGCGGCCACCACATCGTGTACGAGGTCTGGAACGAGGAGAACGCGCCGTTCGGCTGGGGCGGTCCGGTGCAGCCGGCCCGCTACGCCGCGCTGCTGGAGGCCGCATCGAAGGCGATCCATGCCACCGACCGCTCGGCGACGGTGCTGGTCGGCGGTTTCGCACAGAGCAGGAAGGCAGGCGTCGTCCGCGCCGTCCAGTTCCTGCACGATCTGTACGCGCTGGGAGCCGGGAACGCCTTCGACGGCGTCGCCTACCACCCCTACGCCCGCGGCTCTCCCGTGGCGCCCGGCGCGGCGCTGGTCCGACAGGTGCCGCTGCTGCGGGCGGCGATGGTCAGGGCCGGAGACGCGGACAAGGACATCTGGGTGACCGAGTTCGGGTACCCCATCACCCCCGCCCGAGGCGCGGTGAAGGTGGCGGCGCTGGAGCGCGGCGCGATCCAGTACACCGCGGCGCACTACCCCTACGTCGCCGTGTTCGTGATCTACGAGCTGGTCGACGAGGGGCGAAGCCTGTTCGGCCTCTACGACCACTCCTGGGATCCGCGCCCGGCGGCGCGCATGCTGGCGGCGGCGCTGTCGCCGGCCGGGACGGTGCCGCGAGCAAAGGTCAGGCAGTGACCGGCGCCGGCACCGCGTCCGTCTCCGGCACCAGCACCGGGTCGCGGTCGGGCCGCGGCGGCGTGCGCAGCAGGCCGAGCAGCAGCCAGAAGAGCAGGTTGTACGGCGACGGGTCGAGCGAGTTGGTGAAGAGCGACGCCGCCGCCTGCTGCACGAGCAACCCGAACATGACCAGCGGCAACAGGGTGCCCCAGCGGTCGGTCTCGTACTTGAACCGGTGCAGAGCCAGCCGGATCGCCACGATCAGCAGCGCCGTGTACCAGAGCGCTCCCAGCAGCCCCATCTCCCATAGCTGCTTGATCCAGTAGTTGTCGCTGACCACGCGCGGGGTGGCGCCGGTGCGGCTGCCGAAGCGCAGCGCGGAGCTGCCCGTGTACCCGGGTCCGTGCCCGAAGGGGAACACCGGGATCTGGCGGATCACCGACGACCAGGTGTGGAACCGGCTCGACGTGGAGGAGGTGCTGCTCGCGCCGCTCACCGAGCTGACGCGTCCGACCGCACCGCCGCCGCCCGAGAGCACGCTGGCTCCCAGCGCCAGTGCGCCGCAGATGAGCACGGTTCCGATCAGGATCCGCGACCGAGTGACCACGCCGAGCAACACCAGGGCCAGACCGGCGCCCAGCATGGCGGCACGCTGACCGCTTGCAAACAGCCCGAAGGCGATCGGCAGCAACGTCAGGATCAGCAGCCGGTACGAACGTCCCTGCGGCCGCATCAGCAGGGCGACGTTGATCACGAGCAGGGCCGCGAACACCATTCCGGCCACACCGGGCAGCGGGAACAGCGACGGCGGCCGGAAGGCGCCGCCGGAGGAGCTGAAGCCGAGCACGACGCGAGTCGTCAGGTGGTGCTGCTGCGACCACGTGGGGCCCATCACGTACTGCACCATCGAGACCACGCCGAGCACCGCACCACCGACCACGATGGTGGTCAGCAGCAGACGCTCACGGGCGCGCGTCGGCACCAGGTCGCGGGCCAGGAAGTAGAACGGCAGGTACAGGACCAGCGTGCGCACCCCGCCCAGGAGCTGTACTCCGTGGGGGGCCGCCGGGTTGACCAGCGCCATCAGCACCACCAGCGCGATGAACAGCGCGACCAGCCAGTCGAGCGTGGTCTTCGGCCACACTACGCCGAACCTGGCAACGGCGGCCACCAGGACGATCGCCGCCATCGCGTCAGGGATGGCGGCGGATGCCGTCGACCCCTGCTCGATGTTCTTGACCAGCCCGGCGACGACCTCGGCATAGAGCACCGTCGCCATCAACGCCTCGCGCGGTCGCGCGGCGGCCAGCGCAACAAAGCCTGCGCCCAGGAGGACGGCCAGCGCCCACTTGGACGGGATGTGCGTGCCGGCCATCAGTACCGCAATCGCGGTCAGCACGAGCAGACCGCCCAGCGCCGGATGGCTGACGGGGCGTCGGACTCGCTGGTCGTTGGGGGATGCGACAGCCATTCGGGGCGGTATAGCAGCTTCTCTCTCGAAGGTACGTGCGACCCGACGGTGAATCAAGGCACAGGCGCTACCGTCCCGGGGCCCTCCAATCGTCCACCAACTGCTTCCGTTTGCGCCACCCGCAGAACGGTGGTTTACTCGAAGACAGGTAGCTGTGGCACTTCGATCCTCCAAGACAGACAGCGAGCCCCGGCGGAAGCGCCGAACGGCCGAGTCACGTCAGACCCCTCCGCCCCGCAAGCCGGGACGCGGATGGGCCGTGGTTCGCAGCGTGCTCGTCGTCGTCATCCTGACCGCCGCGGGCGCGTTGATCGCCGTCGGCGTGGTCGAGGGCAAGGGCGTTCAGTACAGGGCCAGCATCGACGTGCGATCGGCCACCGCCGACGCCACCTGCGTCTACTACGCGTGCCCGCAGCCGGTATCCACCCCGCAGGGCAACCCCTACGTGCTCGACCAGGTCAACGCGATCCTCTCACCGGCCCTTGCCGCGCAGGTGGCCAAGCGGTTTCCGTCGCCGTCACTGACCACGGCGAAGCTGGTGTCGCACGTGTGCGCCAACGAGATCGGTCAGTCCGCGACCATCCGTGTCTGCTACCAGGCGGCGTCGGCAAGCGACGCCAAGACCATTGCCGCCGGTTACGGACAGGCGTACGTGGACTGGTCGAATCGGCAGGCGGTCACCTCGCTGACAGCGCTTAACGACTCGATGACCGGACTGTGGACGAGCCTGACGAGCGCCCAGAAGTCCGGCCTCCGCGGTCAGACGCTGCGGTCGCAGCTGGACCAGGTCCAGCAGGCCCTGACCGCGTTCAAGTCGCCCCTCGGCGGCCCCAACGGCGCAAAGATCTTCGGCACCGCAACCAACCAGGTGAGCACGGTGCGCTCGACCCCGAGCCCGGCCAAGGCCGCCGCCATCGGCGCCGCTGCCGGCCTCGTGCTGGCGATCGGCCTGCTGCTGATCCTGCCCCCGCTGATCCGGCGCCCCGGGTCGGGAGACGGGTCGGGTGGCGATGACCGGCCGACGAGCGGGAGCGCGAGCAGTAGCGAGGAGTCGCTGGATCTGTTCACCGCCCCGGTCGACGAGCCGGTTCGCTGAGCAAACCGCTCCCCGTCGTCCTCGCCGCCGGCCTCGGATCGCGGCTGGGAGGCACGCCGAAGGCGCTGTTCGAACTCGAGGGTGAGACCCTGCTGGGTCGCTGCGCCGATGCGCTCCACCGGCTCGGCTTCGAGGATGTAATGGTCGTCACAGGCCATGGCCACGACCAGGTGTGCGACTGGTGGTCGTCCACCCCGCGCCCGCTGCGAGCCCAGTTCGTGCACAACCCCCGCTATGCCGACCTGAACAACTTCTACACGCTCGAGATCGCCTGCACGCAGGCAGCGCCCGGGCGCCTGCTCGTCCTCAACTCCGACATCGTGTTCGCCGACCGGGTGGTGGCTGACGCCGAGGCCGCCGGAGGCGACCTGACCCTGGCGGTCGAGACCGGCCGGGTGGACGACGAGGCGCTCAAGGTTCGGCTTGTAGACGGGCATGTGCGCGAGCTCGGCAAGCACATCCCTCACACCGAGGCGCACGGCGAGTTCATCGGCGTCTCGCTGCTCAGCGACCTGGGACGTCAGCGCTACGTGGAGGCCGCCGGCCTGGCGCGCGACGGGGGTGAGCACACCCTCTACTACGAGGATGTCTACAGCCGCATCTGCGACTCGGTCGACAGCCGGGTGAGTAGCGTGGCCGCTGTTACCTGGGCAGAGATCGACGCTCCCCAGGACGTGCCTGCGGCCCGCGAGGTCGTCCAGGCGAACGCCCCTCTGTAACGTTTTCGTTCTCACGGACGCTTGACAGCCGGGACGACTGCTTTAGTGTGGGTGCGTCGCCGGAGGGAGTGTAAGCATGCGCCTGTGGGCGGGGATGACGATCGCAGTGGCGGCCGTCGGCTGCTGGTTCGGAATGGCCGGCACGGCAGCCGCGTCGGTCTGCGCCGACGCCAGGGCAGCCGACGGGGCGACGGCTCAGATCTGCATCACCTCGCCTGCGTCGGGCACGACCGTCAGCGGCGGGGTGACCGTCACCGGTACCGCCGTCTGGCACAAGGTGCGACCCAGCGACGTCGCCGGGTGCGCCGGGCAGCGGCTGACACCGAGCGGATGCATCACCTGGACGGTCAACGGCGTCTACCAGCTCACGCACCTGTACAAGACGCCCGGCACCAGCTCGTACCGCTGGGTCTGGCACTCGCAGGCGTGGACGAACGGGCCAAAGACGCTGACGGCGTCGATCGCGCTCAACAACGCCCCCCACTCGGCCAGCATCCACCTGAACGTGGCGAACCCGCCCGGCACCCACCTGGGTTCTCCGAACACCGGGCTGTTGCCCATCTTCTCCCAGGCCACGCCGTTCGTCATA
>Ga0265327_10001437_pt1 | contig 30049 bp, 21 predicted proteins | sample 41621metaG_FD_202089 | JGI IMG/M metagenome (GOLD analysis project Ga0265327, IMG submission 202089) | Rhizosphere microbial communities from Carex aquatilis grown in University of Washington, Seatle, WA, United States - 4-16-21 metaG | ecosystem: Host-associated > Plants > Roots > Rhizosphere...
CGAATTCAGGAACACGCCTTGGTTGAAATAAATATTGCCGCCGGGTCCCCAACGAAACACGTGAGCCTTGTGATGCGAATCTTCCGTGCCGAAACCAGAGAGCACAATCTCTGGATCAGTCACGTGGCCGACCTTGTTCGGATCTTTCAAAAACCAAACCTTCGTGTCGTCGAAGGTATAACACCCATCGCGCGAAGGCAACATGCCGGTTGGAATCAGTAAATTATCGGCGAACACCGTCGCTGTATCGGCGTGACCGTCACCGTCTTTGTCTTCGAGAATGACGACTTTATCATCCTGTGTTTCGCCCGGTTTGATTTGAGGATAGCGAGTGGTCGTCGAAACCCACAACCGTCCGCGCGCGTCGAACGCCATCTGGATCGGTTTCGCGATCAATGGGTCCGCGGCGAACAATTCGACCTTTAATCCATCCGCCACTTTGAACGCGGCCCGTTCTTCTTCTGGATCAGGCGCAGTTGGGTCACGTTGCACGGGGCGAGTTATACCAGCCGACTCCGGATCAATCTTCGGCCCTGGAAGTGTAATTTTTTTGCCTCCAGCGATTTCACGCTTCATCTCATCAACACTTTGATCATGTTTTTGCGCAAGCGCATAAAACTGATCCAGCTCGACGTTCATCGGATGTTGCACCGGACCGAGTTTATCCTGAAAACGGGTGCCGCCGGTGTAGACGTACTCAGAATTCATCGGACGATAAAAGTACCAGAACTGTTTGTTCTTCGTTTTGATTGCGGAACGAAGTTGCTCTTCGGAATCGTGAGACAACTTCACGCCGTGGCCAAGTTCGAGTTGCTTTTCGATCGTCTTCGCCGCCGCGACGTAACCCTTCGATTTGAGATGCACGCCGTTGCTCGTCAGGCTCGAGCCTTTCATGCCATCAAACAAATCAACAAACCAAAGCCCGCGTTTGTCTGCGAGCGTCTTGATCGCGGCGACATAAGCACGAAGATCGTCGTTGTGCTTCGTTGGATTTGGCCACGACCCGCCGAGGGCTTCGTGGCGAATTGGAGAGACCAAAACGATACGCGTAGTGGTTTGCGAAAGCTTATCGAGAACCGTTTCGTAATCCTTGAGGAACTGAGGAAGCGCCTGTTGACCGTTGAACGACTCCATCATACCGTAGCTGACGAAAATCACCGTCGGCTTCACCTTCACCACGTAGCTGAACAGGTCGGGGACGTATTTCTGTCGTGGCTCAGGAGCGCTGGAACCTTTCAAATGACTGCTCACTACGTCGCCGCTCCAACCAAGATTTCGGAACGTCACGTTTTTACCCATCGCATGACGCGTGAGCATCAATTCGATATTCCCATCTTCTTGCTCACGCTCCGCGAATGTGCCGCCGATAAATGCGACGACATCGCCGTCTCGCAACTCGAACTTTTCGCGGGCAAAAACCGACAATGGAAGAAACAACAGGACAAACAGACGACGGACTGATTTCATTTTTTTGGCTTTTCGTAGGAAAGGTTGATATCGAGCTTGCCCGGCCATTTTTTAGGTGGCGTTTTGTCCAATGACCAGAAGACCGCGTTGACCACAAGTCGTTGAAACGGTTCAACGGAAAAATCTTCAGGGTGGCCCATCGACGTGTAGAACGAACGCGCGCCCCATTGCGTCTTAAAGGTCCACGCCACTGGATTTGGAATGGCTGGATGATCCGGATTCACTGAAGTTCCCATCAACACCGGTGTCGATCCCGCCGCCGGATATTTCGGCAACACGTGATACAGCCAGGACGCCACGTGGAAATGTGGAGCAACGCCTTTCAGTAATGGATTGTCTTTTTCGCTCTCAATAATCGAAACATCGGTGGTCGATTTATGGCCATAATGCGTATGCCCTGCCGCGCCCCATCCCGGTGGCGTGCCAAATGCGAATTCTCCAAATGCATTCCACTTCTCCAACGGGTCGCCAACCGGATAGTGAAACGAATGCGATGTCGTGCGGAAACCCATTAACGGTTTGCCGGATTTCAGATAGTCGTCAATCAACGCGACCTGCTCCTTCGGCAGCAAACGCCACCGCAGAAAGAACACGACCAGATCAGCCTTTTTCAGTTCTTCCAACCCCGGAATATTCTGCTCATAATTTTCGTCCCGCTTTCCATTAGGTTGCGTTGCAAAAAGAACCCTCGTGCGAAAGCCGAACTGCTTTTCCAGTGCTTGTGCCAGTGCGGGCATCGAACGCTCCGAGCTATACTCGTGGTCGCCAGTTACGAAAACGATATACGGTTTCGTTTCAGCCGAGGCGACAAACATGGACGCACAAAGACATAGGAGCACCAACAGAAGCGTTTTCGGCATAAGACAGATAGAATCCAACGCGCCTGCCGATTCTGGCAAGCGCAAACACATTCGAAATCTCTTCGACGCAAAAAACTATCGACTCGATTCAATAAAATCTCGCGAACCAACGTCCAATTAAGCACTTTAAGAAACCGTGTCGTCGATCCAGCGCACAATCAAAGTCAGTTTCGAGCACCGCGTGCACTTTACGCACCACGTGTTTGCGCCGGATAATACCCTGCTGAAAAATGTGCTCGCGCCGGAATCCGGTCATTGCGTGAGAGCGTTGGTCATCGTTGATGAAGCGCTTTCCGCCGCGCAGCCGGAACTCGTCAAACAAATCGAGCAATATTTCATGGTATGGAGTTCTTGCCTGCAACTGGTTTGCCCGCCCATCGCCATCGAAGGTGGTGAGCGCACCAAGAATTCTTACTTCCACGTTTCGGAAATCCACTCGCAAATTGACCGCTTCCACATCGATCGCCATTCGTACGTCATTGCCGTAGGCGGTGGGGCATTGCTGGACATGGCCGGGCTCGCAGCGGCGACTGCGCATCGGGGCGTGCGTCACATTCGCATCCCGACCACCACCTTGAGCCAGGCTGACTCGGGCGTCGGCGTCAAAAACGGGATCAATGCGTTTGGTAAAAAGAATTTCATCGGAACATTCGCGCCGCCCTTTGCCGTCATCAACGATTTCGCATTCCTCAATTCACTTCCCGAGCGCGATAAACGCGCGGGTTACGTCGAAGCGGTCAAAGTCGCCCTCATTCGCGACCGCGAGTTCTTTGAAAAGTTGGAACGCGATGCCGAGGCTTTGGCGAAGTTTAATCCGGAAGCAATGCAGCAACTGATAGTCCGCTGTGCGGAACTGCATTTGAACCACATCGCCACTTCTGGAGACCCGTTTGAAACCGGCTCCGCACGTCCGCTCGATTTCGGCCACTGGGCCGCGCACAAACTGGAGCAACTTTCCGAATACAATATCCGTCACGGTGAAGCAGTCGCCATCGGCCTTGCGCTCGACGTCGCTTATTCCCGCAACATCGGATTGCTTGATGCGACGTCGTGTGAACGAGTGCTTTCTTTGCTGCAAAAGTTAGGCTTCGAACTTTTCGCCAACGAGCTACTCAACATCGACGCCGACAACCAAATCCTCGTATTGAAAGGTCTGGAAGAATTTCGCGAACACCTCGGTGGTCAACTGACGATCACGTTGCTTAGAGCCATTGGCCAGGGCACCGAAGTCCACGAAGTGAACATGCCGAAAATGCTCGAGGCGATTTACGAGATCCAACAGCGGCACATTGCACAGGGCCGCCGGGTCATCACGTTGCACGCCTAGCGCTCCTTGCATCGGCCAAGGCCATCCTTTATCTTCCGGCCTTTCGCATGACGGAACCCTACATCCAGAACTTGTTCGCCGAACGCATCGGTGGGAAAAACTACGGCAAATCGACTGCCATTTATAAATTCGAACGCATCAAACGCACCAAGCGCGCAGCGCTCGCGGCAAATCCCGGCGCTGAAATCATCGACATGGGTATCGGCGAACCCGACGAGATGGCATTTCCCGAGGTAATCGACAAATTAAACGCTGCAGCGCGCAAACCGGAGAACCGTGGCTATTCCGATAACGGCGACGAGGCACTTAAAAAAGCCGCCGCGCGATATCTTGAAAAGGTTTGTAACGTTCCCGGCGTTAATCCCGAGACTGAAGTCATCCACTCGATCGGCAGCAAAGCGGCGCTTTCCATTTTACCGGCGGCCCTGATCAATCCAGGAGATTACGTGTTGATGACCACTCCCGGTTACCCGGTTTTCGGAACGCACTCCAAGTATTACGGCGGGCTGGTTCACAATCTGCCATTGACGCGGGAAAATAAGTTTCTGCCGAATCTCGATACCATTCCCGCCGACGTTTTGAAACGGGCGAAGGTCTTGGTCATCAATTATCCGAACAATCCGACCGGCGCGAGTGCTACGCCGGAGTTCTTCCGCGAGGTCGTGGACTTTGCGAAGAAGAACAACATCGTGGTCATTCATGATGCGGCTTATGCAGCATTGGTATTTGAAGGGAAACCTTTGAGTTTTCTCGCGACCCCCGGCGCAAAGGATGTCGGCATCGAACTGCACTCAACGAGCAAGTCGTTCAATATGACGGGTTGGCGTTGTGGTTTCGTCGCGGGCAATGAACTGCTGGTGAAAGCCTACGGTGACGTGAAAGACAACACCGATTCCGGGCAGTTTCTCGCCATTCAACACGCCTCGGCCTACTGCTACGAACATCCTGAGATAACGGAAAAGATCGCCGCCAAATATTCGCGCCGAATGGCCGCTCTGGTGAACGTCCTGAAAGGCGCCGGATTCGATGCCGTGAAACCAAAAGGATCATTTTTCCTTTACGTCAAAGCCCCGAAAGCGGTCACCGGCAAGGCACGGGTTGACTTCAAGAATGCTGAAGATGTCTCCCAGTGGCTGATTACAGAAAAGCTGATTTCAACCGTGCCGTGGGACGACGCCGGCGCAAATCTGCGCTTTAGTGTCACCTTCGTTGCAAAAGATGAAGCGGATGAGAAGCGCGTTTTGCAGGAGATTGCAAAGAGGCTTAGCGATGTGCGCTTCGAATTTTAAGCGGCGCGAAGATTGCTGAAACTGGCGGCTATTTCGTCAGCTTCCTGTTCCATCGGGGTATTGGGATAACCCATTATCATGCATTCGAACAGGTATCGTTCCATGAAGGCACGAAAACCGCCCATGCGCTCGTATTGCCTGACATGGCCGAGCTCGTGGGCGAGAAGGCGACGATCATCTGCGCTGTCTTTCTGGATGAATATCCCGTAACGCAAAGTCATGCCGGCGGTGCTTGAACCAAACAAGCCGACTTGTCGGGCTGCAATGCGCAACTGAATTTGCTCCGGAGCGGGAACCTCTTCGATGGTCAGGACGCGGATGCGTTCGGGGCGAAGGATTCCGATCGAACGGGCCAAATCCAATTCGGCGGCGTTCAGGGGACGGCCATTTTCGGCGATGAGACGCTCCTGCGTCTCGGCCCAACGGCAGGCTAGCGGGATCAATCGCTGAAATTCTTCAGGGGTGATCATCGACGAGAATGATATGCCCCAAAACACCGGCATTTGTCTACGAAATTCAGCGTTTTGCGTAGCGCGGGGTCGGCTACCACCTGATTACTTCGCCCCCCCCACTCTACTTAGGACGCAGCGCTATCGGGATAACGTCGGTGATCGTCTTGACGAAGTGGACTTTCATTTTGTCCCGGACTTCGACGGGTACTTCATCCCAATCGTTTCTGTTTTGGTCGGGCAAAATGACATGCTTTAAACCGGAACGCGACGCGGCCAGGACTTTTTCTTTGATGCCGCCAACACGGAGGACGCGCCCGCGCAAGCTGATTTCACCGGTCATGCAGATGTCGGATCGGACCATGCGTTTCGTCAGCAACGAAGCCAGTGCCGCAACTAGAGTCACCCCCGCGCTCGGACCATCTTTTGGCGTCGCGCCAGCGGGGACGTGAATATGGATGTCGTTCTTATGATAGGTGCTGAAATCGATATTGAGTTCCTTGGCGTGGCTGCGCAGGAAACTCAACGCAGTGTGCGCGCTTTCTTTCATCACATCGCCGAGCGAACCGGTAAGAATCAGGCTGCCGCGACCGGCCATCCGGGTGGCTTCGATAAAAAGAATTTCACCGCCAACGGGCGTCCAGGCGAGACCAATCGCGATGCCGCAATCGGTGATGCGTTCGGCGATTTCGGAAGTGAACGGGGCCGGTCCAAGATAGTCTCTGACCTCTTCGGGCTTGATGGTCAGCGGACCGTTCATCGTTTTGCGCGAAACGATTTTACGCGCGGCCTTGCGGGTGAGCGCGGCGATTTCGCGTTCGAGTTGGCGGACACCGGCTTCGCGGGTGTAGTCCTGAATCAATGTTTTCAGCGTTCCGTCGGGGAACTTCACCAGCTTTTTCTTTAAACCGTGCTCCTCAAGTTGACGCGGCACGAGATGGCGCCGCGCAATCTGAAGTTTTTCAGTGGCCGTATAGCTCGGAAGTTCGATGACTTCCAGACGGTCGCGCAATGCGGCGTGAACTGGATCAAGCCAGTTGGCGGTTGCGATAAAGAGAACGCGCGACAAATCGAATGGGATGTCGAGATAGTGATCCGTGAAAGTATAGTTTTGCGCCGGGTCCAAAACTTCGAGTAAGGCCGAGGATGGATCGCCGCGAAAGTCGGACCCGACTTTGTCGAGTTCGTCCAACAAAATCACCGGATTGCCGGATTCTACCCGGCGCAACGTCTGAATGATGCGACCGGGCAACGCCCCGACATAGGTGCGGCGATGGCCGCGAATTTCGGCTTCATCGCGCATGCCACCCAGGGCGATCCGGGCAAACTTGCGACCGAGAGCATCAGCAACGCTTTTGCCGAGTGATGTTTTGCCAACACCGGGAGGACCGACAAGACAAAGGATTGGGCCTTTGATTTGTTGTTTCAGTTTGATGACGGCCAAAAACTCAAGGAGTCGATCTTTAACTTTTTGCAGCCCGTAATGCTGCTCATCCAACAACGTCGCAGCCTGGTCAAGATCCAGTTTGTCTTCGGTAAACTTCGACCAGGGCAGATTGATGATCCAGTCGAGGTAGTTGCGGGTCATCGTGTACTCGGCGACGGCCGGCGGCATTTGCTGCAGGCGTTCGAGTTCTTTCAACGCCACTTTCTTGGCTTCTTCGGGAAGGTTGTTCGCCTCGATCTGATCACGCAGGTCTTTTGCTTCGGCGGCGCCGGGCTCAACTTCGCCAAGTTCCCGCTGGATGGCACGAATTTGTTCGCGCAGGAAAAAGTCGCGCTGATTCTTGGACATCGAGGTCACGACCTCGTTTTGAATCTTGGAACCGAGCTTGAGAACTTCGAGTTCGCGGCTGAGCAGTGGCAACAGACGCGTCAGGCGCTCTTTGACCGATGGAATTTCGAGCAGGTGCTGACGCTCTTCGAGGCTGAGATTGAGATTCGCAGCGATAAGGTCGGCGAGCTTGCCGGAGTCTTCGGTGTTGAGCGCAGCGATTTTGATTTGCTCGCTCAGCGTCGGGGAAAGCTTAACAATTTCCTGGAATTCACGCTCGGCATTCCGCATCAAGGCGGCGAGTTCGAGAGAATCGTCGACGATGTCGTTTTGAATTTCGATTTTTGCCGTCAGGTACGGTGACTGCTCACCAAATTCTTTGACGCGAAATCGTCGAATGCCTTCGACGAGGATGCGGACAGTCCCATCTGGAAACTTGAGCATCTTCAGCACGCGACCCGCGCAACCGAAAATGTAAAGATCCGAAGGACTTGGATTTTCGATTTCAGGACTGCGCTGCAAAACGAGGCCAAGAAAACGGTCGCCGGCGACAACATCGTCGATGAGACGAATGCTTTGGGCAGTCTCAACAAGCAGCGGCGTGACCGTTCCCGGGAAAATGACGATGTCAGAGAGACCCAAAATGGGAAAAGTTTCCGGGAGCGATTTCGACCAGGTCTTGGTTTCCGAAGCGGCTTCAGGCGAGCCGGCAGCTCCGAGGATGCTGATGAATTCTGTGTCCGGGCAGCTCATTTGTTTTTCCACCTTAGAGGCATACCCCAATTGTTCAAGACAAAGAAGTCAACTGTAAATCGGGTGAAAGCATGAGGGGGGTGCAAGGTTGAATCCCGCATTGGCGGAACGATGACCATTGCAGCAGCCTTGAAATGGAAGGCGAAATGCCATCAACTTAAAGATAGCGCTGAGTTTTATGCCGACACGCCCCAAAATTTTGCTGATTGAGGATGACCAAAGCGCATTGTCGGCGTTGCAACGCGTTTTGACCGAAGAAGACTATTCAGTGGAGATGGCCGACCGCGGGGATATGGGATTGCAACGGGCCAAGGCCGGCAAGTTCGATTTGGTCATCAGTGATTTCAGGCTTCCCGGGGTCAATGGCCTCGAATTGGTGAAGGAGTTGCACGCTTTTAATCCACGATTGCCGATCATTTTGATGACGGCGCATGGAACGACCGAGACAGCGATTGAGGCCACGAAGCTCGGCGCTTACGATTATTTGCTTAAGCCGTTTGAGATGGAGGAAATGCTCGATCTCGTCGGCAAAGCGGTGGAAAGCAGCCGGCTGATGACTGAGCCGGTGGAAATCGGCGGTGGTGACACAGCGCGCGAGGCGATCATCGGGAACAGCCGCATCATGCACCAGATATATAAGGAAATCGGGCGTATCGCCGCGAAACCGGTGACTGTGTTGGTTCGCGGTGAGACGGGCACAGGCAAGGAGTTGATCGCGCGCGCGATTTATCAACACAGCGATCGAATTGGCGAAGCTTTCGTGGCGGTGAATTGTGCGGCGATTCCAGAAACATTGCTGGAAAGCGAACTCTTTGGCCACGAGCGCGGCGCGTTTACCGGTGCAGATACGCGGCGCATTGGAAGGTTCGAGCAGGCCGATCGCGGGACGATTTTCCTGGATGAAATCGGCGACATGAGTTTGAGCACACAGGCGAAGTTGTTGCGTGTGTTGCAGGAGCGTTATATCCAGCGGCTCGGCGGGAAGGAAAATATTCCGATCAACGTCCGGGTGATCGCTGCGACGCATCGTGATTTGGAAACTGCCATTGCAGAAAAGACGTTTCGCGAAGATTTATTTTACAGGTTGAACGTGGTGAGCGTCCAGTTGCCACCGTTGCGGCAACGCGCGGATGATATTCCGGCATTGGTCCGGTATTTCCTCCAGAAATATGGTGGCGAACTGGGCGTGCAGACGGCGTCAATCCAGCCGGATGCATTGGAGTTTTTGCGCGAACAACCGTGGCCGGGAAATATTCGTGAACTCGAAAACGTAGTGCGACAGGCGATGCTAGTGGCACGTCGTTACACAATTACCCTTGAGCACATCCAACAGGTGATGGCAAAGGTGACGCATATTGCCGACCGTGATGATGGATCAATGAGCGTCTGGATCGGCGAGTTATTGGCCAAGGCAAAACGTGGCGAGTTGGATCGGATTTACGGGAAGGTCTTTGAGGGAATGGAGCGTGAATTATTTACACAGGCGATCCAATTGGCGCACGGTAACCAGGCAAAGGCGGCTCGGTGGCTTGGTATTTCACGCCTGACGATGAGGGAGAAGTTGACTGCATTCGGGTTGAGGCCCGGGATGGATGACGGCGAAGATTCGCCCACCTGAGTTAATTGAAACATTTCGCTTTCCGCGAAAGCACGTAGACGTATTATCTGATTTCGCATGAGTGCCCATTCTCTCTCCCGTCGTAGCTTTTTGATTACGTCTGCTTTAGCCGCAGCTGGCTCGAGCTTTTCGTTAAGCGCCGCTCCCGCGACCAAGCCGGAGCCCATCATCGATATTCATCAACACACAAATTACGGAGGTCAGCGCGACCCGAAGACGTGGCAACAGATCAAACCGGCGCGTAGCGATGAGCAGATGATTTCGCATCAGCGGACCATGGGCGCGACAACAACGATTCTACTACCATCGGGCAAGCCGGTGTATCGCGAATCCACCCATGAAGGACGCTCAAATGGATTGGAGAGCACTTGCACGAGCAACGAAGCGTGCATGGCGGTCGCGAAGATGTATCCCGGTGAGTTTTTATTTGCCGCGAATGAAGTCGCGGACCTGGACGAAGCACCAGCCACGATTGAAAAATATTTGAAGCTGGGCGCAGTGATGATTGCGGAGCAAAAATTCGGTGTCGATTGCGATTCAGCAGCGATGCAGAAGCTTTATAAATTGGCTGAGGCTTACACCGTGCCAATTCTGATGCACTGGCAGGTAGGCAATTACAACTACGGTTTCGAGCGCTTCTACAAAATGCTCGAGAAATACCCGAAAACGATATTCATCGGTCACGCTCAGACGTTTTGGGCCAACATCGATAAAAAGTGCGACAATGATCCCCATCGTTTGTATCCGACCGGCAAAGTGACCCCAGGCGGCATCACGGATCGTTACTTGAGCGATTATCCGAATATGTTCGGTGATTTATCGGCGGGTTCCGGTAACAACGCGCTCAAGCGCGATCCGGATCACACACGCGGCTTTTTTGAAAGGCACCAGGACAAGCTGGTTTTCGGAAGCGATTGCACGGACACGATCGGACATGCGCCGGGTTGTTCGGGCGCGTCGACGATTTCGCTAGTGCGGAAATTTGCGAACAGCAAAGCAATCGAGCGCAAGCTGCTTTACGGAAATGCGAAGAAAATGTTTCGCCTGGCATAATCGCGTATGAAGTCCTGGCGGCTTTTACTCGGCGCAGTAGCCGTCTTCCCTCTTTGTTTGACCGCAATCGCGGCAAAAGCGAAACCTGACATCGTCATCTACATTTCCGACGATCACAGCCAGAAGGACTCCGGACCTTACGGCAATATAGTTGTCCGCACGCCGAACCTCGATCGACTGGCCAAAGAAAGTCTGGTATTCGACCGCGCCTTTGCGAACTCGCCTACATGCACGCCTTCGCGATGCGCGTTGTTTACCGGCGTCGCTCCATTGCGGAACGGCGCTCATGCAAATCACAGTCAAGTGCGCGATGGGTTACAGACGTGGCCTGATTATTTTCATGCGCTCGGCTATCGAGTTGTCATCGCCGGGAAAACTGACTTTCGCCCGGGAAAAAGTTTTCCGTTCGAGTTCATTCCCGCCACGGTCGATCCACATGCGCCGCCGTTAACTGCGAGGTTGGACACGAATGCGGTGAATAAGGTATTGCGTGAACATGCGGCAAAACGGGAAAAACCTTTGTGCCTGATTGTGGCAGATTGGAACCCGCATGTTTATTGGCCGGAAAACGAAGGCTATGATCCCGCCAAAGTTGATCTCCCGCCGTATTTCGTCGACACGCCGGAGACGCGGCTCGCGCGCACGCGGTATTACACGGGCGTTTCGCACATGGACCGCGCGCTCGGAGCGTGCATGGATTCGATGCAACAGTATGGCTACGGCGACGCCCTCTTTCTCTATACGAGCGATCAAGGTGGACAGTGGCCCCACGCGAAATGGACTTTATACGACGCAGGCATCGCCATTCCGTTTATTATTCGTTGGCCGGGACACGTAAAGCCGGGACGATCGAGTGCGATGGTTCAACTGACGGACGTCATGCCGACTTTTCTCGAAGCAGCCGGCGGCAATGCACCTAAAGATATAGACGGCAAAAGTTTCTTACGCGTGCTGACGGGCAAAACAGACCGGCATCGCGACACGATTTTTGCAGCGCATACTGCCGATGGTCAGATGAATCAATTCCCCTGCCGAAGCATTCGCACCGAACATTATAAATACATTCTGAACATCGACCCCGACCATATTTACACCAGCCATATCACTAGCGCCCAATCGCGAGATGGACGGTTGTATTGGGACAGCTGGGTTCGCGCGTCGAAAACAAATTCATTTGCGGCGGAGCGCATTAAAGCCGATCAACATCGGCCAGTTGAGGAATTATACGATGTTCAGGCAGACCCGGACGAATTGCACAATCTGGCGAGCAATCCGAAATATGCCGCGGAATTGAAGTCGTTGCGAAAGCAGACGGCGGCCTGGCGGAAAACCCAAGGTGAAGAAAACGTTCAGACCTCAGCCAAAGAATCGCGCCCCAATATCGTTTTGATTCTCGCTGACGATCTCGGGTTTTCAGATCTGGGTTGTTATGGCTCAGAGATTGCGACGCCTAACCTCGACAAACTCGCAGCACACGGTTTGCGCTTCTCGCAATTTTACAACACGAGCCGCTGTTGTCCCACGCGCGCCTCATTGCTGACAGGCTTATATCCACATCAGGCAGGCATTGGGCACATGATGGAAGACTTGCACGTGGACGGCTATCACGGTGAGTTGACCAGCAATTGCGTGACGATCGCCGAGGTGTTGCGAGGCGCGAATTATCAGACCGGGATGGTCGGCAAATGGCACGTCTGCCATATCAATTTCACCGGCAAGCCCCAGTTGAATTTCGAAAACCATGATCCCTATTGGGATGACAAACATGATTGGCCGTTCCAGCGCGGGTTCGAAAAATACTTCGGCACCATTCACGGAGTTTGCAGCTACTACGATCCGTTCAGTTTAGTTGATGGCAACACTCCCATTCGAGCGCCCGCGACAAATTTCTATTACACAGATTCAATCTCAGATCACGCGACGGAGTTCATCTCGGAATTTGCGACAAACCCGAACCCGTTCTTTTTGTATGTCGCCTACACAGCACCGCATTGGCCCTTGCAAGCGCCAGCCGGGGACGTCGCAAAATATCGCGAGACTTACAAAGTCGGGTGGGACGAAATCCGCCAGAGGCGTCAGCAGAAACTGATCGAGCTAGGGATGATTGACTCACGCTGGCCGTTATCCCCGCGCGATCCTGCCGTGCCGCGTTGGGAAGATGCGCCAAATAAAGATTGGGAAGCAAACCGGATGGCTGTTTATGCCGCAATGGTCGAACGGATGGATCAAGGCGTCGGCAAAATTTTGGCGCAACTAAAAAAACAACACGTCGACCAAAACACCGTCGTGATTTTTCTGTCGGACAATGGCGGGTGTGCCGAAAATCTGCAACGTAACTGGTACGATGTTCCAACGCGAACGCGCGATGGCCGCGACGTCAAAACCGGTAATTCTCATAAAGATGCGTTGGCCGGCAATGAAGATGTTTGGCAGAGCTACGGACCAGCTTGGGCGAACGTTAGCAATACGCCATTCCGGCTTTACAAACATTGGGTCCATGAAGGTGGCATCGCGACGCCCATGATCATTTCATGGCCGGGACACATTTCAAAACCCGGCGCGATCACTCCAACGATTGGTCACGTCATCGATTTAATGCCGACCGCAATGGAACTGAGTCATGCGATGTATCCCCTACCCGAACCCGGACGCAAGATTCCTGCCTGGGCTGGCTTCAGCCTCATTCCGGCGATTAAAGGTCAGACCACCCAGTTCGAACGCACCTTGTTTTGGGAACACGAAGGCAATCGGGCAGTGCGACAGCACAATTGGAAGTTGGTCGCGAAAAATGACAAGCCTTGGGAGCTATATGACATGAGCACCGACCGGACCGAATCCAAAGACCTTGCCAGCGAGTTTCCAGATAGAACTCGAGCACTTGCCGGACAGTATTCAAACTGGGCCGCCGCAAAAGGTGTCCAGCCTTGGGCGGCAGTGTCGCAAAAGGCTGCTGCAAAGCCATAAAGTTGTTTATAGCGTTGACTTTATAGGTCGTATCGCTAATCTGATTGCAAATAAGTCGGGAACTCCGACGACGAGGTATTTATGACGAAATTGTATTCCTTTTCCAAAGCCCTGATTGCGTGTGCCTTGGCTTTGGTAGTGCTGACTTCCAGCGCGGATGCCGCTGCGATGAAGAAGACTAAAGCAAAAGCGTCCGGCGTCCGTGGCGATGTCCAATATCGCATCGCAGACGGTCCTTGGATGGCACTGCATAACGGCGATGAGTTCGATGGCCAAACGACAATTAAAACAGTCGGACCAGACTCTGTCGTGAACCTTTCGATCGCGCATAACACTTCAAAAGTTCGTGTGCTGCCGAACACCACGATGAAAATCGAGAGTCTCAACTTCATTGGCGGCGCGGACGGCGACAGCGACACGATGTTGAACCTGCAATCCGGCACGATTGTTGGCAGTGTTGAAAAGCTTTCCCGTGCTTCCCACTACGAAATTCGCACCCCGAACGGCGTTGCCGGTATTCGCGGAACCGACTTCGCAATCTCTGTCGAACCCCTTGCTGATGGCACCTATCGCGTGACGTTTACCTGCGTAACCGGTGAAGTCATCGCAGCCGCGATTGTTGGCGCTGACGCCAATCCAATCACGCAAGTGTTGAACACTGGTGAATCATGGACGCCCGGCGGCGGCATCAACAAAACAGTTCCTGAATTGCTCGAATACTATCATAAGCAGATCTTGGAAATCATCACCATCATTCAGGATCTGCCTCCCGGCACGCCTAGCGTGCCGATACAAGTCCCGATCTCCCCAGTATTGCCCGGCACTACGCCGAGTCCTCGTCCACAGTAAACGAGCTTTTTATTTACACCCGGAGCAACTTGTGTTGCTTCGGGTTTTTTGTTTATCTAGTGCCAGTGCAATTCAAGAGAGCCACGTCCGTTCCGGTCCTCATCGCCGCTTCGGTCATTCTTGCTGTTTGCCTGTTTGAGATCTTCCAGGTTCCGTTCCTACAACAACTCGAATTGCACAGCTATGACGCGCGCGTAAAGCTGGCGCGAAGGCTTGAGCATCATCTGCCATCGGCCACTAATCTCGCATTCGTTGAAGTCAACGATCAAACCATCGCCAGCATCAACAACGGTTTGCTCGGGCAGAAGTATGGCTTGTACTGGCCACGCCATATCTACGGGCGCGCACTCAAGGAACTTTCGACAGAAGGCGCGAAGGCGGTCGCGTTTGATGTGATGTTCGGCGAACGGCGAACAGATCACGCCCCAGTAACGTTGCCAGACGGTTCGGAGATTGGCTCTGATGAATACTTCGCGCACGAACTCGATGCCGCCGACAATGCGATTCTCGCAGCGGACAAGGATTTAATGCCGCATCGTTACTTTCGCACCAACGCGTGGTCGGTAGCGAACATCACCGTGCAACGCGATGTCGACGGCGTGCTTCGACGAGATCAACCATTTAAGGATTACCGCATTTGGCACCCATTCGTTTTGCAGTTCGCCAATGAATACAATCTCGACCTGACCAAAACCGTTCTCCAGACAAACAAACTAATCTTTGCACGCAAACGTGAAGATAAGCGTGAAGATAAGCCGCTGATCTTTTCTCTCGATGGTGATGGCCGGATGCAGACATCAGAATTCGAAAACCCCGTTCAGCCAAATCATCCGCCGAACTTTCTTCCATTCACGACCTATCGGGCGTGGAGTTTAGGTATTGTTCTCGCCGCGCGCGAGCTTGGATTGGATTTAGACGACCCGACAATCACGCCGCATAAAATTGTCCTGAACGGAACGAACGGAGTGACGCGAACGATTCCGGTTGGATCAGACGGAACGTTCTTCATCGAGTGGAGCCTGCCTGTCAACGATCCGCGTTTGGCAGAAGGGTCGCTCGAAGAACTGCTCATTTGCCAACAATACCGTGAACAGGGCAAAGCAATTCCCTCCGAGTGGCAGAACCGTTTCAAAAACAAATTGGTGGTAATTGGGTCTACAGCAACCGGCAACGATCTTGCCGACCTGGGGGCGACACCTCTGAACAAGGAAACGTTCTTGGTAAGCAAACATTGGAACGTGGCGAACTCCATCATCACTGGGCGATTTATCACCAGAGCATCGCTACCATTTACTTTAGCGTTGATCATTGTACTCGGCGTCGCTTCATCCTGGATTACATGGCGCATATCGCGTCCGTTTCTCGGCACTCTTCTGATCGCGACATTGTGGATTGCATATGTCGCTGTAGCAGCGGTTCTCTACCTGCAATATCGCTATTGGTTGCCAATTATTATGCCGATGCTCTGCTCGGCCAGCGCCACGCACGTTGCAACGGTCACGTATCGTTCAATTTTCGAACAATCAGAACGAAAACGCATCAAGTCAGTTTTCTCCAAAGTCGTCTCGCCGGTCATCGTGAACGAGTTGCTCAAAACCGAAGGCGTCCGTGTCGACGGCGTGCGTCGGCGAATCACCGTTTATTTTGCTGATGTGCGCGGGTTCACAGAATTGACGGACACGATGCAACAGACGGCCGACGCATATATCCGTGACAACAAGCTGACCGGTGACGCCGCCGAAGCATACCTGGCCGAACAAGCGCGCGAGACGCTGAACACCGTCAGCACCTACCTCAGCATCATCGCCGACACAATCAAACAGCGGAATGGCACATTCGACAAATATATCGGCGACTGCGTCATGGCATTCTGGGGTGCGCCGGTCTCCAATCCGCGACACGCGGTCGATTGCGTGTTAGCGGCAATCGATGCCCAACGAGGCCTGGCGGCGATCAACGTGCAGCGCAAAGCCGAGAACGTCCGGCGAACCGAGGAAAATATTCAGCGCGCCGCAATGAATCTCCCTGCCCTGCCCTTGCTGCCAGTTCTCTCGATGGGCAGCGGCATCAACACTGGTAATGCCGTCGTTGGCGAAATGGGTTCGGCCGAGCAAACGAACTACACCGTATTCGGACGTGAAGTAAATCTGGCTTCGCGCCTCGAAGGTGTGTCAGGCCACGGACGCATCATCATTGGCGAATCTACATATTTGGATTTGAAGGAGCACGAACCAACCCTGGCCGCGACCTGTATCGAATTGCCTCCCAAAGAAGTCAAAGGATTCCGCACAGCGGTTAAAATTTATGAAGTGCCGTGGAAAACCACTGAAATGGATATCACCACTCAAACGCGCGCCGGCACTCCTGCCGCGACCGCAACCGCCTAAAATCCTTGCTTTCCTCCTCCCCTCTGTGCCTCTGTGTTTATCGTAAACATTGAAAACGCTGCACCTCTACTTAACACGACAAGTCTTGGCGACGCTCGCCATGACGGTGATGGTGTTTACGTTCGTGCTCCTGCTTGGAAATCTGTTGAAGCAGATTCTATCCCTCGTCATCAATCACCAGGCCACGGGCGGACTGGTATTGCGCGCGCTCGCGCTTTTAATTCCCTGGGTTCTCGCATTTTCATTGCCCATCGGGATGCTGACCGCCGCCCTTCTCGTGTTCGGACGATTCAGTGCCGATCAGGAATTAACAGCCGCCCGCGCCGGCGGATTGAGCCTGATCAGTCTCGCGACTCCAATTTTAATCCTCAGCCTGGTTCTCAGCGGCTTGTGTGCGTGGTTGAATCTGCAAGTCGCACCGGCGAGCCGAGTTGCTTACAAAAACCTTCTCTATCAAGCGGGAATGGAACAGCCCACCCGGGCGCTGCAGGCCAATCAATACGTCGAACTTGGGAAATACACACTCTACGTCTCGAAGGTTCAGAAGGACGGTATTCATGTGGAAAATGTTTTGCTGTATGAATACGACGACCAACACGACCTCCGCGCCGTAGTTCGCTCTCCTACCGGCGCGCTCACCGCCACCACAAATAGCTTTCAGCTCATATTGGATAAACCCTACGCGATGCACAAAGACCAGGACGGGTGGACCTACGACGGTGATTCTGGGTCTGCAACGATGGATTTTCCCTTCCGATCACAGGCTGCACAGCAACAAAACATTCCGCTCAGTGACATGACGTTCACACAGCTTTGGGCAAAGCTCAATGAACTCGAACAAGTTCGGGCCGCAGCCCCAGCTCCGCGTCGCGTCGATAAAACTGCTGCGCAAACACCAACGAAAAAGCCGGACCTGAAGCTCAGAGAGCTGACCACCGACTTAAGCATGCCGCTGCTGGTCCAGATTCATCGGGAAGTCGCTTTTTCGTTCGCCTGCGTCGCATTCACGTTGGTTGGAATTCCCCTGGCAATCCGTGCCCATCGGCGCGAAACAAGCGCCGGGATTGCAATCGCCCTCGTGCTGATGCTTGTTTATTACAGCTTCATTATTTTAGGCCAGGCATGGCAATCCTATCCCGAACGTGCGCCATACCTGATCATGTGGTTGCCCAACTTCATTTTCCAGGCTGTGGGCGCGGTACTGCTCTGGAGAGCAAACAAAGGTATCTAAGCAGGCAACGGAAATTACTTGGCGCAATAAAACAAGCGCGCAGGTAAAACGTTCAGCGGCTCGAATTCCTCCTCTACCTTCCGGAACACTTTCTCGAGATGCGGCAACACCGCGCGAGAAAATTGGTAGACCATGAAACTGCCGTCAGGACTCAAAACGGAATGCGTCGACTGCACGACTTTCTCGCGAACAGGTTCTGGCAAGACGCTAAAGGGAATTCCCGAAATCACGTAATCAACCTGTTTACAACCCATCTGGCGCATGACGTCTTCCACGCCTTCGACCGATTGATGCGCGACGTGCAATCGCGGGTCCGGAATCGATTTGCGCAGCCATTGGACGAAGTCATGATTCAGTTCAATCACACCGAGCCGCGCATCAGGTCGCATCCGTTTCAAAATTTCTTTCGTAAAATTTCCCACGCCCGGCCCGAACTCGATAATCGTTCTCGCGCGCTCCCAATCGATCCGATTCAAAACGCGATTCATGAGAAAACGTGAGCTGGGAATAATCGAACTGACCGTAACCGGATGCTTGATGAAATTCTTAACGAACAACCATTTGTGTACGCTCATATTGGCGAAAATCTTTTTAGAACGATTGCGACTCAATCGACCGCTATTCAATTGACTAAACCTTTGCCCGAATGCCTTTCGCGGTCAAGCCGCGCTGCAAATTGTCACGAAGCAAAGCTATTGACGCGCGAAGATCGGTCAATCAGGGATTCGACGATAGTTGAACTTCACGGTCACGCGAAGAACGGGGAACAATGGTTTCAGCAACCGACACCTGTCCTTGCATTGACTTAAACGAAGCGCGCCCTTATTTTAGGACAAGATCAGTCCTATTTAAGAATGCAAATCACCCGCGCAGGCGAATACGGCGTTTTAGGGATGATGTATTTGGCGCGACGGGGCAACGGCGCCAGCCGCAAAACCGCGATGATTGACGAAGTCAGTCGCGCAGAAAAAGTGCCGAAAAGTTTCCTCGCAAAAATTTTCCAGAACCTCGCCCGCGCTGGTCTGGTCACTTCCGTTCGTGGTGCCGGCGGCGGATTTGTTTTGGCGAAGCCATCGACCGAAATCACCGTTCTTGAAATCGTCGAAGCCATCGAGGGCAAAATCGTTTTTCAACGCTGCAAGCAGGACAAACCCGATTGCAAACACATCGGCGGTTGCGCGTTGTGCGGTCTTTTTGAACAAGCGCAGGACGGTCTGAAAGATGTTCTGACCCGCACGACTTTGGATCAATTAATCAGGCGGCAGGAGAACATTGAGTTCGCGGATAATCATTCGCGCAGCCGCCTTTCAGTCGCGCAGAAAAATGCTATAGTGGGCTGACCAATTGAAAGCACTCATCTCGACCCATAGCAGGACAGAACGGGCGTTTCTCGTCGGACTGGAACTCAAGTCAGGAACATCCTGGGCTACCCGCGAATCCCTCGATGAACTCTCCGAATTAGCCGCCACCGCAGGTGCGGAAATCATTGGCGACGGTGTGCAAAGGCTCGAATCACCGGTTGCCGGCACGTTCATCGGCAGCGGCAAGGCGGAAGAATTCGCTACCCATTGCCGCAAGAACGACGTCGATACGGTCATTTTCGACGATGAACTTTCACCCGCGCAAAGCCGCAATCTGGAAAAAGTTTTTAACTGCAAAGTTCTCGATCGCACCGCCCTCATTCTGGACATTTTCGCGCAACGCGCCCGGACGCGCGAAGGAAAGTTGCAGGTCGAACTCGCACAGCTTCAGCATTTGCTCCCGCGACTGACCCGGTTCTGGGGCCACTTGTCGCGTCAATCCGGCGGTATCGGTATGCGCGGTGGTGAAGGTGAATCGCAATTGGAATCCGACCGCCGCCGCGTGCAGGAGCGCATTGATAAAATCCGCGAGGAACTGGAACTCGTGCGCCGTCAACGCGCGACTCAACGCAGCGGACGTCAGCGCGCCCTTTGGCCTTTGGCATCGATTGTCGGTTACACCAACGCCGGTAAATCAACGTTGCTCAACGCACTGACCGGCGCAGCCGTTTTGGCGGAAGACAAATTGTTCGCGACTCTTGATCCAACGACACGACGCTTGCGTCTGCCGACCAATCAAAATGTTTTTCTCACCGATACGGTCGGTTTCATTCGCAAGCTGCCGCACGGTCTGGTCGAAGCCTTCAAGGCGACGCTCGAAGAAGTGGTGCAGGCTGAGTTGCTGTTGCACGTCGTCGATCTCAGCCATCCACAAGCCGACGAACAGATTGCCGCGGTTAACAACGTCCTCAAAGAAATCGGCGCCGATGGCAAACCGACGATCATGGTCTTCAACAAAATGGACAAGTTCGGCGGGAATGGATTGCTGGCCAAATATTCCGAACTATTTCCACACGGCGTCGGTGTTTCTGCCAAAACCGGTGAAGGCATTGATACCCTCGTTCAGGAACTCGGCACGCAGTTGCGTCCCGTTCGTGAGTTCGTCGAATTACGCGTCCCGCACGAAAGCTCAGCTGTAGTGGCGCGGCTGCACGAAGTCGCGCAAGTTGTCGAACGCGATTACGCTGGAGAAACGGCGCGATTCAAAGCGCGTATCCCACCACATTTTCGCGCCGAGTTTGCTCCTTATATTGTGGAAGACGTTGTCAACGGTCACACCGTCAACGGCCATTCCCACTGACGCAGCGGGATCAAAGTTCCCGAATCCAGATATTTCTATACCGCACTGCGCTGTGATGATTCTGCAGGCGCAAAGGCTCCTTCAAATTGTGCTTCTCGTAACGGCTCGGGACATTGTCGTTGTGCGTGAAACCTTTCAACTCCACGTTATCGAGAACCAAAACTCCGTTATGCAATAATGTCACCCGCGCCGGTTTCAATACATTGCCATCGTCGGCAAACCGTGGCGCATGAAAAATAATATCGTAAGTCTGCCACTCACCCGGATTACGCGACGCGTTCACGAGCGGCGCGTATTGCTTGTAAATGGAACCAGCCTGGCCGTTGAAATAAGTCGGGTTATCGATTGAATCGAGGACCTGCACTTCATATCGGCTTTGCAAATAAACCCCGCTGTTCCCCCTCGCCTGCCCTTTGCCTTTCGGCGGGTTGGGCGAAGCCCATTCGACGTGCAATTGGCAATCGCCAAACGCCTGCTTCGTAAACATCTGGTTTGTGCCGCGGATCGTAACAATCCCATCTTGCACCGCCCAATCAGCCGGTCCGTTGGTGTCATTGACCCATTTGGAAAGGTCTTTGCCATCGAACAAAACGATGGCATCCGACGGTGGGCCGCCGATAGGACCAGGATTAACTTTGGGAGGTTCGTTGGAAGCTGATGATTTATCCTGCCCAAAAAGGTTTGGGACGCAAACGATCGCTACCGCGAAAAAGAAACAACGCAACAATTGGCTCATGTTATCGATGAGACGCAACAAACCGGCAATTGGTTAACGACTTGCTTGCAACACGGACTTCATCGTGTCGAGCAGCTCGTAGGCTTCGAAAGGCTTCCACAACATCAAGCCATTCACTTTGCGAATGAAGTCTTCGATTTTCTTGTCGCCCTTGTAACCGGTCATGAAAACAAACCGCTTGCACAGATGTGGCTTGGAGCGCTCCACCGCGGTGTAAAACATATCTCCTGCGAGTTTTTCCATCATCATATCGCAAACGATGATGTCGAAATCCCGCTCCATGACGTGCTTGAGACCGTCGACTCCATTGGACACCGCAGTCACGTCCCATGAGTTCATTTCGAGATGGACCTTCAGCACCTCGGTTAAGGCACCTTCGTCTTCGAGCAACAAGACGGATTTAGGGCCGCCACCGGGTTTGGGGAAAAAATCAGTCATTGCGGAAGTGTGTTGAGATGGTGCGCGCGGCGGGAGTTGAACCCACAACCTGCGGCTTCGGAGGCCGTCACTCTATCCAATTGAGCTACGCGCGCAGCGCACAAAGTATAACTGAACATTAAGGCGATTCAATAAACTCAACAACAGTGCCGCATTATGCAGCAGCCCTCCCCTGCGGCAAGCTAATCCGGCTTCAAATCCGTGCTTGGCTGGCGGCGGCGATTAGGGAAAGTTACTCGCATGTTCAATAACGTGATTTGGATTTATGTCGCGCTCCTCATCGTCGGCGGTCTCATGGGGTTCATCAAAGGCAAAAGCAGAATCTCGCTCACCAGCTCCCTGATTTTTGCAGTCATTCTCGCGTTGGTGGCGTTGGGAAAAATCACGCCGTCATACATCGCCGAAATCGTTGTCGGATTCCTCTTCGTGTTTTTTGGCGCGCGCTTCATCCGCAGCAAAAAGGTCATGCCCGCTGGCATGATGACGGTCGTTTCGCTGGTTGTGCTCATTCTGCTCTTCGTAGCAAAGTCGTAGCACAAACTGCACCAGTTGCATTTCGAGCATAGGTTTGTCCAATGGCACTTCCAATTTGGCAAATCCATTCGCAAATCGTCGAATCTCTCACCGCGCAAAATCGCCTCGTGCTCGTAGCGCCCACCGGCTCCGGCAAAACAACGCAAGTGCCGCAAATGTTGCTCGATGCAGGTCTTGCCGGAACGAAGCGCATCATCGTTCTACAGCCTCGCCGGGTCGCCGCCAGAACAGTCGCAGCGCGAGTCGCCTGGGAACGCAAAGTGAGACTCGGCGCCGAAGTCGGTTATCAAATCCGCTTCGACGACCAGACCAGTCTCGGAACCCGCATCTGTTTTGTGACCGAAGGCATTCTGCTCCGATGGTTGCAGGATGACCCACGACTCAGCGACATCGGCATCATCCTTTTTGACGAATTTCACGAACGAAATCTTCTGAGCGACGTCGCTTTAGCATTAGCCAAGCAAATTCAAAAAATCCACCGCCCCGACCTGAAGATCGGCGTCATGTCGGCAACGTTGGACGCAGAGCCAGTCGCAAAATATTTAGACGGATGTCCGATTCTTGTTTCCGAAGGACGCTCGTACCCCGTGCAAATCGAATACCTCGACCTGCCCGATGAACGCCCGATTACCGAGCAAGCGGCAGACGAAGTCGAGCGCATCCTCAAATCTGGCGAAGTTGGCGACATTCTCGTTTTCATGCCCGGCATGGCAGAAATCAACGGGACAATCGGAGCGTGCCGCTCGATCGACAGAAGCGAGAAACTTGCATTGATTCCTCTGCATGGCGAATTGCAACCAGACGACCAGGACCTCGCGTTTGCCCCGAATCCATTGCGCAAAGTGATCGTATCGACGAATGTCGCAGAAACTTCTGTGACCATCGACGGCATTCGACACGTCGTTGATGCCGGATTAGCCCGAGTAGCGCGCTACGATTCCGAGCGTGGCATTAGCACACTTTTCCTCGAGCCCATCAGCCGCGCATCCGCCGATCAACGCGCCGGGCGCGCCGGCCGCACCGCGCCCGGGACGTGCCATCGTTTATGGACCGAGAGCGGACATTTAAATCGTCCCGAGCGTAACACGCCGGAAATCCAACGAAGCGATCTCGCCGAAACAGTTTTGCTTCTGCATTCGCTCGGCATAAAAAACGCCGCACAGTTCGATTGGCTCGACCGCCCGGAATTGCAAGCCGTCGAACGCGCCGAAAATCTGCTTCGCACCTTGGGCGCTCTATCGTCATCGTCTTCATCCTCATCCTCGGATCTAACTCCGATCGGTCGACAGATGCTGCGCCTTCCCATGCACCCGCGTTATTCGCGCATGCTTGTCGAAGCCGCCAAACACAATTGCATTCCCGCCGCCGCTCTCTGCGCCGCGCTCGTGAGCGGCCGCGATTTATTAATGCGGCTCGGGCGCGACGACAAACACATCGCAGAAGCAAGAGAGCTTTTCGAGGCCAGCACAGATTCTGATTTCTACACACTCATCCGCGCGTGGCAGTTTGCAAAAAACAACAGCTTCAGCGTCGAGCGTTGCCGTCGCCATGGCGTTCACGCCCAAATTGCGCGACAAGTCCATGAAACATTCGAGCAAATCCTCAGGCTCGCACAGTCGATCCGCGGACCGGCCAGATCGGATGCTTCAGAGGTTTCTGTGGAAGAGCCACCGCCTGGCGATCCCCTGCTCCGTTGCATTGCGGCGGGATTTATCGACCAACTTTGTAAACGCCGCGATCAAGGCACGCTCGACTGCGATTTGACCGAAGGCCGTTCAGGAACGCTCATGCGCGAAAGCGTCGTCCAAAATTCGCCATTATTTGTGGCAGCAAGCATCCGCGAAGTTTCCGGTCGAACCGGCAACATGACTTTGCTCGGCCTCGCAACGACGGTGAAACGCGAATGGATCGAGGAAATATTCGCGGAACAGATTACAACACTCGTCGAACATCTTTACGATCGCACCCACAAACGTGTCGCCGCCATTAAACTGATTCGCTTTCACGACCTTGTCATTCACCACGAACACCAGAAAGAAACCGATCCAGCGGCTTCCGGCCGCTGCCTTGCGGACGCGTATACAAAACATCTTTTCGAACTGCCGCAGTTCAATCACGAGATCAAACAATTCATCGCACGCGTCAACCTCGTCTCGGCAGCAATGCCGGACTTGGAATTGCCTGCCTTCGACTCGCAGGCCATCACCGACGCGCTGGCAAAGGCATTTGCCGGAATGACGCTGGTTAAAGAAGCGCAAGCCGCTCCATTGCGCGAGGCAGTCATCAACCAATTCGGCAAAGATAAACTCGAGTGGCTCAACGAACTTGCACCGCTGACCATTGCCTGGCCCGACGAACGCAAATTGAAACTGCTCTACCCCGATCAGGCCCGCGACGAAGACGGCGAACCGAATTCACCAGAGTTGCAGATAAAAATCACCGAATGCTTTATTTTGAAGGAGCACCCAAACATCTGCGAAGGCCAAGTCCCCGTAAAACTTTGGCTGTGCTCGCCAGACGGCAAACGCATCGAATCGACTTTTAATTGGCCCTCGTTCAAAGCGAACACGTATCCAAAATTAAAACCGACCTTGCAGAAAAAATTCCCGGGCAACAGCTGGCTGTAAGCGGGGACCGCCCGTCGCTCCGCGTGCGCCAACGCCGTCACCAAAACCGTTACTCCGCTGAAAAATAGTATACGTAATTCCAGCGATTGGTGTGACTGGCGACCATCACTTCGAGAGTCTTGCCATTAAAGAGACAGCCTTCGACTTCTTTGCCGTGAGGATACTTCACAAATGCGCGCTTGCGGGTATGGCCGGTGTGCACATCAATGTCGAAAATATCGCCGTCGGGACCGACATCGTTCACGGCGTAGATCAGGCCGTCGCGGTAGGCCACGCCTTGCAGCTTCGGAATAGACTGATCCAGCGCAAGCGTGCCGAGGAAGGAAAGATCAGACAGGTCGAATTTGTAGAGCTTCGATTCGTCACAGAAATTGCTGACGAACACCACGCCGTGAGGGCCGACGTTCGTTACAATCGTCACTGCTGAAACTTCGCTCGTGTAATTGGACACACAAGTCACGGATTTCCGGTTGAGCGTGTTGGCGTCAAAAATGAATATGCTTTGGTTGGTGACATGGGCACAACCGTGATAGGACTCAACAGCAACATAAAGTTTTCCGTCGTAGAATTCACCCGCGCCCAGATGATCGAAGCCGCTTAACCCATGAAACGGCGTTGTATTGCTCGCAAGCACATTAGTCCACGACTGGCCGACCTTGAAAATACTGTCCCGAAAAATGAGATAATGATTGGTGCCATCCCACGCAATGCCTTCCTCCACTTTCCTGAGAGCGGTTTCCGGAGAATGTCCGAGGTAATTGAATGGACCGGTAGAGACCGTAACCTCGACGTTTGTTGAACTATTTGTCGAAGACGTTTTCTTGGACGGTTTGGCCGCATCCGCACCGCTGACCAACAGCATCACCGCGAACAGACAGCACAACAAACGCACCACTCCGTCGAACGAGGAGAAGACATTCCGAACACCTGAAACAACACTCTTGATCATGCGATATTCAATATGGGTTTAATGAAAAGGCAGCAACAATGGAGTTGATTCCAAAAGAAAATCCGGCGATGGATTGACATCGCCGGCTGCGCTAAAACCCAAGGGCTCAAAGGTTGGGATTAACCCTGACAGGACGCATGGTTGGTAAGCCACATCCAATCAGGATCGGGGTTGGACGGTGTCGGATGGCTGGCGGTCTTGCCCGTTGCATACGGACATTTGACTGGGTCGGTCAAAGTGTTTCCCCGCCATTTGTGCGCCTCACCGTGACCATCAGCAAACGTAAAACAATTGACCCCTCCGTGGTAAGCTGCAGGAACATCTGGATAATCCCCGTCCTTGGTCAAACCCATCTGCAAATACCCGTCGTTCAGGCTGCACATGCTTTCATCGCAAAAAATGAAGGCCATGGTGGGTGATGGACAGTTTAATTGATTCATTTTTGCATACGTTCGCCAACCGGCATTGTAGTTGACCAATCCACCAGTATCATCTCCCATCTGGCTATTCATCGAAACGCTGCGAATACGCTGCCCATTTTTTGAAATTAGCGTATCTCCCGGACATCTGTACACGTTAACATTATTGGCTACATAGGCTCCGAGCAGGTTCGTGCGATACCAATCGGCTCTAATATTCCAGTTGGAAAAGGTCCAATCTTCCGTCCCACCGCCGCACCAGGTATTGTCGCTCGATCCCACGGGCGCATTCGGGACGAGAAAATCCCTGTAATCACCGGCATACATCGCAGAAGCAATCTGTAACTGGCGTTTGTTGCTCATGTCTTCGGCCGTGATGGCCCGAAGTTTCGCCCTGCTCAAAGCAGGCAACAACATCGATGCCAGGATTGCGATAATGGCGATGACGACCAGCAGCTCAATCAAAGTGAAAGCTCGCATCGTCTCGCGAACGGTTTGGGAATAGATAACCTTCTTCATAAAATCTGGATAGATACCGCTTTTACCCGACTGGAAATAAAACTGAAAACAGCGCCTGAGGACGAAGCCTCAGGCGCTGCGTGTTTGTTCTCAAATTACCGGCTGATCCGGTAAAATTGCGCGCCTCCCGACGTAGCAACGCTAAAGTTAAACGCGCCAGGAGAGGTTTGAGCGGCGGACGCCGCAACGTCGTTATACGGACCAGTCACAACGTCCGAACTTTGCAACGTGAAAGCCGTCGCAGAGTCGCTCGGATCGGCGGTGAAGTTAATACTGACACTGCTGCCATTGACCGTAACGTTCGAGATGTGAGGCACAGCCGCCCCAGCCGTAATCTGGATGCCAACCACTGCAGGAGTAGTCGACTGGTTGGCACCGGGTGGCGACCAACTGCGCCAGCGATTGTTTGAACGAGAGCCGGCATAGACGTTGCCAACATTGTCAAATGCGACACAGTTGTACCAGTTCGCTACATCCAGATTAGTTTTAACAAACGAACCATCCACCGCGCTCAGGATAGCGATGCCACCGTTTTGGCTATTGTAGCCTCCGACCACGCCTGTATCACCCGCCGCAAACGCCTCCGCAACCAATGTCGGATGCACCCGTGAATTAATCGCCATATCCCAGGCTCCGGTCATGTTGGTCATTAAATAGCCAACTGCCCAGGTTGCCCCTGGGCCACCGTTAAAGAAAGTCGTGCTCGTTCCGCTATTCGGTGGAGGCAACGTGCCGCCGTTCCAATTTGAACACAGGAAAGCGCGACCGAGGTTATCGCTACCATGGGAACGTTGGCACCCAAAGAAAATGTCGAAGTTATAATCGACCATGACACCTGCGCTAGTAACAACAGGATCTCCGCCCGTATATATTACCTGTGAGCCTGCGGTGTCGTTCGTGTCCGCAACACCGTTATTGAAGCGGAAGCACCAAATACCCCAGCTCGGAAAGTCGCCGGAATCCACCAGGTACATTGCCGCGTTGGTCGTACCGAGACCGCAAACGTCAAATTGTTGCAGACCCGTTCCGGCCTCGTCCAAATAGGTCACCAGCGGGCAATCGCCATAATTATACGGTCCACCACAATTGTCGGGGCAAAGGTAATGTGAATAGTCGAAAGCTCCGCCACCCTGATCAATCTGGGTAGTTCCCGATGTGATGACGACTTGATTAGTTGTAGCTTGCATGTCTGTGGCCACGACTGCACCCAACTGGGACGCATCCATAAAATAAATGCGGTCATCTTCGCCAATGCGAACGGTCCCTGGGACCTTATGACCGGTGCTTTTGCCCGCCGGCATATCACCATTGGCGGATATAATGCCGTAGTCGTTGGTGAGATAGTTAGCATTTCCGAACCAGCCTTCATCGGCAGGACTTCCGTCGGCGTTCATTTTGTAAAGGCCGCGGCGCTTTCCATTGTTGGAAGCTGTTCCGTCGGCGGCCGCACTGCTCATCACGACACGCCCGTAATAGGGGCTGTTGGTGTTCCTGTCGACATCGATGCCCCAGGGATAATTGGCAAACTGCCCCTGATCACTGTCGTTGCTGGTTTGTGTCCAATCGCTATACCCGGTGCTGGCCGCAGAAACGGCGACAGAATAGTTGCCGGTCGCAACATTTGCATTGGCATCATTTTTTCCATCCCAATTGACTGAATTGAGTCCCCTTAACGTGCCAGCGCTTCCCGAGGCAATTTGGATGGTACGAACGGCCGTTCCTCCGGACAGTATAGTAATCGTCACACCGCCGGACGCAGGTTCGTTAAGAATATAACTGATAGTTACAGACGAACCTTGCGACGAGCTGACCGAGTTAGTCAGGCTGCCGTTTATTTTAATGTTTGTCGCATAAACATTGGCACGAGCAGAGCCAGCCAGCATTAAGCCGGTGGCGAGGGCGGTTAGTAGGATCGGGATTTTGAAACGTTGTTGCAGTGAGTTCATAGTTAGTCTTTCGTTGTTATAACAACACCTCGAGTGTGTTGGGGGTCACCGAGGCTGCGCTGGCACTAAGAGTAGCGATTGAAAAATTTCCTGTCGACGGAAACGTCCTGAGGAACGCCCCTATTTTGCATGTCAGTTTCAGCACTACACGCCAATAAGCGTTTCCACTATCAAATAAACATCGGTCGAATGACATGAACGCGGCCGCGACTGCATTCCAGGCCCGATTAAAACCGGATTGTCCGAGGGGCGATTGTTCCTGCCGTGCGAACCTTTGACGAGAGATGCATCCAGCGGAATGACATCCATCAGCATGCGAAAACCGAGCCGCTTCTGCAGCAGCCGCCACAAAATTTTTAATTTCGCCGCCGGGATTTTTGGATCGAGAAACAACTCGACGGGGTCGTAACCGGGCTTGCGATGAATGTCGACGCAGCGCGCAAAATCGGGCGCACGCGAATCATCCTGCCAATAATAATACGTGAACCACGCGCGCTCTTTGGCGACCGCGATCAAATCCCCAGCGCGAGCATGCGCAATTCCAGCAGCAACCTTTTCGTTCTGATCGAGCACCGACTCGATGCCCTCCTGCTTCTCGAGCAAACTGCGCACCTTATTGCGCAACGAAGAATCATTCACATAAATGTGCGCGACCTGGTGATCAGCAACAGCAAACGCTTTGCTGGCCCCGAAATCGATGATTTCCAAACCAAGCTCCTCTTTGATCGTCAACCAACCTTGTTCGCGAAAAATGCGATTGAGATGAATCGGCGTGTCGACTTCCACGATTCCATATTCTGAAAGCAAAACCACTTGCACGCCGCGCTTTTCGAAAAACGAAATCAAATCACCGACGATCGCGTCGATTTGGTTAAGGTCCTTCGTAATGCGAGGGTCATTCGGGCCAAATCGTTGCAGGTTGTAATCCAAATGCGGCAGATAAACCAAACTCAGCGTCGGCGAGTATTTGTTCTCAATCCACTTCGCCGATTCGGCAATCCACTTCGAGACAGCGTCCGCCCTGCCCTGCGGCGTATCGACTCCGGCGGCCGGCCCCCAAAATGTTGGAAACAGGAACTCTCCCAGGTCGCGCTTGATCTCTTCGCGAATCGAATACGGCCAGGAATAAATGTCGAAAAACTTTCGCCCGTCCGCCGGATACATCGGACGCGGTGTGATGGTGTAATCCGCGGTGGAAT
>Ga0265327_10001438_pt1 | contig 30041 bp, 25 predicted proteins | sample 41621metaG_FD_202089 | JGI IMG/M metagenome (GOLD analysis project Ga0265327, IMG submission 202089) | Rhizosphere microbial communities from Carex aquatilis grown in University of Washington, Seatle, WA, United States - 4-16-21 metaG | ecosystem: Host-associated > Plants > Roots > Rhizosphere...
CGCCGCAAACTTGGCGGCACCGCTCACATGCTGGCGATCAGCCGGTTCACCCGCTCGTCGACCGACCGGAACGGATCCTTGCAGAGCACCGTGCGCTGCGCTTGATCGTTGAGCTTGAGGTGCACCCAGTCGACGGTGAAGTCGCGCCCGGCTTCCTGTGCGGCCGTGATGAATTCGCCACGCAGCTTGGCCCGGGTGGTTTGGGGCGGGGTGTTGACCGCCGCGTCGATCTCCTCGTCGGTGGTGATCCGGGCAGCCAAGCCCTTGCGCTGCAACAGATCGAACACACCGCGACCGCGCTTGATGTCGTGGTACGCCAGATCGAGCTGGGCGATCTTCGGGTCGGACAGCTCCATGCTGTAACGATCCTGGTAGCGCTGGAACAACTTCCGCTTGATCACCCAGTCGATCTCGGTGTCGACCTTCGCGAAGTCCTGGCTCTCGACGGCGTCGAGCTGGCGGCCCCACAGGTCGACAACCTGCTCGAGCTGCACGTTGGGCTCGCGGGTCTGCAGGTAGTCGACGGCACGCGAATGGTATTCACGCTGAATATCCAGCGCCGAGGCCTGCCGGCCGCCGGCCAGGCGCACGGCGCGCCGACCGGTCAGGTCGTGGCTGACCTCGCGGATCGCCCGAATCGGATTGTCCAGTGAGAAGTCCCGGAACGGGACGCCCGCTTCGATCATCTCGAGCACCAGCGAGGCGCTGCCCACCTTGAGCATGGTGGTGGACTCGCACATGTTGGAGTCGCCGACGATGACGTGCAGCCGGCGGTACTTCTCCGCATCGGCGTGCGGTTCGTCACGGGTGTTGATGATGGGCCGGGACCGGGTCGTGGCGCTGGAGACACCCTCCCAGATGTGTTCGGCGCGCTGGCTCAGGCAGAACGTCGCGGCTTTCGGGGTCTGCAGCACCTTGCCGGCGCCGCAGATCAACTGCCGGGTGACGAGGAACGGCAGCAGCACGTCGGAGATCCGGGAGAACTCGCCCGCTCGCACGATCAGGTAGTTCTCGTGGCACCCGTAGGAGTTACCGGCCGAGTCGGTGTTGTTCTTGAACAGGTAGATGTCGCCGCCGATGCCTTCGTCGGCGAGCCGCTGCTCGGCGTCGACCAGCAGGTCTTCCAGGACGCGCTCGCCGGCGCGGTCGTGGGTGACCAGCTGCGCGAGGTTGTCGCATTCGGCGGTCGCATACTCGGGGTGGCTGCCCACGTCGAGGTACAGACGTGCACCGTTCCGCAGGAAGACGTTGGAACTGCGGCCCCACGACACCACTCGCCGGAACAGATACCGCGCTACCTCGTCAGGGCTGAGTCGGCGGTGACCGTGAAAAGTGCAGGTCACGCCAAATTCGGTCTCGATTCCCATGATCCGTCGCTGCACATAATCGAGCTTACGGGTTGCGATTACGTATGGGTGCGCAACGGGCGGCGCGTCATCCGGCGATCCCGGCGGCCTGCCGGGCGGCTCGGACGAAAGCTGCCTTGGTGGTGTCGATTCCGTCGAGATATCCGCCGACCAGCGCGGCGTCGCGCAGCAACACCAGAGATGCGGCGACCTGCTCGGGGCTCTCCCGCCCGGCAGCGGCCTCCTGCAGCGCGCCGCGAAACCAGCTGCGGTGCTGTGCGATGAGCTGGCGCACCGGGCTGTCGGACGCCGGGTATTCGGCAGCGGCGTTGATGAATGGGCAGCCCCGCGTGTGGTACCTGGCGATGTCCTCGGCGATGCCGTCGATCACCAACTCCAGCATGTCGGTGTCGGGACCGGCCTGCGCTCCGGCGTCGGCGAAGTAGCCGCGGATCGTCGCGTCTTCGAGAGCCAGATACGCCTCGACGAGGCCTTCTTTGCCCTTGAAGTGGCGGTACATGGTGGCACGCGTGACGCCCGCTTCGGCGAGTATCCGGTCAACACCGACCGCGTGGATTCCCTCGCGGTAGAACAGCTCCGCGGCGGTACGCAGCAGACGTTCGCGGGGTCCGGATACCGCAGCGGTGGTCACGTCGCCACGGTACTCCGCACGGAAGAACGTTCTTTCTTGTTGCGGGAACAGATCGGCGCTGTCACCGGTTACTCAGACAGAACGACCGTTCTTTCTACTGAAGGAGACCGCAATGTCCGTCATCACCGCCCGCGAGCAGGCCGAAATCGACCGCGCGAACGCCTCTGCCGCGCAACCCGTCGTGTTCGTGCACGGCCTGTGGTTGCTGCCGAACAGCTGGAACGACTGGCGCGCCTACTTCGAGGAGCAGGGTTTCGTCACACTGGCGCCGGGATGGCCGGATGATCCGGCGACCACCGCGGAAGCTCGCCGTGACCCGTCGGTCTTCGCGCACAAGAGCGTCGGCGACGTCACCGGGCACTACGCCGACGTGATCCGCGCGCTCGATCGCAAGCCGATCGTCATCGGGCACTCCTTCGGTGGCCTGATCACCCAGAAGCTCGCCGGCCTGGGCCTGACCGAGACCGCGGTCGCCATCGACCCCGCGCCGTTCCGTGGCGTCCTGCCACTGCCACTGTCGGCCCTGCGCGCCGCCTTCCCGGTGCTCGGCAACCCGCTCAACCGCGGACGGGCGATCGCACTAACCCCCGAGCAGTTCCGCTTCGCGTTCGCCAACGCGGTGCCCGAGGACGAGGCGAACCGGCTGTATGACGAGTACTCGGTCGCCGGCTCCGGTGTGCCGCTGTTCCAGGCCGCACTGGCCAACTTCAACCCGGGCACCCAGGCCAAGGTCGACACCAGGAACCCCGACCGCGGACCGCTGCTGATCATCTCGGGCGAGAAGGACAACACCGTTCCCCCGGCGATCGCCAACGCCTCCTACAAGCAGTACAAGAAGAACCCGAACGTCACAGAGATCGTCGAAATCCCTGGTCGCGGCCACTCGCTGGTCATCGATGGCGGATGGAAAGAGGTCGCCGACACCGCACTGAACTTCGTCCGCCGCTTCTGATTCCAACGCGCTCCGTCCGCCGCACACCTGGTGTGCGGCGGACGGAGCGTACGCGCGTGGGAAACAGAAGCTCGATCAGAACGACGTGTCCAGACCGCCCGCACTCTGGTTGGCCTCGTCGTGGTTCGAGAAGTGTTCGCCAAGCACGTAGGACGAGTGCGGGTCCGTGCCATTGGGCACCAGCGGGTTGGTGTCGGCACTGGCGATCGGCGCCAGCAGCAGGGCTCCGGCGATACCGGCGACCGCCAGTCCGGGGGCGATGAGCTTCAGCGGGTTCTTCATGGTCGGCTCTTTCTGTCGAAGTGGTCGTCCGATTTCGGACTGACTTCAGCATTGCGTCTGACCAGGAAAAAGTCGTTCCCGCAGGCCTCAGTTCGGCATTCCAGCTAGCCGGTAGACGACTTTGGACGCCAGCCCTGACGACGAACCGGTCCCTGACCACCACGCTGAAACCCGTCGGCCCGAGGGGCCGGCCCACTGCGATGGACGCCAGGACGGAGCCACATCTTGATCAATCGACGGACGATTCTCGGCGGAGCCGGCGCAGTCGGCATCGCCGCTCTTGCCGGTGCCGGTGCCGACCGCGCGTTCTCATCGCCCGTGCCCTCGTCGCCCATGCCGCACAACAACACTCAGGACACCACCATGACTGATGACGCCGCCCGTTTCGGCAATCCCCGCATTCCCGCCGAGCTCGACACCGCACAACCGCACATGTTCCACCTCGGCGCCCTGCCCCGAACCCAGTTCGAAGGCGGGACGCTGCGCCAGGCGTACGAAGGGAATTGGCCGATCCTGATGGGTCAAGAGGCCAGCGTGGTCATGGTCACGCTGGAACCCGGCGGCATCCGCGAACCACACTGGCACCCCAGTGCCTGGGAGATCAACGTGATCACCCGTGGCGTGGCGACGTGGACCCTGCTCGACCCGCTGGGCCATTCCGAACACTTCGAAGCCAATGTCGGCGACGTGGTGTTCGCTCCGCAGGGCTCGCTGCACTACTTCGAGAACAAGGGCACCGAGGAACTCGGTCTGCTCATCGTCTTCAACGCCAGCACCGAAGAAGGCAAGGACGACATCGGCATCGGCGCATCGATCAGCAAGCTGCCGCCCGACGTGCTCAGCGTCGTGTTCGGTGTTCCCGCAGAAACTTTCACGAAGTTCAAGAAGATCGATCAGTCGCTGACGATCATCAAACGGCCCAGCTGATCCGGCCCGCGGCTCAGGCCAACGACAGGAACAGCTTCTCCAGCTCGGCTTCGGTCATCGGGGCACGACCATCCTCGGCGTTCCCGGCCAGGCATTCACGCAGCCCGGTGGCGACGATCTTGAACCCGGCGCGGTCGAGCGCCTTCGATACCGCCGCGAGCTGCGTGACGACGTCCTTGCACTCCCGGCCCTGCTCGATCATCGAGATGACCCCGGCCAACTGCCCCTGCGCCCGACGCAACCGGGCCAGAACTGCGGCCATGGCCTCTTCATCACCGACCATGTCGCACCTACCTTTCGTTGGTTCACCCCGAACCGCTATACCCCTCAGGGTATCAGCGGCGGGCCGGTGCTTACCTCCAGAACTTCAAGCGGGACGGTCGATCGGATTTGGAGTGGCCGTCGCACCACTGGCCGGCGGGCACAGCGGCCTTGACGGCGTCCACATGCATTCCGCAGCCTGACCAGGTGGTCTTGCCGCACTGCGAGCAACGCTTTGCGTGGCACATGATTCGCTCCCTTCAGTGGCCGCGCGGACCGTCGACCTGGTGAGTGATGTTGCACTCCTTGGCCGTTCGACCCGACCAGGCTCTCCGCCCCGGCCCATACCCTTCCTTCATAGCATGCCCCCTGGGGTATACGTCAAGGAACTCGTGTGGCATCTCACGTCTTCTTCTATACCCTAGGGGGTATGGTACGTTGGGCACGATTCGCGATACCCCGTGGGGTATGCCCAGATCGGATCACGACGAGGCTCGACGCGCCGCCCTGTGTGCGATCGAAGCAGCCCATTGGTGGAGGGAGACAACGATGCCGACTGTCCTGGCGAGAATCTGGGTGCCGACGGTAACCGTCGTGGCCGTCGCACTCGGCACGGCGGCGGTCACGGAACTACGTGGCGCTTTCGGCTCCGAACCGATCTTCACCTCGACCGGTACCACTGCCGCACCTCTCGAGCCCACGCACGTCAAACGCGTGGTCTACGAACTTCTCGGCCCCGGCGACACCACGGGCAGCGTCAACTACCTCGATCAGAACGCCCAGCCGGTGCAGGCAAGTTTCCGCAGGCTGCCGTGGACCATCGAGATCAGCACGACCGCACCGGCGACGATCGCGAGTGTGGTGGCGCAGGGCGACGGCGACCGGATCGGGTGTCGCATCACCGTGGACGGTGAGACCCGCCAGGAACAGTCCGCAACCGGACGTGATGCCCAAATCTCATGTCTGGTCAAGAACGCATGAGCGGCAACTACTCCCCCGACACCACCGCCCGGCCGGCCTACATGCGGTTCATCCGGCGGTTCGCCTGGCCGATCATCATCGGCTGGCTGTTACTGACCGTCGCCTTGAATGTGCTTGTGCCGCAGATCGAATCGGTGGCCAGAGAACACGCGGTGACGATGTCGCCACAGGACGCCCCGGCGTTGATCGCGGCCAAGAAGATCGGTGCGACCTACCACGAGTCGGATTCCGACAGCATCGCGATGGTCGTCCTGGAAAGCGACCAGAAACTCGGCGCCGAGGCACACCGCTACTACGACGGGCTGGTGAAAGCGCTGCGGGCCGATCCCGCGCACGTGCAGCACGTCCAGGACGTCTGGGGCGACCCGCTCACCTCGGCCGGTGTGCAGAGTCGCGACGGCAAGGCCGCCTACGTCCAGCTGAATCTCGCCGGCGACCAGGGCAGCACGCTGGGCAACGAGTCGGTCGACCGCGTGCGCGAAATCGTCGACCGCGAAAAGCCGCCCCCGGGCCTGAAGGCCTATGTGACCGGGCCGGCGCCGCTCACCACCGACATGAACGAAGCCGCCGACAAGAGCATGCTCACGATGATGGCCGTGACCGGCGTCGTCATCATCATCATGCTGGCCGTGGCCTATCGCTCCGCCGCGACCGTGGCGCTGGTGCTGGTCATGGTCGGGCTCGAGATGGGCACCGCCCGAGGCCTGGTCGCGCTGCTCGGAGACCACGGCCTCCTGAGCTTCTCGACATTCGTGGTCGCCATGCTGTCGTCGCTGGCCATCGCCGCGGGGACCGACTACGCGATCTTCCTGGTGGGCCGTTACCACGAGGCCCGCCAGGCCGGGCAGGACCCGGAAGCCGCCTACTACACCATGTTTCGCGGCACCGCCCACATCATCCTGGGCTCCGGCCTGACCATCGCCGGCGCCACGCTGTGCCTGCACCTGGCGCGGCTGTCCTACTTCAAGGCGCTGGGCATCCCATCGGCGCTGGGGCTGGTCGTGGTTGTCGCGGGCGCACTGACCGCGGCGCCGGCCGTGGTGGCGGTCGCCACCCGCCGCGGCCTGCTCGAACCGAAGCGGACGGCCAAGACCAAGGGCTGGCGGCGCATCGGCACCGCCACCGTCCGGTGGCCGGCGCCGATCTTCGTCGCGTCCCTGCTGGTCGCGCTCGTCGGCATCATGTTCATGCCCACCATGAAGCTGAGTTTCAACGACCGCTTCTACATCCCCCGCGAGCTGCCGTCGAACGTCGGATACGACGCTGCCGAGCGCCATTTCAGCGCCGCCACAATGAATCCCGACATCCTGATGGTCGAGGCGGATCACGACATGCGCAACAGCGCCGACATGATCATCTTGGACAAGCTCGCCAAGGACATCTTCAAGCTCCCGGGAATTGCGATGGTGCAGAGCATCACTCGGCCGTACGGCGGGCCGACCGACCACACCTCCATCCCCTTCCAGGTCAGCGCCCAGTCCATTCCGATCCAGCAGAACCTTCAGATCATGAAGGACCGCATGGGCGACATCCTGAAGATGAGCGACGATCTCGGCGGGCTGATCGGACCGATGAAGCGGCTGCAAACCCTGGTGGACCAGATGAGTGGCGCAACGCAGCACCTGGCCACCGACGTGCACCAAATGCGCACGACGATGGGCGAACTGCGCGATAACCTCGCGGATTTCGACGATTTCGCCCGGCCGCTGCGCAACTACTTCTACTGGGAACAGCACTGCACCGACATCCCGGTCTGCGCGGCGACCCGGTCGGTGTTCGACGCGATCGACAACGTGGACACGTTCAGTTCGGACATGGCCGCGCTGGGCACCGACATGGACAGCACCGTGGCGCTGCTGCCGCAGATGAAAGCGCAGTTCCCGTCGATGATCGCGACTGTGGAGTCCATGCGCGGCACGCTGCTCACGCTGCACAGCAGCTTCTCCGGTCTGATCACGCAGATGTCCGCCATGACCGATACCGCGGGCGCCATGGGCCAGGCCTTCGACGCTTCCCGCAGCGGAGATTACTTCTACCTGCCGCCAGAAGCCTTTCAAAATGCCGACTTTCAGCGAGGCCTCAAGCTGTTCCTCTCCCCCGACGGCAAGGCCGCACGCTTCCTCATCACGCACGCCGAGGACCCGGCCACGCCGGACGGCATCGCGGCGGTCCTGCCGACGCTCGAAACCGCGCATCAATCGGTGAAGGGATCGTCCCTCACCGACGCCAAGTTCTACCTCGCCGGCACCGCCGCGATCTACCGAGACATCCAGTCGGGCTCGCAATACGACCTGCTGATCATCGGCACCGCCGCGCTGACGTTGATCTTCGTCGTCATGCTGCTCATCACGCGGGCGCTGGTCGCATCGCTGGTGATCGTCGGCACCGTCCTGCTCTCACTGGGTGCGGCGTTCGGACTCTCGGTGCTGGTGTGGCAAGACCTGTTTGGCCTCGAATTGAACTGGATCGCACCAGTTTTCGGCCTGATCATCCTGCTGGCTGTCGGCTCCGATTACAACCTGCTGCTGGTCTCCCGGTTCCAGGAGGAAATCGGTGCGGGGTTGAAAACCGGCATCATCCGCTCGATGGGCGAGACGGGCAGTGTCGTCACCACAGCGGGATTGGTGTTCGCCTTCACCATGATGTCGATGGCGGCCAGCGATCTCAGCTCCATCGGTCAGGCCGGCACGACCATCGGACTCGGATTGTTGTTCGACACCTTGATCGTTCGGTCGTTGATGACGCCGTCGGTCGCGGCACTCCTCGGCCGGTGGTTCTGGTGGCCGCTGCGGCCCCGGCACCGGGCGGCGGCGGCAACTGAACAGCGCTCCCCCGCACCGGTGGGCTGATCAGTCGCCCGGCGTCCGCGCCAGGATCGCCAGCAGCAGCTCGGCGCGGACCCGGGCGATCGCCAGATCGCAACCGAGCAGGGTCTCGGCCGTCTCGATGCGCTTGCGCATGGTGTGCCGGTGCACGCCGACCGCCGCGGCGGCAGATTCCCAGTGGCCGTTGGCTTCCAGGAATGCGCGCAGCGACGTGAGCAATCCGGTGCCGAACTCGGCGTCGTGGTCGAGTACCGGGGTCAGTACGGCCGCCCCGAGCGCAACCAGCACGTCCCGGCTCTCCCCGAATGCCAGCAGCGCACTGCCGGCCAGCGCCGAGAATTCGACCGGCGGCCGCCCGCATTCCGCGACGGAGGCCGCCAACCGCGCGTTGTCGACGGCTTCGGCCAGTTTGGCCAGGGGCTGAATTCCGCTGAGGCCCAGGCGGATGGTCCGGCGCAATGACGCATCGATCCGGGCGACGAGCGCGTCGGCGATCTGCGCGGCCTCCGCCCCGGGCAACAGCACCGCCAGCCACTTGTCGGCGCCGTGCACGAACGCGGGCTGACCTGCCTCGTCCAGCTCATCGAAGATCGCGGCATTCACCTTCTTCAGCAGGTTCGCGGTGTCGGCATCGGCGTTCGTGTCCGAATCCGCCTGAACGACCAGGACCCTGATCCGGCCCCGGTGATCGGCGGCCGGAGACAGCTGCGCCCAGGCCGGCTCGAGGTTGGCCTCACCGGTCAGAATGAGGCCCAGGGCCTGCTCGTTGAGGCGCTGCTGAGCCTCCTTCAACCGCACCGGTTTCTCGAAATCCAACGCGAGCAACGAGTTTGCGTGACCCAACAGCACCTGATCGACCGGGCTCAGAGCCGTCTCGCTGACCACGCCGAGGACGCCGTGCGAGCGGCCACCGACTCGGATGGACTGCTGTGCGACGGTGACGCCTTCGGCCAGCACCGCAACGGCCGACGCCGCGCCGGGTTCGACGGCGTCGCGCACCAGGTTGACGGTGGTGACGTTGAGATTGCGTGGGTGGGACGCGATCACCGTGCCGGACGGATCGAGCACCACCACACTGGCCCGCAACGCCCGGCCCAGTTCGGCGGCAACCTCTTGCGGGCCGCCGCTGACGACGGCCCGGGTGATCCGTGGCTGGGCACGGGACGCCCGCAGCACCGCGTCGTACTGCAGCGCGGCGATACGCGAACTGACCTTCTGCACGACCGCCGCGAACGGCGTCCGCAACGGAATCTCCAGCAGCGGCAGCCCCAACTCCTCGGCGGCGGACACCAGTTCTTCGGGTATCTCGTCGAAGGTGAGTCCGATGCCGAATCCGACTCCGGCGACGCCACTTTCGTGCAGGCGTTGCAAGTAGTGCCGCCGGTCCGCAGAAGCCGGCGGCAGACCGATCCCCGTGGTCAACACCAGCTCACCACCGGACAGCCATTTGGCCGGGTCAGCCAACTCCGTGGTCAGGACCAAACTGATCTCGCCACCGACACCGCCGGCACCGCCGCGCAGCCGGATTCGCAGATCGGCCTGGTCCAGCACCCATCGCACCGGAACCGTCACGGGCATGAATGTACAGAATGTCGAAAAATTCCACCGAAAATCCCCGTATTGTCCGATGCTGAGGTGTGTGTCCTGGCGCACACTTGGGCAGCCAGTTGTCTGACCAACTTCACCCGAGGACGGCGCGATGTCGATCGAAACACTGCAGAACTACATTGACGGGCAATTCGTCGCGTCGTCATCGCCGGAGACCATTGACCTGATCAGCCCGGTCGACGAATCCGTCGTGGGACGTTCACCGGTCTCCAACCGTGCCGATGTGGATGCTGCGGTCACGGCCGCCGACCGTGCCTTCCAGACCTGGGGCCGCAGCACCCCCGGCGACCGCCAGCAGGCGCTGCTCAAGCTCGCCGACGCCATCGAGGCCCACGCCGACGAGATCGTCGAGGCCCAGTGCCGCAACACCGGCCAGCCCAAGGCCATCGTGCACGCCGAAGAGGCCATCGCCGGCGCGAATCAGCTGCGCTTCTTCGCCGGCGCCGCCCGGATGGTGCACGGCCTGTCCGCCGGTGAGTACCTGGAGGGCTACACCTCGTACGTCCGCCGCGAACCGATCGGCGTCGTCGGGCAGGTCGCGCCCTGGAACTTCCCCTTCCTGATGGCGATCTGGAAGATCGGCCCCGCCCTCGCCACGGGCAACACCGTCGTCCTCAAGCCCAGCGACACCACCCCGGAGAGCACCCTGGTCCTGGCCCGGCTGAGCAAGGGCATCCTGCCCGACGGCGTGTTCAACGTGATCCTGGGCACCGGCGAGACCGGCGCGGCGCTGGTGGAACACCCTGTCCCAGGCCTGGTTTCGATCACCGGTTCCGTGCGGGCCGGCATCGCCGTCGCAGAGTCTGCGGCCAAGCAGCTCAAGCGCAGCCACCTGGAGCTGGGCGGCAAGGCCCCGGTGGTGGTCTTCCCTGACGTCGACATCGCCAAGGCCGCGGCCGGTATCGCCGAGGGCGGCTGTTTCAACGCCGGCCAGGACTGCACGGCCGCGACCCGCGTGATCGTGCACGAGTCCATCCACGACGAGTTCGTCGCCGCGCTCGCGGCAGCCGCACAGAACCTGCGTCCCGGCCTGCCCGACGACCCCGACGCGTTCTACGGGCCGATGAACAACATCAACCACTTCAACACCGTGATCAAGAAGCTCGAGAGCCTGCCGCCGCACGCCACCGTCGTCACCGGCGGAAAGCAGTGGGGCGACAAGGGTTTCTACATCGAGCCGACCATCATCAGCGGGGTTCGCCAGGACGACGCGATCGTCCAGGAGGAGACCTTCGCGCCCGTCATCACCGTGCAGCCGTTCTCGACGGACGAAGAGGCCATCGAACTCGCCAACGGCGTGCGCTTCGCGCTGGCGTCCAGCGTCTGGACCAAGGATCACGCAACCGCCGAGAAGTTCACCCGCGCACTCGATTTCGGGTGTGTCTGGATCAACTGCCACATCATGCTCACCGCCGAGATGCCCCACGGCGGCTTCAAGCAGTCCGGCTACGGCAAGGACCTGTCGATCTACGGAGTCGAGGACTACACCCGGATCAAGCACGTCATGAGTGCCCACGACTGATCCGCCGTCACCCTCTCTTCCCCTCCGCCTCGAATCCCACCCTGCCGACAGGAGCCGCACCCATGCCCGACACCTTCCATCCCCTCGACCCGCTGACCGCAGCGGAGTTCACCAAGGTCGCCGAAATCCTCGCGGCAGCACACGGCGTCGGGGACGGCTGGCGGTACACCTCCATCGAGATGGTGGAACCGGCGAAGGCTGACGTTGCGGCATTCGACGCGACCGGCGCGGCTCCGGACCGCCGGGCGCTGGCGACACTGCTCGATACCGCGAACAACAGCACCTACAAGAGCGTCGTGTCGCTGGCGGACGAGTCGGTGCTGTCGTGGGATCACATCCCCGGTGTACAGCCCAACTTCACCGTGGACGAGTGGGAAGAGGCCGACGAGGTACTGCGCAAGCACCCCGACGTCATTGCGGCCCTGGCCAAACGTGGCATCACCGACATGGAGCTGGTGTTCATGGACACCTGGACCTACGGCGACGTGGTGATGCCCGAGAAGTACAAGGACCGCCGTCTGGGCTGGACCGACACCTGGGTGCGCGCCGCCGAGGGCGCCAACCCCTACGCCGGGCCGGTCAACGGTTTCCACTGTGTCATCGACATGAACACCATGGAGCTGCTGGAGATCGAGGACACCTTCACCGTCGACCGGCCGGAGATGATGGGTGAATATGTGCCACAACACATTCCCGAGCGCATCCGCAAGGCCGGCACCCGGGAACCGCTGCAGCCGCTGAACATCACCCAGCCCGAAGGGGTTTCGTTCACCCTCGAGGGCAATCTGCTGAAGTGGCAGAACTGGTCACTGCGGGTCGGTTTCAACTACCGCGAGGGCATGACGCTGCACGCGGTGACCTACAACGACAACGGCAACGTACGGTCGGTGGCCAACCGGATCTCGTTCGCCGAGATGATGGTCCCCTACCGCGACCACTGCACCGACCATTACCGCCGAACGGCTTTCGACATCGGCGAGTGGGGCATCGGCTTCATGACCACCTCCCTGGAGCTGGGCTGCGACTGTCTCGGTGAGATCCGGTACCTGGACGCCGTGCTGCATAACAGCAAGGGCGAGCCGTTCACGATCAAGAACGCGATCTGCATCCACGAAGAGGACAACGCCGTGCTGTGGAAGCACGTCGACCACCACGGCGGTGCCGAAGTGCGCCGCATGCGCCGGCTCACGGTGTCGTTCCACGTCACCGTCGCCAACTACGAGTACCTCACCTACTGGCGGTTCTACCAGGACGGCAACATCGAATGTGAGGTCCGCGCAACGGGAATCATGGTGGTGAGCAACTTCCCGGAGGGCCAGGCCCACCCGCACGGCACGCTGGTCGACAACCGCACCTACGCGCCGTACCACCAGCACTTCCTCGTCGCCCGCCTCGACCTGGACGTCGACGGCACCGACAACACGGTTTACGCCACCGAGACCGAGATCGAGCCGATGGGACCGGACAACCCCTACGGCCTGTCGCTGCGGCAGCGCAACACCCCGCTGCGCACCGAGGCCGAGGGTAAGCAGGACATGAACTTCCAGACCCAGCGGGCGTGGAAGGTCGTCAACGACAACGTCCGCAACGGCATCGGCACCGCGCCGGCGTACAAGCTGGTGCCCGGCGGCGCCTTCCCGGCCATGTTCGATCCGAACTCTCCGGTCCTGGCGCGCTGCCGGGCCATCGAGCACACCGTGTGGGTCACCCCCAACTCCCCCGACGAGCGCTGGCCCGCAGGTGAATTCGTCACGCAGAGCAAGGAAGACACCGGCCTGCCGCGGTGGACCGAGGCCAACCGCTCGATCGAGAACACCGACGTCGTGCTGTGGTACGTGTTCGGCATCCACCACATCACCCGGCCGGAGGACTGGCCGATCATGCCGGTCGACACCGTCAACTTCTGGCTCAAGCCCGTCGGCTTCTTCGACCGCAACCCCTCGATCGACGTGGCGCCGACGCCGCCGAAGGCCTGCCACACGTCGACCAATTGTGAAGAAGGCTAGCCCGTGAGTAATCCACGAATCGCCGTCGCATATCTCGCGACACCCGGCGGTGACGACGCCGTCGCCGTCGGGGAGCAGATCGCCCGCACCCTCGGCGCCGACATCGATCTCTGCATGGTGCTGCCCAGCGACCGGTCGGCCCTCGCCACCACACCCGGCGGCATCCTGCAGCGCGAAGGCGAAAGTTGGCTCGCCGCAGCCGCCGCCGGCGTCCCCAGCGACCTCAAGGTGACCACCCACCTGAGCTTCGACGAGTCCAGCACCGCGGGTCTGATCGCGGCGGCAGAAGCCGCCGGGGCCGAGGCACTGGTCGTCGGCGGCGCCGGCGGTGGCATCGCCGGCTCGCTGTCGCTCGGCTCGGTGGTCAACGATCTGGTCCACGCGTCACCGATTCCGGTGGTCATCGCGCCCCGCGGTGCCCGCCTGAAGCACAATGACCGGATCCGGGAAGTCACCTGTGCCGTCGGCACTCGCCCGGGCGCCAAGCTGCTCTTGGACAGCGCGCTGCGACTGTGCCGGGACACCGGGACACCGCTGCGCCTGGTGTCGCTGGTCGCCGTCGACGACTCCGACGATCTGGAGCTGGCCCAACAGCACGCACAGAACGCCCTGGACCAAGCGAAAGCCTTTCTTCCGGAAGGCATTCCGGTCAGCTCGCGCGTGGCCACCGGCGCCGGCGTCGAGGACGCCGTCAACAAACTCGGCTGGCACGACGGCGACGTGATCATGGTCGGGTCCAGTCGGCTCGCGCAGCCGCGCCGACTCTTCCTGGGGTCGACCGCGGCAAAAATGCTGCGCGTCCTGCAGGTCCCCATGATCGTGGTTCCGAAAGATGAAGGGGCTGATAATGACTGAACAAGTGGCCGATTCCGACCTCGCTCGCGTAGAGCGGGAAGAAGGCCTCGTCGCCAAGGGCCTCGCCGCAGGCAGAATCGGCACCTTCACCGGAGCCATCCTCGGTATCTCGACCGTGGCACCGGGCTATACGCTCACCGCCAGCATCGGGCTGATCGTCGCGGCCGTCGGGCTGAAGATGCCGGCCATCCTGATCGCCGGCTTCATCCCCATGTTCCTGACCGCGTATGCGTACCGCGAGCTCAATTCGCGAGCACCCGACTGCGGCGCGTCATTCACCTGGTCCACCAAGGCTTTTGGCCCGTACGTCGGCTGGATGTGTGGCTGGGGCATGGTGATCGCCACCATCATCGTCCTGTCCAATCTCGCGTCGATCGGTGTCCAGTTCGGCTACGAATTCCTGGGCAAGGTGCTGCACAACGAGAAGCTCGCCACGCTCTCGGCCGACAACGTCTGGATCAACATCGGGTCCACCGTCGCGCTGCTGGCCATCGCCACCTACATCTCCTGTCGCGGCATCACGACCAGCGAGAAGGTGCAGTACGTCCTGGTCGGCTTCCAGATGATCGTGCTGGTCACGTTCTCGATCGTCGCGATCGTGCGGTCGGGCGGCGCCGAAGGGCACCTGACCTTCGACATCGACTGGTTCGACCCGTTCACCGGACTCACCATGAGCGCGTTCGTGATCGGCCTGATCGGCTCCATCTTCGCGTTCTGGGGCTGGGACACCTGCCTGACCCTGGGCGAAGAGTGCAAGGACCCCACCAAGGTGCCCGGTCGCGCCGGATTGCTCTGCGTCCTGTCGATTCTGCTGACGTACCTCCTGGTCGCGGTCGCCGTCATGATGTACGCCGGAATCGGCGACACCGGCCTGGGACTGGGCAACAAGGACAACGCGGCCAACGTCTTCGGCGCGCTGGCCTACCCGGTGCTCGGCGAATGGGGCGGGCCGCTGCTGCTCCTGGCGGTGTTCGCCTCTTCGATCGCCAGCCTGCAGACCACCGTGTTGCCGGCCGCCCGCACCATGCTGGCGATGGGCACCTACGGCGCGTTCCCCAAGCGGTTCGCCAGCGTCAGCCCGCGCACCCTGTCGCCGGTGTTCAGCACCGTCGTCGCCGGTGTGGTCACCGCCGCGTTCTACACCATCGTGACACTGCTGTCCGAGCGCACGTTGCTGGATACCATTGCCGCCCTTGGCATCATGATCTGCTGGTACTACGGCATCACGGCATTCGCCTGTGTGTGGTTCTTCCGCAAGGAACTGTTCCTCAACGCGCACAATGTCATCTACAAGCTGGTGTTCCCACTACTCGGCGGCATCATGCTGCTCTCGGTTTTCGTCAAGTCGGTGCTTGTCAGCATGGATCCGACGGCCAGCGGCAGCGGCGCGGAGATCGGCGGCATCGGCCTGGTGTTCTATCTGGGCTTCGGCATCCTGATCTTCGGCGCGGTGCTGATGATCGCCATGCGCGCGTCGCAGCCGGCGTTCTTCCGGGGCGAGACCTTGACGATGGATACTCCCCCGTTGCCCTGAGGTAGTTCGTTCGGACGCGCCCCGTCACGCTTCGGCATGGCGGGGCGCGTTTCCGTTGGCGGGTCAATTGCCTTGTGCCCGTTGAGCCTGCATCCTGGGCGCACAAGGCCGAGTAGCGATGTGCGTGGGCGCAGGGTCAACGCCATGGCCGGACATCCCCCGGTTCACCCGTCGTAGTCGACCGACACCGTCGGACTGGTCGGATGCGACTGGCAGGTGAGGATGTAGCCGGCGTCGAGGTCGTTGCGGCCAATGGCGAAGTTCTGCTCCATTTCGACCGTGCCCTCGAGCAGCTTGGCGCGGCAGGTGCCGCACGCGCCGCCCATGCACGAGTAGGGCGCGTTGCTGCCGGCCTGCAATGCGCTTTCCAGGATCGTGTCGCCGGCGGCGAGGCCGAAAGTCTGCCTCTTTCCGGACAGTTGGACGGTGACGGCCGCTGCCTGGTAGTCGCGCGCCGGTGCGTCGGTGCGGTCGAAGCCCGTGAACAATTCGAGATGGATCCGCTCCGACTCGACGCCGTGCTCGATCAGCGTCTCGCGCGCACCGGTGGACATCGCGGCAGGACCGCACAGGAACCACTCGTCGACGGTGTCGGGACGAAGATCCGCCGTCAGCCAGCCGGTCAGTCGTTCCGCATCGATTCGGCCGGAAAGCTTCGGGGTGTGCCGCGGCTCTCCCGACAACACGTGGCGGATTTCGAGGCGGTCGGCATAGCGGGATTCGAGACGGTCGAGTTCGGCACGGAACATCGTCGACTCTTTCGTGCGGTTGCCATAGATCAACGTGAAGCGGCTCTCGGTTTCAATTTCCATGACAGTGGCCAAGATCGACAACACCGGCGTGATGCCGCTGCCCGCCACCAGGCCCACGTAATGCTTCCGCTGCAGGGGATGCAACGCGGAACTGAAGCTGCCCGCTGGGGTCATCACGTCGAGGACGTCGCCGGCCTCGAGCTGATCGGCCACGAAACCCGAGAACGTACCTCCTGGAATGTGCTTCACCGCGATCCGCAGTTGCGCTCGCGTGGCCGGCGCGCAGATCGAGTAGCTGCGACGCACCCCTTGACCACCGAGGTCGGTACGTACCGAGACATGCTGACCCGGTTCGAATCGGAACTCGTCGCGAAGCGCCTCGGGAACCGCGAAGGTCACCAACGTACTGTCCGCGGTGATGGGGTCGACGGCAGCGACAGGGATGCGGTGGAACACCGCGTGCGGGGAACTCGACCGGGCCGGCATCCGCACCGGCAGCAGCCGTCCCAGCTTGCCGTTCAGTTGCTTCCATTCCCGGAACTCGTCGGAGTCGAGACCCTGCCCGAACACCGTGGAAATCGCGGCGTTTCGGTCCAGGTATGCCTCCTCGTTGCGGCGCCAGGTCTTGGTGTACCGGTAGAACGGCACCGAGGGGTGCAGGTGGTGCACGAGGTGGTAGTTCTGCGAGAGCATCAACGGCGTGTAGAGCCACTCCATGCCGACGCGGGTTCTGGTCGCCCGGTAGCGGTCACTGCGTTGGGTGTCCTCGAGACCGTGGTGCGGCATCCAGTCGAACCACCACGCCAAGACCACCACCGCGATCCGCTGCGGGATGATGAAGACGACAGCCAGCGTCCAGAAGTGGCCCGACATGATCGCGACGATCAACCCGGTCATCGAAATGGCCACGCATGCCAGGGTTTCGGCGACCTCGGCCTTAGGGCGACCACCCATCTTGCGGATCAGATAGTTGCCGTAGGAGACATCGAGAACCGCCCAGCGGAACGGCAGCTGCCACACAGGGCCGTGGGAGGCGAAGGTGTCCGGATCGTTCTCGTCGTCGTTCGAATGCCGGTGGTGCTCAATGTGGATGAACCCGAACGACGGAAACGAGATCAGCGGCTGGACGAAGGGCACAGCCAATCGCCCGACCAACCCGTTGACCCAGCGTGTCGAACTGATCGCGTAGTGCACGGCGTCGTGCACGACGGTGAACATCGTGAAGCTCACCACCGCATTGACGACGATGGGTACCCATGTCGGGACTGCCCCGACGAGGTAGCCGACGGTGGATGCGACGAACGCGACTCCGCCGGCGAGAAACAGTGCCATGGTCGGCCACGCCAGCTTGGGTACCTGCTCCCCCGGATCCGGTAACGCCGTTCGCGCGGCCGCCTCGCTGTCCGTCCGATCAACCACATCAACTGGCGACATTCGACACTCCGTCTTGTCAGGCAACCATCGTTGGTCGCGTCTCGGAGAAAACGCTACGGAGGCCGGGCGCCCGATTGAATGTTCCAACGGGACGCCGATTTGGTATTTTCGGACAGTGGGAATGACCCCGGTCTGGGCGGTGCCGCGAGGCACCGAAGGCGTCCGCATCATGGTGCAGGGCGGCATCGCGCATGGGATGACGCCGACGGAGTGTCTCGCGGGCAGCGGACTGACCGAGGCCGACCTGGACGACGAGAACGCCGAGATCTGGGCACACCAGGAATTCGACGTCATCCGTAATCTCATTGCGGGACTTGGCGACCGGCCAGGCGTCGGAATCGACGTGGGACTGCACTCCACGCTGGGACGGGCCGGCCTGCTGGGCTTCCTGATCCTCGCCAGCCCCACGCTGCGACAGGGCGTCGAACTGATCCTGCCCTATCTCGCACTCTCCCCCACCCACTTGCGATTCTCGGTGGAGACCGACGACAACTACGGGTACCTCGTCGCCGATGACAGCGAATTACCCACGGACGTCCGGTCATTCATCGTCGAGCGCGACCTTGCCGGATTCGTCGCCGCGACACAGGGCGCGAACCTCGCGCTGACACCGGCGTGGGCAGAGACGACGCTCGACGCCGATCGCGCCGCGAAGCTCGCCGAGCTCTGGGGGCTTCCCGCATCCGACGTACGTTCCGGCCAGGGCACCAACCGCATCGCCGCCACACATGAAGTACTCGAGATGCCGTCGCCGCTCGCCGACGCGAACACGGCGCGCAAGATCGAGCAGCAATGCCGAGACCTGCTCGAACGCAGGTTGTCGCGTGTCGGCGTCACCGGGCAGGTCCGCAGTCGGTTGCTGCACAACCCCGGTGAGCTGCCGTCGATGCCGACCATCGCCGGCGAACTGCACGTCGATCCACGCACCCTGCGCCGTCGGCTCGCCACCGAAGGCACGTCCTATCGCGCGTTGCTCGACGAGGTCCGCCGCCACCTCGCCGTCGAACTGCTCCAGCAGGACCTGTCGGTGGAGGAGATTTCCCGCCACCTCGGGTACGCCGAAACCGCCAACTTCACCCACGCTTTCAAGCGTTGGGAAGGCACCGCGCCGAGCTACTTCCGCAGGTCGCAGTAGTCGGCTTTCGCAGCGCTCCCACGGATACGACAAAACGGAGTGCGGGCCGCACTTCAAATCGACAATGTGGACATAGTTATCCGCGCCACAACGGCAGAGAATCAGCAGTACACAAGCCGTTCGATCACCAGGAGCAACCGATGACCGACATCACCTATCGACTGGCGCAGAAGCGCAACATCGTCACCGCGCTGCCCGGTCCGCGATCGGCTGAAATGTCCGCGCGCCGGCAGGCCGCCGTGGCCGGCGGCGTCAGCTCCTCCAACCCCGTGTACGCGGCGGATGCCGACGGTGGCGTCATCGTCGACATCGACGGCAACTCGCTGATCGACCTGGGTTCGGGCATCGCCGTCACCAGCGTCGGCGCATCACATGCCGGTGTCGCCGCGGCGGTGGCGCAGCAGGCCGCACGATTCACCCACACCTGCTTCATGATCACCCCGTACGAGGGCTACGTGGAACTCGCCGAGCGGCTCAACGCCATGACCCCCGGCGATCACGAGAAGCGCACCGCATTCTTCAACTCGGGCTCCGAAGCCGTCGAGAACGCCGTCAAGGTGGCACGTCTCGCCACCGGCCGGCAGGCCGTCGTCGCCTTCGACCACGCCTACCACGGCCGCACCAACATGACGATGGCGCTGACCGCCAAGGCCATGCCCTACAAGACGCAGTTCGGCCCGTTCGCACCCGAGATCTACCGGATGCCGGCGTCCTACCCGTACCGCGACGGCCTGACCGGCGAGGCCGCCGCCAAGGCCGCCATCAGCCGCATCGAGACCCAGATCGGCGCCGCTTCTCTCGCCGCGGTGATCATCGAGCCCGTGCAGGGCGAAGGCGGATTCATCGTGCCCGCTCCGGGATTCCTTGCCACCATTGTTGATTGGTGCAAGGCCAACGGCGTCGTCTTCATCGCCGACGAGGTGCAGACGGGCTTCGCCCGCACCGGGGCATGGTTCGCCTCCGAGCACGACGGCATCGTCCCCGACATCATCACCATGGCCAAGGGCATCGCCGGCGGTATGCCGCTGGCCGCCATCACCGGCCGCGCCGACCTGCTGGACGCGGTACACCCCGGTGGCCTGGGCGGCACCTACGGCGGCAACCCCGTCGCCTGTGCCGCGGCGCTCGCCACCCTCGACGCCATGGCCGAGATGGACCTGCCCGCCCGGGCCCGCGCCATCGAGGCCTCGGTGCTGCCGAAGTTGCAGGCTCTCAGCGACACCGGAGTCATCGGCGACGTCCGCGGCCGCGGGGGCATGCTGGCCATCGAGATCGTCAAACCGGGAACGAACGACCCGGATCCGGTATTCACGAAAGCCGTTGCGGCAGAGGCATTCAAGCGCGGTGTCATCATCCTGACCTGCGGCTCGTACGGCAACATCATCCGCCTGCTCCCGCCGCTGGTGATCAGCGACGAGCTGCTCGACGAGGGCATCGCAGTCCTGGGTGACGTCGTGCGCGAAATGGCGGCAGCCCGATGATCGACCGCACCACGCTACTGGAGTCCATGCCCACCGAGCTGTGGCTCGGCGGTCTTCAGGTGCCGGCTTCGACGGGAGCGCGGTTCGCCGTGCACGACCCGGCCACGGACGCCGTGCTCGTGGAGGTTGCCGACGCCTCGCCCGCCGACGGCGCCCGCGCTCTCGATGAAGCGGTTGCCGTCCAGTCCTCGTGGGCCGCCACCCCGGCCCGCGAACGCGCCGAGATCCTGCGGCGCGCTTGGGAACTGGTCATGGAGCGCCGCGACGACTTCGCCCTGACCATGACCATGGAGATGGGAAAGCCCTTGGCCGAGAGCCAGGGTGAGGTGAACTACGGCGGCGAGTTCCTGCGCTGGTTCGCCGAAGAGGCGGTGCGGATCAACGGCCGTTACACGCAGTCGCCCACCGGCAACGGCCGCATCCTCGTGACCAAGCAGCCGGTCGGCCCCACTCTGGCGATCACACCGTGGAACTTCCCGCTGGCCATGGGCACGCGCAAGATCGGTCCGGCGCTGGCAGCCGGTTGCACCATGATCGTCAAGCCCGCGGCAGAGACCCCGCTGACCATGCTGCTGCTCGGTCAGGTGTTCGCCGACGCCGGCCTGCCCGCCGGTGTGCTGTCGATCCTCCCGACCACCGATGCCGCGGGCCTGACCGGACCTCTGCTGACCGACCCGCGCCTGCGCAAGCTGACCTTCACCGGTTCCACCGGGGTCGGCCGAAAGCTGTTGGCGCAGTCCGCAGAACGGGTACTACGCACCTCGATGGAACTCGGCGGCAACGCCCCGTTCGTGGTGTTCGACGACGCCGACCTGGACGCGGCGGTCGACGGCGCGATGGCGGCCAAGATGCGCAACATGGGCGAGGCCTGCACCGCCGCCAACCGCATCCACGTCGACAACGCGGTGCGTGCCGAGTTCACCGAAAAGCTCACCGCGCGGATGGCCGCGCTGAACACCGGCCCGGGCGACCAGGACGGGAGCCAGGTCGGTCCGCTGATCACCGCAAAGCAGCGGGCGACGGTCGACGAGCTGGTGCAGGACGCCGTCGGCAAGGGAGCCACGGTGGCCACGGGTGGCAAACCCGCCGCTGGCGAAGGCTTCTTCTACCCGCCCACCGTGCTCGCCGACGTGTCGACCGACGCCCGCCTCCTGCGTGAGGAGATCTTCGGTCCGGTCGCGGCGATCATCGGATTCGACGGTGAGCAGGCCGGCATCGACGCCGCCAACGACACCGAATACGGCCTGGCCGCCTACGTCTACACGCGGGGCCTGGACCGGGCACTGCGGGTCGCCGAGGCCGTCGAGGCCGGCATGGTCGGCGTCAACCGCGGCGTCATCTCCGACGTGGCCGCCCCGTTCGGCGGTATCAAGGAGTCCGGCATCGGTCGTGAAGCCGGCAGCGAAGGCATCGAGGAATACCTCGAGACCAAGTACATCGCCCTTCAGTAGCTGCGCTGCAACAACTTTCCGAATCTCCCTCCTCCACACACAGACCTCCAAGTACATAGACCGGAGTAGTCCTCCCATGCAGAGTTCCTCTGCCCGGGTGTCTTTCGACGCCGACGGGCAATACAGCCACGCCCAAATCCAGTGGCCCGGGCAGCCACCGCTGCTGGCCGACGTCTGCGCGATGTTCGAGCATTTCGGACTGCGCGTCGCCTCCTACCACCACTCGGAAGATGCCGGACACTGCTACGAGTTCGGCGACCTCTCGCTCTCCGACGCCACACGTGATCTGGTTGCGCAGGCCTGCGAGGCCAGCATCGCGGGCCGCTGGAGCGTCGACCGGTACGCGATGCTCATCGCGGCCGCGGGGGTCGATTGGCGCCGGGCGGTGCTGATCCGCGCCGCCTGCCGGTTTCTCCGGCAGACCGGGCTGAGTTTCTCCGAGGACTACATCGTCGAATCCCTCGTCGCCGCGCCCGAATTCGTCAACGCACTGCTGACCCTGTTCGACGCCCGGTTCAATCCGGACGCGACGGCGGACATCGAGTCGGCCGATCGCGAGGTCGCCGGCCTGGTGGCTGCCGCCACCTCACTCGACGACGACCGGATCCGGCGGGCGCTGCACGCGTTCGTCACCGCGACGTTGCGCACCAACTGGTTCCAGCTGGGCGCAGACGGCCTGCCCAAGAACTATGTGTCATTCAAGATCGACTCGTCGCGACTGTCGATCACCGGACCCGTTGTCCCCTACCGCGAAATCTTCGTCCACTCCGACACCGTCGAGGGCGTACATCTGCGCAGCGGCGCGATCGCCCGGGGCGGACTGCGCTGGTCGAATCGCGCCGAGGACTTCCGCACCGAGGTGCTGGGCCTGATGAAGACGCAGGCCGTGAAGAACGCCCCGATCGTGCCGACCGGCGCCAAGGGTGCGTTCGTCTTGCGTTCTGCCACTGTCGACCCCGCGGACGGCTACCGCACCTTCATCCGTGGTCTGCTCGACGTCACCGACAACATCGTCGACGGCACTGTCGTCCACCCGGACCGCACCGTGTGCCCGGACGGCGACGACGCCTACCTTGTCGTGGCCGCCGACAAGGGCACCGCAACCTTCTCCGATCTGGCCAATTCCATTGCCGCCGAGTACGACTTCTGGCTGGGCGACGCCTTCGCCTCGGGCGGATCGGCCGGATACGACCACAAGGCCATGGGCATCACCGCCCGCGGTGCGTGGCTGTCGGTGCGCCGGCACTTCGCCGAGGCCGGTCACGACATCGACGTCGACCCGTTCACCGTCGCCGGTATCGGCGACATGTCCGGTGACGTGTTCGGTAACGGAATGCTGTTGTCCCGCAACATCAAGCTGGTCGCCGCGTTCGACCACCGGCACATCTTCCTCGACCCGAATCCGGACCCCGGGGTGTCCTTCGTCGAGCGCGAGCGCCTCTTCGCGCTCCCCCGCTCGAGCTGGCGGGACTACGACCCGGCGCTGATCTCCGCCGGCGGCGGGGTGTGGCCGCGCACCGCCAAGTCGATCCCGCTGTCACAGCAGGCGAGGGCGAGCCTCGGCATCGAGGCCACCGCGTGCACGCCCGACGAGCTGATCAATTCCGTGCTGCGCGCACCGGTCGATCTGCTGTGGAACGGTGGCGTCGGCACATACGTCCGCGCCGACAACGAAACCGACGCGGACGCCCAGGACAAGGCGAACGACCGGGTACGCGTCACCGCGTCGCAGTTGCGCTGCAAGGTGATCGGCGAGGGCGGAAACCTCGGCCTGACGCAGCAGGCACGCATCGCGTTCGCGTTGAACGGAGGCCGGGTCAACGCCGACTTCATCGACAACGCCGCCGGGGTCGCGACCTCGGACCTCGAAGTCAACCTCAAGATCGCGCTGGACGCCGGCAACATCGCCACCGCTCAACGCAATACGCTGCTCGCCGGAGCCACCGACGACGTCGCCGCACGGGTACTGGCGGACAACGCCGACCAGATTCTCGCGATCAGCATGGCCGCCGCAGAGGCCGGCTCGCTGTTGGAGCGGCACGTGCGGCTCATCGGCAATCTGCGGGACCAAGCAGGCGTCGACCCCGACGTCGAGGGACTGCCGTCCAAGCAGGAACTGGACCGCCGTCGCCTCGTCGGGCTCGGGCTCACCCGTCCTGAAATCGCTGTACTGCTGGCGCAATCCAAAAACCTGGTGTCGCAGGAGCTGTTGGCCTCCGACGTGCCGGACCACGAGATGTTCGTCGGCCGCCTGGAGCAGTACTTCCCGGCCGGGATCGCCGAGCAGGCTCGGACCGAGATCGCGAACCACCCATTGCGCCGCGAGATCGTCGCGACTTCGGTGGCCGGTGAGCTGATCAACCGCGTCGGCCCCGGCACCATCTACCGCATGCAGGAACGGCTTTCGGTGAGCACATCCGACGTGGCGATGGCCTACGCGACGGTGCGTGACATCCTCGATCTCGACACCCTGTGGTCCGAGGTGCTGACCGGGAAGACCGATGAGAGCGGGCGCATTCAGGCGTTGCTGGAGATCCGGGAGCTGCTCGAGCACCTCACATCGTGGGTGGTGCGCAACGGCGCGGGCAACCGCGACCGGGTGAGCGCCGCCGTCAGCCGCTTGATGGCGGTCAGCTCTTCTTGAGCTCCTCGGCCAACATCACGATGATGCCGCTGGGGCCGCGGACGTACGTCAGTTTGTAGATGTCCTCGTAGGTCGCCACGCCACGGAGCGGGTGGCACCCGTGGCGAGCGGCGATCTCGAGGGCCGCGTCGATGTCGTCGACCGAGAACGCGACGCGATGCATACCGATGACGTTGGGCAGAATCGGTTCCGACTCGATGGCCTCGGGATGGATGTACTCGAAAAGCTCGACGCGGCCATGGCCGTCGGGCGTCTCGAGCATCGCGACGTTCGCGTGGTTGCCATCGAGACCGACGGCCGTGTCGGTCCACTCGCCGCTCACCGTGGTGCGCCCGACAACGGTCAGGCCGAGGTCGGTGAAGAACGCGATCGTCGCGTCGAGATCGCGCACGGCAATGCCGACGTTCTCGAGTTTGATGGCCATGTCGTGGATGGTACCCAGCAGGGCCTCGGCCAAACCCGCCCGGCGGGCCGCCGTGAGCGCCCGCTATCCGTAGAGCTTGGCGACGATCGCGCCGAACTCGTCGTCTTCGATTACGGGTGTGGCTTCGATCTGGAGATACTCCTGCCATTCGGAGATGAGCTCGAACACCGGCTTGGCGTCAGCAGCCTCGATCACCGAGCAACCGCTACCGTTGAGACCGAACCACCGCCCGAGTTGGGTTGCACCATCGGGCGGTTTTGCGCCCGTCTGCAGGAAGTGTTCGGCCGTCGCCCGCATCCGGGCCGGATCGATCGCATGCCATTGCACCAGGTATTTCATGAGAAGCCGCCTTCTGAAGTCACTTGTCGGGCATTGCAGGTCGCGGCCGAGGAGCCGTCGCGACCTCCCGAACAATCAGCGGCGTCCATGGGGCGATGACTTCAATGAAGCACCACTCGAGTAGCCGGGCATCAGCCAAACAGCTGAGATCCCAAAAGGCTCAGATCACCGCGCCGACGGCTGGTGCTGTGTGATGCAGTGGATGCCGCCGCCGCGCGCGAACAGCGGCCGGGCATCAATGCTGACCACCCGGCGGCCGGGGTACTGCTCGGCCAGGATCGCCGCCGCGTCGGCGTCGCGCGGATCCCCGAATGCGCACGCGATGACGCCGCCGTTGACCACGAGGTGGTTGATGTAGCTGTAGTCGACGTAGCCCTCGGCGTCGGTCAGCAGATCCGGTGCCGGGAGTTCGACGATCTCCCACGGCCGGCCCGTGGCGTCGCAGGTCTCGGCGAGGGCCGCGCGAATCTCCTTGCACACCAGGTGGTCCGGATGCGCGTCGGAGCGCTGCGCATGCAGCAGTAGACGCCCCGGTGAGGTGATGGCCGCGACGATGTCGACGTGTCCACGGGTGCCGAAGCGCTCCGAGTCACGCGTCAGACCGCGCGGCAACCACACGGCATGAGTGGCTCCGATGGCACGGACCAGCTCGGCCTCGATATCAGCCTTGGTGGCACCGGGGTTGCGGCCCGGGTCCAGCTGGACGGTTTCGGTGACCAGCACCGTGCCCCGCCCGTCGACCTGGATGCCGCCGCCTTCGTTGACCAGCGACGAGCTGACCAACGGAACACCGGCCCAATCGGCAACTGCCGCAGCGATTTTCGCATCGCGATCCCAGCGCGCCCAGTCCTGGCCACCCCAACCGTTGAACACCCAGTCCACCGCGGCCACCGAACCGTCGCCGGCGTGCACGAAGGTCGGGCCGATGTCACGCATCCAGGCGTCGTTCAGCGGAGCCTCGATGATGTCGACCTCGGTGGACAGGTAGCGCCGCGCGACAGCCATCTCAGCGGGGTCCACCACCACGGTCACGGGTTCGAACTCCAGCACCGCGTGTGCCACCGCCGACCACGTCGAGCGGGCCTCGTGGTGTTCGGTCTCGTTGTCCCCCAACGAATAACCCTCGGACGGAAACGCCATCCACACCCGGTCCTGCGGCGCGCTCTCGGCGGGCATCACATAGTTCGTCATTTCACCACCGCGGTGGCCGCGTGGCCGGCACCGTAGGGTCGCTGCGCGTCAACGGGCGCGGTCAGCGCGCCATAGCTCTCCGGCCGCCGAGTGAGCAGGAACGGGAACAGCTCCAGCCAGTCGCGGCGCTGGTCGAGGTCCAGATCGGCGACCAGCACCGCCTCCTCGTCGCGCGGGGCTTGCACCAGCACCCGGCCGTACGGGTCGGAGATGAACGACGAGCCGTAGAAGGTCACGGCGCCCTCATCGCCAATTCGGTTGGGCACCACCATGAACAGGCCACTGTTGATGCCGTTGGCGACGATGACCTGCTGCCACAGCGGTTGGGTGTCGAAGGCCGGAAAGACCGGTTCGGAGCCGATGGCCGTCGGGTAGATGACGATCTCAGCGCCGCCGAGCGAGTAGTTGCGGGCCACCTCGGGGAACCATTCGTCCCAACACGTCGGCATGCCCAGCTTGGCGCCGAGGCCGTCCGGCTCGTAGACGGGATACGGGTTGCCCTCGGCCGGGCCCGCACGAAAGTAGGTGTCTTCGTAGTAGCCGGCTGAGATCGGGATGTGCATCTTGCGGGTCCGGCCGACCAGCTCGCCCGAAGGGGCCACCAGGATCGCCGTGTTGAAGCCCAAACCGTCTGCAGCCGGTGACTTTTCGTAGAGAGAAGCGTGGACGAAGACGCCGTTGGCCCGGGCCGCTTCGGCGGCCAGCGCGAACGTGGGGCCTTCCAGGAGGTCTTCGGCGGTGTCGCCCGGATTCGGGCCGGCCGGGGTGTCGGCGGGGTACCGCAACAGCGTGATCTCCGGCAGGCAGACCAGCGTGGCGCCCTCTCCCGCCGCCCGGTCGATGCCGTCGCGCAGCACCTTGGCGAGCTCGTCGGCGTCGGAACGCCAGCGGTGCTGCACCAGACCGACCCGGACCGGCGGTCGCGTCGACTCGGTGCTGCGGGACAGCGACTCGGGTGCGGTGGCGGTCAGGGTGATCATCAGCTGTACTCCTAAAACGAATGCAATTCGTTTTATTGTGACCCCACTTACCCCCGCTTGTAAAGAGGTAGTAGACATATGCCATGGGCCGCCCCTCCAAACCGCTGCTTTCGACCGACCGCATCGCCGGCGCAGCAATGGATTTGGTCAACAGGACCGGTGGCTTCACCGTCCCGGAACTGGCTCGGGCCCTGAAGGTCAGCCCGTCTTCGCTGTACAACCACGTCGCCGGGCGCGAACAGATCGTCGAACTGCTGCGCGAACGGGCGATGTCCGACGTCGCGCTGCCCGCCGACGACCCGCAGCGCCCGTGGACCGACGTCGTCGCCGACATCATGCGGTCCTACCGCCAGAGCTACGCCCGCTACCCGCGACTCATCCCCCTGTTGACCGCGCATGCGGTGAACAGCGACCACGCCCTCACCATGTACAACGTGCTGGCGGTCGCGTTCAGCCGGGCCGGGTTCGACCCCGCGGACACCCTGCGCGCCATCACGCTGATCGATTCGTTCGTCCTGGGCTCGGCCCTCGACGTCGCCGCACCCGACGAACCCTGGCAGGCCGGCGCCGAGGTCGCGCCGGCGTTCGCGGCCGCACTGGCGACCGGCAGCAGCAAGCCCGAGCGCGCCGACGACGCCTTCGAGTTCGGCCTCACGGTGCTACTGCGCGGACTGGCGACGGTGCCGTCGGCCAGGTAGTTACTCGGCGGCGTCGTCTAAGGGCTTGTCGCCGCCCTCGCCCTTGGCCTTGTCGGCCTTGTCGTCGGACTCGTCGTCCTTCGCTTCGGCCTCGGCCTTCGGCAGGACGGCGTCCAGCGCCGCACCGGTGATCCGGCGGAATGCCCGACGGGGTTTGTTGGCGTCGAGAATCGCGACCTCGAGCGTGGCCGCCCCCAGCACCCGGTCGCCGGCGCCGGCATGCAGCGCGTCGACGGCGATCTTCGCCGCGTCGGCCAGGCTCGCATTCTCCTCATAGGAGTCGTTGAGCGCGGCGATGATCGGCTCGGTGGTGCCACCCATGACGACGAAATGCGGCTCGTCGGCGATGGACCCGTCGTAGGTGATCCGGTACAGCTCAGGGGCTTTCGTCTCGCCGTAGTGCGCGACCTCGGCGACGCACAGCTCCACCTCGTAGGGCTTGGCCTGCTCGGTGAAGATGGTGCCGAGCGTCTGGGCGTAGACGTTGGCCAACTGACGGCCGGTGACGTCGCGCCGGTCGTAGGCGTAGCCACGGGTGTCGGCGAACTGGATGCCGCCGCGACGCAGGTTGTCGAACTCGTTGAACCGGCCGACCGCGGCGAAGCCCACCCGGTCATACAGCTCGCTGACCTTCTGCAGCGACCGCGACGGGTTCTCCGCGACGAACAGCACGCCGCCCTCGTAGGCCAGCACGACCACGCTACGACCCCGCGAAATGCCTTTGCGCGCAAGCTCGGAACGTTCCCGCATCGCCTGTTCGGGCGAGATGAAATACGGAAAGCTCATCAGGCATTACCTCTCGCGCGCGTCCGGTTGGCGATGACTTCCCGGGCCAGCGCGGCGATCCGCTCGTCGGTCACCTCTTCGGCGCCCTCGGCACCGATCAGCACCGCGGTCGGATAGATCCCACGGGTCAGATCGGGTCCGCCGGTGGCCGAATCGTCGTCGGCCGCGTCGTACAGCGACTCGATGGCGACCTTCAGCGCCGAATCGGCATCGGTCACATGCGAATACAGCTTCTTGATCGACGACTTGGCGAACAGCGAACCCGAGCCCACCGACTGGTAGCCCTCTTCCTCGATGTTCCAGCCGCCGGCGGCGTCGAACGAGACGATGCGACCGGCGTTGCCGGGGTCGGAGTCGTCCAGGTCATAACCCACCAGCAGCGGCAGCGCGACGAAGCCCTGCATCGCCGCGGCGAGGTTGCCGCGCACCATGATGGCCAGCCGGTTGACCTTGCCGCGGAACGTCAGCGGCACCCCTTCGAGCTTCTCGTAGTGCTCCAGCTCGACGGCGTACAGCCGCGCGAACTCCACCGCGATGGCCGCGGTGCCGGCGATACCGGTCGCGGTGTAGTCGTCGGCGATGTGCACCTTCTGCACGTCACGGCTGGCGATCATGTTGCCCTGGGTGGCCCGGCGGTCGCCCGCGATCAGCACACCACCGGGGTACTTGATCGCGACGATCGTCGTGCCATGGGGCAGGTCCGCACCAGATCGAGGATCACCCGCTGAACCCCAATTGCTCCTCACGTCCGCGGCCGGCAGCAAGTGGGGTGCCTGCCGGCTCAGAAAGTCCGAAAACGAGGACAGGTTCAGGTGGGGTGAGGTGACATCCAGTCGATCAGAGAAAGGCTCGAACGCAGGGGTCACTGGCCGCCCTTTTGGACATACGCGCGCACGAAGTCCTCAGCGTTCTCTTCCAGCACGTCATCGATCTCATCGAGCAGATCATCAGTGTCCTCGGCGAGCTTCTCGCGAC
>Ga0265327_10001439_pt1 | contig 30023 bp, 23 predicted proteins | sample 41621metaG_FD_202089 | JGI IMG/M metagenome (GOLD analysis project Ga0265327, IMG submission 202089) | Rhizosphere microbial communities from Carex aquatilis grown in University of Washington, Seatle, WA, United States - 4-16-21 metaG | ecosystem: Host-associated > Plants > Roots > Rhizosphere...
GTGGTTGGGCAGTTGATCTGGGGCGACGTGGAATTTGGCCTGACCAACAAGGACGGCAGCATCGGGCGGAAATCCTACGTTTCCAAGCTGGTCAGCCAGCAAATCACCAAAATCATTTCGGTGGTGCCGTTGATGAATGAATCGGACGCCGGTATTTGCGGTCATTTTTACAGCCTTGCGCTGGGTAGCGTGGACAATACGCACCGGTTTGAAGGCAATCCAGACCGCCTGGCCGTGGCGTTGCCAGAGATTTATGCGTTGCCCGCCATCAGCGACCACGTGGTTCTTGAAATAACCGATGCGCTGCTCTTGCAATATCAAGGCGGACCGGCAGGGTATCTCCAATTTTCACAAGTACGGAACGAACTCTGGTTTGGCCAGGACCCGGTGGCACTCGATACCATGGCGCTCAAGGAATTGATGCTGCAACGCCGGCTGCTGAGTGCGCCGGCCATGCCCTCGAATTTTGCCATCTATACCAACGCCGTCTTGCTGCAACTGGGCGTGAACGACCCCTCGCGCATCCAGATTGAAAAGGCCCCTGCCAGCCAGCCATGAGCCTTTGGATTATTTTCAACCCTTAAATAAAAAACGCGCCGGAATGCCCGGCGCGTTTTAGTTTATAGGTTAATGTTGCGGCGCGATTTATTTCTGCGCGGCGGCGAGTTCGGCCTTCACTTCATCGAATTCCTTCTGGAACAACTCGCTTTTCTTGAATTGTTTCACAATAGCCAGTGCCAGGGTGCGCCCGGCAAAGATGTCCGTTGGATAATGACGCGCGATCTGCACGCGATGCCAGCCCATGGTGCGGGCGTGGGCGATGATGGCATCGTGCTTTTCCGGCAGCAAATCCGCCAGCACCAGCGCGAGGGTCATGGACTCCGTGGAATGGCCGCTGGGATAGCTGAAGCTCTTTTCCAGCTTGCCGTTAGCCAGGGTAGGGTCGGTGGTGTACGGGCGTGGACGCTTGAAGAAATCCTTGCCTGCATCCGTGACATTGGCGGCATCGGACTGGACTTTTTCAAAAAACGCCGCCGTTTTGGGCAAATTGGTGGCCGTGAAAAACGGGCCGACCGCCTCTGCGAAGTTGAACACGGAAAAACTCTTTTCCGAGGTTGCCGCCGCCTTGTCTTCGCTGCTGGCGGCCTGAAAAACAGCGTGTACCTCGGCGAGGTCTGCTGTTTGTTCCGGGGAATCCAGCAACGGCGGCGGGGCGAGCAAGGTGGTGGCATCGGGCTTGCCTTCCTTGAGATAATTTAGGCTCGCGTCCTTGGCCCAACCATTGAGGGAAAGGGCCAAAACCGCCGCAATGGCAACCGCGCGTGTCAACGAAACGAGCTTGTGAGGTAATTGCATGGTCAGAAATTAGAGATGAACCTCAGTTGAAATCAATTAATAACCGGGTTGCCCAGCAGATCCCAGTTAATGTCCGACCGGCCGGGGTCTTTGCCCGCAGCAACCGTCTGGCCGGCAGTTGGGCCGGAAGGAGCCACGGCAGTGCCATCAGATACCACATAGCTGTACTTGTAGAAAGCGGCATGGCCATCGCTGAAGGTGATTTGGCCGCCCTTATTGTGCCGGGCGGAGAAGCGCGTGGTATATGACTGGGGCGTGCCCAAGACCAGTTGATTGTCGCCGGCGGAGGGATTGGGATTGTAGGGATAATAGGGCTGCTCGGCGGAACGATTGCGGGTATCCGAGAACAGCACATAGGCGGAAGGATGTGCCGCCATGGTGAGCTTCACATTGACGATGGGCGGGTTGGCGGTGATATTCATGTTGGCCGCGCCTTTTGAATTCATGCCAAAGGAGAACAGCGGACGTTGGCCGGGCACCATGAAGCCATGCTGCTGATCTTGGTCAACCGCGTCCCAGCCTTGGGCGATGGCGGTCGGACAGGTGAATATGTTTTTGCCGACGGAGTCATTGAACTGATTTTTGCTCGCACCGATGGCCCAATCGTACATGGGCTTGCTCGCAACCAAAGGCGGCAGGGCATTGAACCAGACATCATCTCCCACGGCAGGCGTGCGGTTATAATGGTAAGCGGCAATATCCGTCCAAGTCGGATTGTCTTGATCGGACGCGACGGCATAGCTCGCCTGGTAACGCGCCGCAGGGAAAAACTGGTTGTTGTCATCCACGTAGATATTGTCGGCCAGTCCCCACTGCTTCAAGCTGTTCAAGCAGGAGATCTGTTGGGCCTTGGCTTTGGCTTTGGCCAGGGCGGGCAACAGCATGGCTGCCAGAATGGCGATGATGGCAATTACCACCAGCAATTCAATTAAAGTAAATCCACGAGCCTTTTTATTATGCAAATTCATGATTTTAGTAATTTATAAAAATGGAAACTGAAAACTTTCCACGCCAAAAGTATGAGTGGCCAATGTTACAATTTGATGGCGAATTCGTCACAATTGCGATACATGCGTCGGTTAAAGTTCAACCGGTTCTCCGGCGGGTAAACGGGCTGGTTAAGGCGGCAGAAGGCGGCTTCCCCATGTTCTTTTTTCGTCCGTGCGGCTGCGGGGCTTGCAAAACCCTTTGATTACAGGGCTTTTCGTGGGGTGGCGTTTTGTGCATGGCGGGCATGAGGGGGTAGTTTTGTCACCGTTTTGTAACGCGCTCGTAACCCTGCCGACGTTGAGCAATTGCCGGTGCCTGCTAAGCTACGTGTCTGATTTTTGAGTGTCACAATACACATACAAGTTCCAGCGCTGACTCAAACACAAAACACATAGCTAACCACACGATTAAGCAATTACCCATAACCACCCATTAAATGCACATGAAAAACAAAATCCTCGCCTCCGTAGCCGCGTTGCTTCTTGCAGCGCTGCCGGGAGCAAAAGCCGCCACCACTCTTGCTGGTTGGACTTTTGACAATCTTTCCACCGGTACCAGTAGCAGCCCGGCAGCATCTTCTGGATTCGGCACCGCCAGTGTTATTGGCCTGACCGGCAGCCAGAATATCGTGTCGCTGCCTGGCAGTTCAAACGGCGGGCCTAACGGCTGGCAGTTGACCGGCTGGAGCACCAGTGCCGCGATTGGTTCGCAAGGGGTGCAATTCTCCGCGAGCACGCTGGGCTATTATCAGGTCCAGGTTTCCTTTGATGTTCATGCCCGGACGAACTCAGAAGCCGCGCTGCTGGTCCAATATACTCAGGACGGCATTTTCTGGCAGAATGCCAATATTACGTCTGCGGGTACGGCGGGCATCCTCGCCACCAATGCCAACCCCACGAACGGGATTGTCACTGGTTCCTACCTGCTCCTCACGAACACTGCCATGGCCGTTTGGAACAACGGGGTGACGGTCAACTTGACTGGCGTCAGCGGCGTGGCCAACGATCCCAACTTCGCGATTCGTATCGTGAACGCCGGTACGGGCACGAATTGTCTCGATGCCACGGGCGTCCTTTATAACAGCGCCAACAACGGTGATTGGTCGCTGGATAATGTCACCATTCAGGGTATTTCCTTCGACACAGTGGCGAACTGGTCGTTTGACAACATCGCTGTGGCCAAACACATCAATAAACCGATTCCCGCCATCTCCAATAATACGGCGATTGCCACCTGTATTGGCTTCGGCACGCCTGATGCGCTCCTGCATTCCTCCAGCTTTGCCTCGCCAGGTTACAGCACCAATGACGCGGATGTGGCTAGTGCAAGCCCTGGACCGTACAGTTCCACTGGCAGCGCCGGGGCCAATGTCTGGCGTCTGCGTGGTCAACCCGGCAACGGCTGGCTTTCTACGCAGCCCATCGGCAGCCAGGGCGCTGAGTTTGATGTCAGCACGGTTAATTACACCAACGTGATTGTGACCTTTGACCTGTATTTTACAACCCAGGGTGAGGCGAGAATGTGCGTGATTTACACCACTGACGGCTGGGCTACCACCAAGGTTGGCAATCTGGCATGCAGTTCATATCCCACGCTCATCCAGAGCAACACGCCCGCAGGTGCCTCTGAATCGCAAGGTTACACCCCTGACATCGTGAACGGTGCATTCATTGATAACACCATTGGTTCGCTCTTTTATAACTACATGAGTGTTGATTTCACCGGCGTTCCCGGTGTGGATAACAATCCCTTGTTTGGCTTCCGGGTTGTGAATGCTGCCCAGAATGGTGAATGCGTGAACTTTTTGCACCAGCCTTACAACAACAACTCCGGCAATGCCCGTATCGACAACGTCGCGGTCTCCGGCCAGTTTAACGGGCGCACTGCCCCGGTATTGACCAATGACCCCGCTGCCTCGGTGGATCATCCGTTTACCAATACCTTTAGTGAGAGCGTTGCGGATGGCGACTTGGGCTGGCACACAAACATCAGCAGCATCTATGTCAACGGCGTTAAGTTGACGAACACGGCTTATGTGGTCACATCCTCCAATATTGTATTCACACCCTCCGCCAGCGCCCCGGTGCTGACTGTAGCCGGATTTGACAGCATCGTGGTCAGTGCCACTAATTATACTTCCACCAAGGTGGTTCAGTACGTTGCCACCGGTGTGGCCACAAAACTGACATACACCCAGCTTGCCGGTCCTTCCGCCAGCGGTGGTACTTTGCTGGCCAACCCGGTATTCACCGTTACCGATCAATTTGGCAACGGCACCACGAATCCTTATGCCAGCATGGTTGTCACGGCCACCGTGAGCAACTCGCCGGCAACCTGGACTTTGGGCGGTTCAACCATCCAGCCCATCGTCAATGGTTCCTGTACGTTTACGGATTTGACTGCCACCGTCATTGGCACCTCGGCCATCTCCAATGCCGCCATTCACTTTGCCATATCTGGCGGCCCAATCGCGGCGACCAATTCAACCAGTTTTGTCATTGGCGCCCCGCACACCCAGTTTACCCAGGGCAATCTCGCCGTGATTCAAGTGGATACGACTGGCGGTAACTCGACCTTCAGTGTGGTTGAGGTCAAGCCTTCCGCGGCCGGCCAGACCGCCCCGGTCAATATCAATCCCATTACCGCCACGGGAACGAACGCTTTGCGTTTAACCACCTCTGGTGGTGCGGGTCATCTCGCGTTGAGCGACGATGGAACCTTCCTGGTATTCGGCGCCTTTGACGACGGCAGTTCGGCAACCGTGGATCAGACCTTTAACTTGAACCGCGCGGTGGGAACCCTGGACTATACCAACAAGTTCACCAAGACGGGCAAGTATGTTTCAAACTCGCTCGGCGGCAGCTCGATTCGCGCGGCTTGCAGTCCGGACAACACCGACTTCCTGGTTGATGATAAAGGCGGGTTATATGTTTACGACAGCTACAATGCTACCAGCTATAATGTATACGAACAAAATAACTATTGCGTGCGGTCGTTTGGCGGCAGTGCCTGGTCGCTCACGCAAAAAGTCGTTGCCAATCTGCCCAGCCCGGCTGTATTTCAATTCAACAACGGCATTGTGGGGCAATTGGATTATTATAATTCCGGAAACGACGGCCCTTGGAACACCACGTCTGCCACCCCGCCGCCGGATGGCTTGGTTGTGGATTTCTACCTGATGTCCACCAATGGCAGCCAGGACCCGAATTCCTTCGCCATCTTGTATACCCTGGATCAAAACGCCGGAGCGGGTGCGACGAACGGAGTAATCAACAAATGGTCACGTAATTCCGATGATTCCTGGACGGCTATTGGCTCCTGGACCAACTTGGATAATGGCAACTCCCTGTTTGCCACGACCAATGGCAGTGGCGGAGTTTACCTGTACTATGCCAACGGCAGCGGTGCTGCCAACAGCATTATTCGCGTGACGGACCAGAGCCTTACCAATTCGATCAACATCATCTCGACGAACACCATCTATACCGCCCCCGCTGGCACCACGGCGATTGGCATTTCGTTTGTGCCATTGCCCACCGCTTATGCGACCCCGTTGATTCCGCCGCCAGTCTTGGTGGCGCAGAACGGAGCCAATGTCGGCAGCACGATTACGGTTACGAACACTCCGGATGATTCACTGTGGCGTTCCTCCATCACGGGCATTACGGTGAACGGCTCGGTGCTGCCATCGGCGGCCTATGACGTGACCCATGCCGGCAAGATTGTATTCAATCCGTCCCAATCCACCTTGCTGCAAAGCACCGGTGCGAAGACCATTGTCGTCTCGGCCACGGGCTACAGCACCAACTCGGTGGTGCAGTCTTTGGTCTCCGGCGCGGCCTCCCAGTTGATCATTACGTCGCAGCCCCAAGCTCCGCTTGCGGATGGCGGTGTGCTGGCTGTTCAGCCGGCGGTGAAGGTTGAAGACGCTTACGGCAACGTGGTGACCAACAGCACCAGCATTACGGCGGCCCCGGTTCAAAGCACCTGGACGCTTGGCGGCACCAAGACGGTGGCCACCGCTGGTGTCAGCGGCACGACCACCTTTGCGGGGTTGACGGCGTTCAGCACCAACGCGATTACGGGAGCCACCATCTCCTTCACGGCTGGGGCACTGTCAGCTACCAGTTCCTCGTTTAACATCGCCGCGCCGGTGCAATCCACATTGGGCGGAGCGGTGTCAGCCAATGGCAAGTTCATCTTCGGTTTCACCAACTTCACCGGCTTGAGCTTCTCGGTGTTGGCCACGAACAACATTACCGCGCCGATCTCGGCTTGGCCGGTGATTGGTACGGCTGTGGAAAGCCCGGTGGGCTCGGGTAACTATATGTTCACCAATACCCCGGCGGCTACCAACGCCCAGTTGTATTACATCCTGCGTCAGCCATAAGATTGACTTGGGACTGAACTAAAATTCAAACACGAAGGCGGGTTTCGAAAGAAACCCGCCTTTTTCATTGCTTAAACTGGGAAACGACTCTTAAAGACGGTTATTTATCGTAAAAGTTGGTTTGAAACGGGACAGTTAACTAAGCAAAAATTGCCATTATCGCCGTGAAAACACGGTGAATAACTCGGCCTTTTTGCGAGAAAAGGCCTTTATTTTGAACCCTGCGGCCTCGCTGAGATGTGCGGCTCCCAGCCCATCGGCAATCGTTGGTGCATTGCGGCCACCGAAGATTTTCGGGCAAATGGTCAGGTGAATTTCATCCACCAGACCGGCGCGGAATAACGCATCATTCAATTCTCCACCGCCTTCGCACAACAGCCGTTTTACCTTCCATTTTTCGCGCAACCATTGCAGTGCCGCGTGGAAATTCAATTCGGCTTGGCCAAAAATTTCGACCTCATCCGCCGCCTGGCCCAGCCGAAGCAGGTTTTTTTTCGAAGCGCGCCCGGTGGTGAGCACAATGACGGGGGAGAAATGTTTTTGAAAAATTTCAGCGGCGGGATTGATCGAGCCGCTGCCGCTGACCAGAACTCGCAAGGGAAATTCCGCGAGCCCGTTTTTCAATCGCTGTTTGCGAAAACGCTCGCCGCCATTGCCGAGTGTTGCTTCCGAAATTTCCACCGTGCGCGCGCCGCAGAGAATCGCATCGGCCGTGGCGCGAAGTTCGTAGAGATGTTCCAGGTCGCGCGCGCTGCCGAAAGAATGCACCGCGCGGTTGGCCGTGGCGATTTTACCATCTGCCGTCATCGCCATGTTCACCAACACAAACGGCATCCGCGCCGGGGATTTTTTTGTCCGTGGCTTCATAAAATTAACGTGGCGTCACCATAACTAAAAAAGCGGTACCTCTCGCGAATGGCTTCCGCGTAGGCGGCCAGCATCAGGTCGCGTCCGCGAGTTTTTTCGCCCGGCGCGGCGAATGCGCTCACGAGCATCAGCAGCGTGGATTCGGGCAGATGAAAATTGGTCAGCAAGGCATCCACCAGGTGAAATGCCGCCGGCGGATAAATGAAGATGTCGGTTTTACCAGCATAAACATTGAGTATTCCTGCGTTTTGGCGCGCCACGGTTTCCAGCGCGCGCGTGGCCGTGGTGCCCACGGCGATGACGCGGTGGCCGTTTTGTTTCGCGTGGTTGATCGCGGAAACCGTCGCTTCACTGATTTCAAAACGTTCCGCATGCATCTTGTGTTCGGCGATGTTCTCCACTTTCACCGGCAGAAAAGTTCCCGCGCCCACGTGCAATGTCACAAAGCAAATGTTCACGCCCAGGGCGCGAATTTTTTCGAGCAGCGCAGGCGTGAAATGCAGCCCGGCGGTCGGGGCCGCCACCGAGCCGGCCGGCTTGGCATAGACGGTTTGATAGCGTTCCTTGTCGCCGGCTTGTTCACCGTGACGTTCAATGTAGGGAGGCAGCGGCATTTCACCCAGCGCCTCGAGTTCGCCAAAGATATTGCTGATCCCGGAAAAGTTGAGCCGGCGATGGCCTTCCGCATTTATTTCGGTTACCTTGCAAAAACAGGTGGTTGGCTGGCCATTTTTGTCCAGCACCTGGATTTGGGTGCCAATTTTGGCGCGTTTCCCAGGCCGCATCATGGCCCACCAATCGTTTGGGGAATTTTCTTCCAGGAGCAAAATCTCGAACTTCCCGCCGGTTTTGGGGTTGCAACCATGCAAACGGGCGGGAATGACCCGCGAATTGTTCAGTACCAGCACGTCCCCGGCGCGAAGATATTCCGGGAAATCTTGAAAGTGACGATGTTCGATACGATGATTGGTGCGGTGTACGACCAGCAGTCGTGATTGATCCCGGTTTAGGGCAGGTTGCTGGGCAATTAATTCCGGGGGCAGCTCAAAATGGAAATCGGCGGTTCGCACGGGGATAGCATAACGGGTGACGGGCGAAATGGACAGTTTACGATAGCGTAACGGAAATTGTGAATAACTTTTGAATAAAACCGTCTTTTGGCGGTTGTTTTTTATTGACGGTGGTGGGGTAAAGGGGGTAAAAAGGGGGCGTTGTGGGTGATTAGACCAATTTGAGATTCATTGTGGATAACTGTGAGCGACGCGCCGAACAAAAAAATTTACTTCAATTCCCGTTATTCCCACGGAATTGATGAAAAACGGCGTTTGCAGATCCCGGCCAAGTGGCGGCCGGAGCAGGATGGGGTGGAATTTACGGTGATTGTCTGGCCCAAGCATCAGGCGGGAACGTGTTTGCGGGTGTTGCCGCCGGAAAAGCTTGAGAAATTGGTGGCCGAAATTGAGCTGATGCCCAATAGCGATCCACGCAAGGATGTGCTCCGCCGGGTGGTGGGGGGCAATTCCGAGCAGGTGACGCTGGATAAGGCCGGACGCATCTGTCTGCCGGAAAGCATGGCGCAGGCGGCAGGCATCAAAACTGAAGCATTGTTGGTGGGTATGTTTGAGGTGTTCGAGATTTGGGAACCTGAACGTTATAAACACGTCGAGGCGGCTGATGCGGTGCATCAGGCCAAGGCGTTTGAAATGATGTGATTTTTATGAACCTCGGAAAATTACTTGGCGTGGGCAAAAGCTTTTTTGGCGGCGACCCGTCGGTGGCGTATCGCGTGAACAAGCGCGCGTGCTTGCCGAAGTTCAATGACGGGAAAAATCCCTTTTCGTCCAAGGGGACGGAACCGGAGAGTGCGCCCGCTGCCAAAGCGGTGCCAGCAACCCCGGCGGCGCCCGTTGCACCTGTGGTGCCGGTTGCGCCCAAGGCAGAGGTTCCGGTGGTGCAGAGCCATGGCTTGACGATTGCCCAGGCGGTGGCCAAGGCCAAGAAGACGGCGGCGCGGCTGTCGAACAAGCCGGCAGATCAGCCGGTGTTTACCCCGACGCCCCGGCTGGCGCGTCCGGGTTGGACCACGCGGTTGAACCCGTTCCGTCCGCCGGAGCAGGTTGCACCGTTGCAGGTGCCGCAGCAGGCCGAGCTTTCGCTGGACTCAGTCAAGGTGATGCATAACGACCTGGCTGATGCGGATGTGGAAATCGTGCCGGTCAAGTCGCACAACGAACCGCCCGCTCCGCCGGTATTGCCGCCAGCGCGGCAGGCGTGGGAATACCTGGGCGAAAACATGCTCAAGTCCAGTTGAGCCACTTTAAAGATGCGTGGTGCCCGAATTCATTCACAAATCAGTGATGGCGGCGGAGGTGTTGAACGCACTGAAGCCCCAGGCGGGCGGTCGCTACGCCGACGGGACCCTCGGTGGGGCTGGTCACGCAGCGCTGATGCTGGACGCGAGTTCGCCGACTGGATGGTTGTGTGGGTGCGATCGCGATGGCGTCGCGGTTGAAGTTGCCAAAAAACGGTTGGCGGAAAGGTTTACAGGGCGCTTTGAATTGAGGCGCGGAAATTTTTCGGAACTGGCCGATTGGGTGCCGGCGCAGAGCTGTGACGGGGTATTGTTGGATTTGGGGGTAAGTTCGCCGCAACTGGACACCGCGGGCCGCGGTTTCAGCTTCCAGCAGGATGGCCCGCTGGATATGCGCATGGATGACCGGCAGCCGTTGACCGCGGCGGATTTAATCAACGACGAGAGCGCCGAGGAACTGGCCCGGATTTTTTGGGAATATGGTGATGAGCGTGAGTCGCGGCGGTTTGCCAGGGCAATGGTGCATGACCGCGCGCTGCGAAAATTTGAGACCACGCGGCAACTGGCTGAGCTGATTGAGCGCCTGGCGCCGCGGGCCGGCAAAAAAGCGCACCCGGCCACAAAAGTCTTTCAGGCTTTGCGGATTGCGGTGAACGATGAGATCGGTTCGCTCCGGCGCGGCCTGGCCGCCGTGGTAAAGATTTTAAAGCCGGGCGGCCGGCTGGCGGTGATTACGTTTCACTCGCTTGAAGACCGCGAGGTCAAGCAGTTTGGCCGTGAGCGGACGCGCGATTACACCTTTCCCGGCGAGGTGGATGTGCCGGAATTGCGGCAGCCGTGCGTGCCGGAACTGAAGTGGGTTTCGCGCAAGGCAATTTTGCCCGGCGACGGGGAATTGAATGAAAATCCACGGGCCCGCAGCGCGCAGTTGCGGGTGCTGGAAAAAATTTGAAGCATTAAAGATAATTTTAGATGGCAAAGAATCGAAAAAACCAGGCGGCAGAGATACGGTTTGGACCGGTCTTGAAGGTCGTCTTGTTGTGCCTGCTGATTGGCGGTTCGGCCATCGGTTTTGTCTGGCAGAAAAGCCAGATTAACACCCTGGGCCGGCAGATTGCGGAGCGTGAGAGCAGCCTGAAACGGCTGAAAGACTCCAACAAGCTGCTGGCAGACCAGATCGCCTATTTGCATTCGCCCGTGATGATTGATCGTCGCGCGAAGGAACTTAACCTCGGCCTCGCGCCGGCACAGCCAATGCAAGTGGTGCGCATGACGGACCAGCCGCCTGCAACGGCGCAGGATGCTCCGCGCCAGTTAGCCCAGCGGCCGGTATCTGGCGCCACACCATAACGTCAATTTTTGGCCGCCGCTCGTGACGCCGTCGGGTGAGGAACCGATCGCCACGGGCGGCTGGCCTTTTTTAGGATGAATAACAAACTGCAAATCCATCGCACGCTGCTGCTGCTGGGATTTCTCGGCCTAGCCTTCGCCGGCCTGGGCTACCGGCTGGTGGATTTGCAGATTGTCCGGCATGACGAGCTCAGTGCCAAGGCCGAGCAAAACACCCAGCATGAATACCGGCAGGCACCCCGCCGTGGCGATATCATCGATGCCAGTGGAAATATTCTGGCCACGAGCGTACCCGTCAAAACCATTTGCGCGGACCCCTCGCTCGTTGGCGAGCAGGGCCCGCTGATTGCCCACACAATTGCCCCCCTGTTGCAACTGAACGAAGCGGCCATTGCCTTGAAACTGGTTCCGCGCTACTGGACCTGCACCAACAGTGGTGGCGTGGTTGTTACCAACGTATCGCATTATGTGCGGCTCGCCAAAAATGTGCCCGAGGCCACTTGGAACATGGTGTACGTGGCCATGACCAACCTGGTCGTTGATACTGGCGGCAGAAAATTGACCAAGAAGGAGAGCGACGCCCTGAAAGACCTCCGCGCCCATGCCATTTTTTCCGAAGCAGATCAATTGCGCGTTTATCCGAACGGTTCGCTGGCCAGCCAGGTGGTGGGTTTTCCGGGTAATGAAGAAACCAATGTGAATGGTCATTTGATTTCCAAGATTGTGGGCCGCGACGGCATTGAACTGGCCATGCAAAAACAGTTGAGCGGCGTGGCGGGCTGGCGGGTGACCGAGACCGACAAATTTCAACGCGAATTGGTGGCGCTCCGCGATGAGGATGTGTTCGCGCGCGACGGTTTGGATGTGGTTCTCACCGTTGACTCGGCGGTGCAACATATTGTTGAGACGGCGCTGGCCGATGCGTTGCAGAAACACACGCCCAAGAGCATTACCGGCATCGTCATGCGTCCGCGCACTGGCGAAATTCTGGCGATGGCCTCGTTGCCCACCTACGATCCCAACCAGCCTTCAACGATTTCGCCCGAAACCCGCAATCGCGTGATTACCGACGTGGTTGAACCTGGTTCCACCTTTAAAATTGTGGTCGTTTCCGGGGCACTCAACAACGACATCGTCAAGCTGACGGATGAATTTGACTGCGAGCATGGACACTTCGCTTTTGCCGGCAAGGTGCTGCATGACCATGAAGCGTTCGGCATGCTGACCACGGAAGGCATTATTACCAAATCGTCCAACATCGGCGCGGCAAAAATCGGCATCAAACTCGGGCCGGAAAATCTTTACAGCTACGCCTGGAACTATGGCTTTGGCCAGCGCACGGGCATCCCGCTGCCGGGCGAGGCTCGCGGGTTTTTGTATCCGGTCAAAAATTGGAGCAAGGTATCCATCGCGCAAATTCCCATGGGCCACGGTGTGGCGGTGACGCGCTTGCAAATGTTGTACGCCATGGCGGCCATTGCCAACGACGGCTGCCTGATGCGGCCGATGATTGTAAGCCGTTTACAACAGCATGACGGCAGCGTGGTGCAACGGTATGTGCCGCAACGTGTCCGCCAGGTGGTCACCGAGGCTACCAGCAAATTGATGGTTGAAGCGCTGAAGACTGTGCCCACAAAAGAAGGTACCGCGCCCGATGCCGCCATGAAAAATTATGTGGTCGCAGGCAAGACCGGTACTGCCCAGGTGGCTGAAAATGGCGGCTACGCCTCCGGAAAATATGTCTCCTCGTTCATCGGGTTTTTCCCGGCGGACCATCCGGAAATTTGCATTTCGGTGGTGATGGACCAGCCCAAGGAAGGCTATTACGGCGGCAAGGTTTGCGGTCCGGTGTTTCGTGAAATTGCGGAGCGCTGTGCCAGCTACTTGAATATTCCGCCGGACCCAACCCTGGCCACCAATACGACACCGCCCGTGGCTGAAATCCATCCGCACAGGGGGCCATTACATGACTAATTCGCGCCCACAATGGTCTGGTTGGATGGCAAGCTTGCTCCGTAGCCGTGCTGTGGGCGGTAATAATTTAAATGATACGACGTTGTCGGATAAATCCCTGACGGCAGTCGTGATGTTGTTTTTTTGTTGAATTAAATTTTGTGGAAGAGCGTTCTTTGAAATATGTGGCCGGGGCTTGCGGTGGCGAACTGAAGTCCGGTGCGGCGGATGCGTTGGTCAAAAATGTCTGCACGGATTCGCGGCTGGTGAAGCCGGGCGACCTGTTTTTTGCCATCAAAGGTGAAAAGTTCGACGGCCACGATTATCTGACCGAAGTCGCAGCCAAGGGCGCCGTGGCCGTGGTGGCGGAACAGTCATGGTTTGCCGCACATTCCGGCAATGCGCTGCCCGCCTGCGCCGTGCTGGTAGTGGACGATGTGCGCGCCGCGTTCGGCAAACTGGCAGCCGCCTATCGCCGGGATTTTTCCCTGCCGGTGACTGCCATCGGCGGTTCCAACGGCAAGACCACCACCAAAGATTTGCTGGCGTCGGTGTTGAAACAAAAGCTTTCGACCTTGTGGAGCGAGGCCAGTTTCAATAACGACATTGGCGTGCCTGCAACCTTGTTGCGGTTGGAAAAATCGCATCAAGCGGCCGTGCTGGAAGCCGGCACCAATCATCCCGGCGAACTGGCGCCGCTGGTGCAAATGATCCAGCCAAAATTTGGCATCATCACGACCATTGGCCGCGAGCATCTGGAATTTTTTGGCGACGTCAACGGCGTGGCCCAGGAAGAAGGCTGGCTGGCGGAATTATTGCCCGCGGACGGCAAGCTGTTCTTGAACGGCGACAGCGAGTGGACCGGGAAAATAGCCGCGCGTACCAAGGCGAAAGTGGTGCGCGTGGGTTTTGGCGAGAAGAACGACTGGCGCGCCACCAAGGTGCGCCTCGATAAAAACGGCGTGACGTTTCAAGTCACCGCGCCCAAGCCGGAATACAACGGCGAATATCGCATCAATTTACTCGGACGGCACCAGGTGGTGAATGCGTTGATGGCCATAGGGTCTGGAGAGGAACACGGTCTGGGCCGCGCTGAAATCCAGCGCGGCCTGGCCGAATGCCAGCCGCCGAAAATGCGGATGCAATATTGGGAGGCCAATGGCGTGCGGGTGCTGGAAGATTGTTACAACGCCAATGCCGATTCCATGAGCGCCGCGCTGGACACGCTGTGCGAGTTGCCGTTGCAAGGCCGGCGCGTGGCCGTGCTGGGCGACATGGCCGAACTCGGCGCGCAAACGGAACCGGCCCATGCGGAAATTGGCCGGCACGCGGCGGGATTGAAGATCGGCCAGTTGTTTACGGTGGGCAAAAATTCCGAGGCCACCGCGCGCGCGGCTCGCGCCGCGGGCCTGACGCGCGTGATTGAATTTGCCGACGTGGAAGCGGCGGTGCGGGCGGTGAAGAATTTTTTGAAGCCGGGCGATGTCGTGTTGCTCAAGGCCTCGCGTTCATCGCGGTTGGAACGGATTGCTGAAACCTTGCGGTCGGTCAAAAATTAACCGGTCATGCTCTATTATTTGAGCCAGAAAATTTTGGAATGGGCGCACAACGGCGATTGGGAGAGCCGGCTGTCGTTTTTGCGCTTGTTTCGTTACATCACCGTGCGCAGCGCGGGCGCGGCCATCACCTCGTTGCTGATGAGCTGGTGGCTTGGGCCTAAAATCATTCGCTGGTTGAAGGACTTGAAATTTGGCCAGGAATACGCGGACAAAGCCGAGGAAGCCGGCCTGTCGAACCTGCGCGTGAATAAAAAAGGCACGCCTACGATGGGCGGTATTCTGATTATTGTGTCACTCCTGGGTTCCACGATGTTGTGGACCCAATGGAATCCGCAGGTGTTGCTGGTGATGCTGTCGGTGGTGGTCCTGGCTGGGCTGGGATTTTACGACGATTACGCAAAGATTTTGAAGCAAAGTGGCGGCGGCACTCCGCCGCGTGTGAAATTGATCACGCAATTTGCACTGGCGGCATTTGTGGGCATTTATCTGTTATATCTGCCGGCTAAAAGTGAATTGCATTTGCTGGGCAGCAAAGACGGCTGGCATCAATATTTGGTGGTGCCTTCGTTGATTTTGCCGTTTTGCAAATATCCGCTTCATATTGGTGCGATTATGGGCCTGATTGTGGTGATGCTGGCGATTGTTGGCAGTTCCAATGCAGTGAATTTGACGGACGGCTTGGACGGCCTGGCGATTGGTTGCACGTTGATTGTCGGATTCGTGTTTTTAGTGTTCACCTATCTGGCCGGCAACTTTAAAGCCGCGGAATATTTGCAGATTCCCTATGTGGCGGGCGCGGGTGAATTGACGGTGTTTTGCTCGGCGTTGCTGGGCGCAGGTTTGGGCTTTTTATGGTTTAACTGCCATCCGGCACAGGTATTTATGGGCGATACGGGGTCGCTCGCGCTGGGGGGGGCGTTTGGTATTGTGGCGGTGTTGATCCACCAGCCGTTCGTGCTGGTGATTGCCGGCGGCGTGTTCGTGGCCGAGGCGGTGTCGGTGATGCTGCAAAAGGGCTGGTTCAAGTACACGCGCATCCGGACCGGCACCGGCCAGCGAATATTTTTGATGGCGCCGTTGCACCATCATTTTGAGAAAAAAGGCTGGCATGAGTCGCAAGTGGTGCTGCGTTTTTTCATTTTATGCGTGCTCTGTGCGGTGGTTGCATTGGCCACTTTGAAATTACGCTGAACGAAGAATTTGAAATAGCGATGAAATGTGAAACAAACATTGAAAATTGGCGCTTTGCTGCTTGCGTGGCAGGCGCGCGATTGTTAAAAATTATGGTGAGAACGGCAAGGCGCGCGCCGGTCAGCGAGAGTAGTTCACATTTTCTTCTTTCTGCCGGTTGTAATTCCCGCGACCGGTTCAAGTCCGTATCCCAAAATAGCGTCAAATTTAATATAACGCGTTGCGTAATTTTTCGAGGGAAAGTTCCGCTGCGCTTAACTCAAAACAAAAAATACCACCTCGAAAACCAGGACGCATTTGCGCCAAATTTATGAATAATCCGAATCCGTTTGTTCCCAAAGGGTCGTTGCTCGAACAACAAAGCCAGCGCCGTTCCCGCCTCAAAATTACCGTTGGTTGCGTCCTCGCCGTCAGCGTGTTTGCCTTGGTGGCCATGCTCATTGAAGGTTGCAAGCGCGAAGCGCCAACGGACAATGGCTCGGGTTCTGGTACTACCCAACAGCCTGATTTGGGAGCCAACACCAACATGACATCCGTGGATACTTCCTCCAATCCGCCGACGGCAAGCTGGCCGTCCAACGGGGTCACCACCGCTGGCACGAGCAATTCAGCGGCACTGCCGCAGTTGCCGCCGCCGCAGCCACAGCCGCAACCCCTGACGCCGCCGGTTGACCTCGGTGCTGCCGCTGGTGCGGGTACTGATTACATCGTCGTTCCAGGCGACACCTTCGCCAAGATTGCCAAGGCTCATGGCGTGTCGGTCAAAGCCATTGAAGCGGCCAATCCCGGTGTTGATCCGAAAAAGCTGAAGCCCAAGCAGAAGCTCACCATTCCGGCCTCGACCAAGTCGGCTGATGCCACCACGACCACAACCTCGTCCACTGGCGCGACTGCCACCTCTGGCGGTCAAACCTACACGGTGAAATCGGGTGACAACCTGAGCAAGATTGCGAAGGCTCACGGCATCAAGGTGGCGGCGCTCAAAGCTGCCAACAACCTGACTACCGATCACATTAAACAGGGCCAAAAACTGGTTATCCCGGCGAAAGGTGAAGCGGCCGCAACCAATACGGCCCCGACGACGGACACGACCACGCCCCAACCGCCAGTGAACAACGTTCCCATGCCTGGCCCTACCACGCCTACGGGTGCGCCTGCGCCGGCGACTGGTGCGGCTCACTGACCGCGTAGAAACGCGGCTGGCATTTTTTGAACAGTTGAAATGAAAGTCGCTGTTACAACTCTGACGTTTTGCGTCGCCAGCCTCCTCGCCTTGGGGTTGGTGATGCTTTACAGCGCGAGCATGACCCAGGTGGGGGCTCATTATTTGATGATGCAGCTCATTTGGTGCGTGTTTGGGTTCGTCAGTTGTGTGGCGGCGATTTCCGTGGATTACCAGTTGCTCAAGCGCCCGGAAGTGGTGTTTGGCATCTTTGTCCTGGCGGTGATTTTGTTGTTTCTGGTTTATCCGTTTCCGGGGGTGCATTTGCCGCCAAAGTTCATCAGCAAAACCAAAGGGGCATATCGCTGGTTTATTTTACCCGGCGGTGTCCGGCTGCAACCTTCGGAACTTGGCAAAGTGGCCTTGATTCTGGCGCTGGCCTGGTATGGCGACCGTTTTCAACGCCGGATGCATACATTCACCTGGGGCATTGCGGTTCCCGTGGGCATCGTTGGTGTCATACTCGGGTTGATTTTTATCGAGCCGGACCGCGGCACCACCATTTTGATGGCCGCCGTCAGCGGTTCAATCCTGTTGCTGGCGGGTGTGCAATGGAAGTTTATCGTGCCGCCGGTACTTCTGGCGGCAGCGGGTTTGGCGGTTTCCATTTTGCACGATCCCATGCGCATGAGACGCATTTTTAGCTGGCTGCACCCGGAAGAAACCAAGAGTGGTGTGGGCATGCAGGCCTACGAGGCCATGATTGCGCTCGGCTCGGGCGGCTGGACGGGTCTGGGTCTCGGCAATGGCCGTCAAAAACTCGGTTGGATTCCCGAACATCACACGGATTTTATTTTTTCGATCATCGGCGAGGAGCTGGGGTTGGTGGCCACGTTGCTCGTGGTGCTGGCGTTTGTGGTTTTCGCCGTTTGCGGAATGTATATTGCACTGCACGCCCGGGACCGGTTTGGCATGTTGCTCGCCACCGGGATCACGCTGTTAATCAGCCTGCAGGCGGCGATCAACATCGGCGTGGTGACCAGTGCGCTGCCGAACAAAGGTTTGGCGCTGCCCTTCATCAGCTATGGCGGGTCGAACCTGCTGGCCATGATGACGTGCATAGGTGTTTTGATCAGCGTGGCCCGGCAGGCTGCGCCCGTGAAGGCGCTGGCCGCCTCAGATTTTATTTCGAACAACGACAATCCTTTTGCCGCCAGGGCAACATGAATTTAGACCAGAACAAAAAGCCGTTGGTCGCCATCGCTTGTGGCGGCACGGGTGGACATCTCTTTCCCGGACTGGCCGTGGCCGGGCAGCTTAAGCTGCAGGGATGCGATGTCGCGCTGCTCGTCTCGCCCAAGGACGTGGACCAGGAAGCCGTGAAATCCGTTTCCGGCATGGAGATTCACACGTTGCCGGCAGTGGGCTTGCAGAACCGGAATTATTTTTCGTTTGCGGCCAGCTTTGTAAAATCATTGCTGACGGCGCGGAATATTTTTCGTCAACGCCGCCCGCAAGCGGTGCTGGCCATGGGCGGTTTCACCAGCGCGCCGCCGGTGTTGGCGGCCCGCTTTTTCGGCGGTAGAAAATCCCGCCCGAAAACATTTTTGCACGAGTCGAACACCATTCCGGGCAAGGCCAACCGTTTCCTGGCCCGCTTTGTGGATGAGGCGTTTGTTGGCTTTCCTGAAACTGGTGCGCGCCTCGGTGCGCGAAAAGTGACGGCCACCGGCACGCCCGTGCGCCCGCAGTTTCAAGTGCGCGATGCAGCGGAATGCCGGACGGCGCTGGGCTTGGATGCCACGCGGCCGGTGGTTTTGGTGATGGGCGGCAGCCAGGGTGCCAGCGGCTTAAACAACCTGGTGTTGTCGGCGTTGCCATTGCTGGCGCAAAAGAACTGGCAATGGCTGCACCTCACGGGCACGAACGATTTTGAAAAAGTGAAGGCGGCTTATGCGGCCCAGGGGATCCACGCCTTTGTGCGCGCCTTTTTTGCCGAGATGGACCTGGCGCTGGGAGCCGCGACGGCGGCGGTAAGCCGGGCGGGGGCATCCTCCCTGGCGGAAATTGCCGCGTTGCGTTTGCCCACGTTGCTCGTGCCGCTGCCCACTGCGGCGGACAACCACCAGTATTTCAACGCGCGGTTATACGTCATGAGCGGCGCGGCGCGGCTGTTGGAGCAAAAAAATTCCACGCCGGAAAAATTCGCCGCCATTCTTTCGGAGCTGGTTGAAGATGATGTTGCGCGCGCGAAAATGGATGCCGCGCTGGACGTCTGGCACGCGCCAAAATCTGCCGGGCAGATTGCGGCGAGTATCTTGCGCGGCTCGGGCAAGCAGGTGGCTCCGCCCGTGACCGGGGATGACACCACCATTTTGGCCCGTGACCCGGCCCGGCCGAAAAAATTATCCGCCGCATGACCATGCTTGAAACGCCAGCCATTGCCGATGAAATTGCCGGATGTGTATCCGCAGCAACGATCATTCGCCGTGACGAGCCCATGGCCAAGCACACGACTTTGCGCATTGGTGGACCGGCTGACGTCTATGTAGAGCCAGGCACGGAGGACGACCTCTCTGCCGTCTTGAAATTTTGCAACGAGCGCGGGCTCAAGTTTTTCATCCTGGGGCGCGGTTCAAACCTGCTGGTGCGCGATGGCGGTTTTCGTGGGGTGGTGATTTGCCTGTCGCAACCTGCCTTTTCCAAGATTGAAATTGACGGGGTACGGCTGCGGTGCGGTGCGGGCGTGCGGCTTAAAAACGTGTCGGTGGAAGCGCGGCGCAACGGCATCTGCGGCCTGGAATTTCTTGAAGGCATCCCCGGCAGCGTGGGTGGTGCGCTGCGGATGAACGCCGGCGCGATGGGCGGCGCGACTTTTGACATCGTGGAATCGGTGCGGGTCATGAGCTATGACGGCACGGTGCACGAGCTGGCGGCGCGCGAAATGGCGGTGGTGTATCGCAGTTGTGCGACGCTGAAAAATTTGGTGGCGATTGGGGCGGTGCTGTGCGGCCGGCCGGATTCCGTGGAATCCATCGCCCAACGCATGAGCGCCTATAGCCAGAAACGCTGGAGTTCGCAGCCCGCCGCGCCAAGTGCCGGTTGCATGTTTAAAAATCCGCCAACCATCCCGGCGGGCCGGCTCATCGACGAGCTGGGTTTGAAGGGCATGCAGGTGGGCGGGGCCCGCATCTCGCAGGAGCACGGAAATTTTTTGGTGAACGACGGCAACGCCACGGCGGCAGACGTTTTAAAATTGATTGGTCTTTTGCAGGCCAGGGCGCGCACTGAGCGCGGCATTGAACTGCACACGGAAGTGGAAGTCATTGGCGAACCATGAACCGCAAGCTGAACATTACCGTCATGCTGGGCGGGCCGAGTGCCGAGCGCGAAGTTTCCCTGCGCTCGGGGGCGGCCATCGTCAAGGCGTTACGTTCGCTTGGCCATGAAGTGTTCGAGCTGGACCCCAAAACGCCCGATTGGATTTTGCCGCGCAACACCGAGGTTGTGTTGCTGGCCTTGCATGGTACCTACGGCGAAGACGGTACGGTGCAAAAGCAACTGGACTGGGTGGGCGTACCTTATACCGGTTGCGATGCGGAATCGAGCCGGATTGCCTTTGACAAGGTTTTGACCAAGCAACGTTGCGTGGCGGCGGGCGTGCCCACGGCAAAGTTTGCGATGCTCAATTCGCCGGCGGCACCGCTGCCAAAGGACCTTGCGCTGCCGCTGGTCGTGAAACCGGTGCGCCAGGGTTCCAGCGTAGGCTTGCAATTTGTGGAACGGGCTGAAGACTGGCCCCAAGCGCTGGCCGAGGCGTTGAAATTTGATTCCGAAGTCGTGGTTGAGGAAAAAATTATTGGCCGCGAGACGACCGTGGGTATTTTAGGCGGCGTTATTTTGCCCGTGGTAGAAGTGCGGCCCAAGACCGGCAGTTACGATTATCAACACAAGTATACTGCGGGTGCGACGGAATATTTTTGCCCGGCGGATTTTGACGCGGCTACCACCGGGCGCATTCAAGCGGCTGCCTTGGGCGCGTTCAACGCGGTTGGCGCACGCGACTATGCACGGGTGGATGTGATGGTGCGTCCCGACGGTTCGCCCGTGGTGCTGGAAGTGAATACGCTGCCGGGCATGACCGAGACCAGCCTGCTGCCCAAGGCGGCGGCGGCGAACGGCATGAGTTACGCGCAATTATGCCAGCGCATGGTGGACCTGGCGCTGGCCCGGAAAAAAGAAGCGGAGCTGAAAGCTGAGCAGGAAGCGGCCGGCTCCACGGTCGTCATGACAATGATCAATGTGGTTTAAACGAGAACAAGGCAGGAATCGGCGGCTGCACCGGCATCATGTGCTGGATGTAAAGCTGCGCTCGGACCAGGTACGCGCCAATCGCGTGCGTCTGGCGCGCGTTTCATTCCTCGTGGTATTTGGCACTCTTTTTACCCTGTTTTTGCTGTGGAAGATTGGTGAAGCTTCGCTCAATACGTTTGTCTATGACAACCCGGATTTTGCGATTCAAGTGATTGACGCGCAGACCGACGGCAAAATTGCGCCTGACCAGTTACGGCGTTGGACCGGTGTCAAGCTGGGCTCCAGCCTCATTCAGCTTCGGCTCGCGGAGGTGAAGCGCAATTTGGAAATGGTTTCGATGATCGAGTCGGTTTCCGTTGAACGGGTGTTGCCGCACACCTTGAAAGTCCGCGTGACCGAGCGCGTGCCGATTGCGCAAGTCAACTTTCCGCGCGCCGATGCCACGGGCGGCATCACCGTATCGGTTTATCAACTGGATGCCGATGGCGTGGTGATTCAGCCATTGGACCCGCGGGTTTGCGCGGTGCCGCTGGCGCAGGTTAATCCACAATTGCCGGTGATCGCGGGCTTGAATTATTTTCAGATCGTGGCCGGTCGCCGCATCGACCAGCCGCAATTGCAGGCGGCCTTGCAGTTGATAGATTCTTTCGACCGCTCGCCCATGGCGGGCATGGTGGATTTGCAGCGGGTGGATGTTTCCCAGCCGCGCGTGATTGTGGCCACGACGGGCCAGGGCAGTGAAGTGACCTTCAGCCTGGATAATTTGGACCTGCAATTGCGCCGCTGGCAGCAGATTTACAACCTCGGCGTGCAGCAGCAAAAGACCATTGCCACGGTGGACCTGGCCGTGGCGAACAATGTCCCGATCCACTGGATGACCGCCAGCGTCGCGCCGGTGGTCACGCCGAAGACGGTTAAACCCTTGAAGAACCGGAGGAGAAATGTTTGACGATTCCAACATCATAGCCGGACTGGAAATTGGCACTTCCAAAATTTGCGTCGTGGTGGGCGAACTAGGCGCCGACGGCTCACTCAATATCATCGGCCTGGGCCAGTCGCGCTCGCGCGGCGTGCGCAAGGGCGAGATCATCGACCCCGCGCAGGTGGAGGAAGATTTGCGCGCGGCCATGTTTGAGGCCGAGCAAATGGCCGACGTGGAAATCCGCAGTGTTTACCTCGGTATCACCGGCGGCCACGTTCGCGGTTTTAATAATCGCGGCGTGCATCCGGTGGTTTCCGCCGACCGCGAAATATCGGCAGACGACGTTGAGGACGTGGTCAAGAACGCCAAGGCCATCAATTTACCCGCCGAAAACACGGTGGTCCATGCGGTGCGCCAGCATTTCTTTGTGGACGGCCAGGATGGCGTGACCAACCCCGTGGGCATGCTCGGTGCCCGGTTGGAAGTGGACATGCACGTCATTCACGGCAACGCCAACCGGCTGCAAAATGCCATCCGGCTCGTGCGGGCCACTTCGCTGGAAGTGGACGACGTGGTTTTCAACGGCATCGCGGCCTCGCTGGCCCTGCTGACCAATGAACAAAAAGAACTGGGCGCGCTGGTGATTGACCTCGGCGGCGGCACCACGGAATACGTGGTGTATTCGAACGGTGTCATCCGTCATTCCGGCGTGCTGGCGGTGGGCGGCGATCATGTTTCCAACGACCTGGCCTATGGTTTAAAGGTGCCGTTAAGCCGCGCGGAAAAATTGAAAATCGAATATGGTGGCGCGCTCGTCAGCGAGGCCATCAAGGGCCAGACCATCAGCATTACCAACGAACTTGGCCTGGAACTCAAACGCATCAATCACGAGCACCTGCAACGCATCATGGCGTTGCGCCTGGAGGAAGTTTTTGAACTCATCGTGCAGGACCTGGAACGCGCGGGCTTGGTGGACTATCTCCGCGCCGGCGTGTATCTCTGCGGCGGCGGCTCGCGCGTGGGCGGCATCGTGAAGCTGGCTGAAAATGTTTTCCAGATGAATGTGACCGCCGGCCATGCCTGTGCCATCAGCGGTCTTACCACGGCGCTCGACCAGCCGGAATTTGCCGCGGCCATCGGCCTCGTGAAGTTTGGCTCGTTGAAGAGCCGGCGGCGCGATGGCCGGTCTTTGATTTCGCGCAGCATTAAAGGCGTGTTCGATAAATTTTTGCAGCGTTAACCAACCGCCGGAAAACATCTATTTGCGTTATGAATGAGCAACCTGAAATTCCAGCGTTCGCCCCACCGGAACCGCCACCGGCGCCGCTGGTAAGAATTATCGGCGTGGGCAATGCCGGCATTGCCGTGCTAAGCGCCCTGGACCGGACTGAATTTGCCGCCGCCGAATTTGCCGCCATCAACACGGATGCCGTTTCGCTGGCCAGCGCGCCGGCCACCATTAAGATTCATCTCGAAAACAAATTGCTGCGCGGGCTGGGTTCCGGCGGCGATCCCGACCGCGGCCGCGCCCTGGCCGAGGAACAATTTTCCACGCTCAAATCCGCCTGCGAAGGCGCGAATGTTGTCTTTATTCTAGCGGGACTCGGCGGCGGAGCCGGCAGCGGCATCAGCCCGGTGTTGGCCAAGGCCGCTCGTGAAGCGGGGGCGCTGGTGCTGGCCTTTGTCACCCTGCCGTTTGAGTGCGAGGGCAACCGCCGCGAAGCGCAGGCCCGCCAAACACTGGAGTACTTGAAATCCGCCGCCGACGGCGTGATTTGCCTGCCCAACCAGCGCATTTTCAAGCTCATTGATGAGAACACCAGCCTGCTGGAGACCTTCCGGGTTACCGGCGGTTTCCTTATCGAAGGCGTGCGCGGCGTGTGGCATTTGCTGATGCGCCCCGGCCTGATTCAAGTTCACTTTGGTGATTTGTGCACGTTGTTGCGCGACCGTCATGCCGAAAATGCCTTTGCCTTTGTGGAAGCCCAGGGCGCGGGCCGGGCCCGGGAAGTGGTGGAAAATATTCTCTCGCATCCGCTGCTGGACGAAGGCCGTGTGCTGGCCGAATCTGACGCCGTGCTGGTGAGCCTTACCGCTGGCAAGGATTTGTCCATGGCCGAAATCAACCGGGTCATCGACCAGGTAAAACGCCAGTGCACCCACGCGCAAATTATCATGGGCGCGGCCATTGACCCGGCCATGAAGGAAAAACTTTGTGTTACCGTCATTGCTGCCAAGCAGGAAACGGTTCCTGCCACGTCGCGCATACAGACCGAGACGCGCACGGCGGGGCCGGTCAGCAGCACCCGCGAGGTGGTGGTGGCCCGTACTCCGCGCATGAAGAAAGGCGGGGCCAAACCCATCCAGACCCAACTGCCGTTGACGATTGTCTCCAAAGGTCGGTTCGACAAGAGTGAACCCACCAAACATAACGGTGAAGATTTGGATGTGCCCACCTTCCTGCGCCGCGGCGTGCCGCTGAATTAAACGAGGCCGATTGGCACTGGCCAGTTTTACGGGAAATGGGCCGTGTAGAAACTGTTGGAATATTTTTTGGCCGTGCTGTCGATGAATTGATACAAGCCGGGGGAAACCTCGGACATCACTCCCAGGGTCTGCCAGTAATTTAGCGGCTGGGAAACGTCGTTCGTGGTCCGTTGAACTGTAAACGCTGCCCCCGCGTAATAATTTAGATTGAACTGGAAAGAACCGTTGGTCAGTTTTTGCAGATTATACAAGGCCGGCACGCCCACCCCGATTTGAACGATGCTGCTCGTGCTTTGAATCCCGTTCGCAAACACCGTGGCCATGGCATAGCCCGGAGGAAAGCCATTGACTGGCAGGGTCGTTAGCGAGTTGGTTCCCCAGGAACTCAACGGTAGAAAAGTGCTCTGTCCGTTATGCAAACTATATAATTCCAACAGCGGGTGGTCACTGGTGGAACCTTGCGAGCTGTTGCCACCGGAGGACTCGGTAAAACCCCGAAAAGCTGATCCCGTAACGACCAGGCTGGAGCCGAGATTCAATGGCGAATTGACAAAACTGATTTGAGGTTGCGCTGTATTGGTATAACCAATTTCCGGATCGAAAATCTCAGTGATTACATTGGTCGAAGTCTCTCCATTGGTTCCAGCACTGATTAAAAATTTTCCATCCGGCAAAAGCACGCCAGCATTATTGTGGATACCTTGCGGCATGGTCATTGATCCGGTATACGTCCATGTGCCCGTGATGGGATCAAAGATTTCGGCAGTCAGATCCATGGGGTTAAAAGGACGTGTAAAAAAATCAGAATAAATCCCTCCCGCAACCATTACCCGGCCATCTGGCAATAATATTGCCTTGTGACCGTAGCGAGCAACCTGCATGGGCTGAGCGATGGTCCATTTGCCGGAAATATAATCGTATGACTCAACATTGGCGATGGTACTGGACGCTGTGTTGCCTCCAGTTACAAGAACCTTTCCATTAGGCAGCAGGGTTGCAGTATGGCTGTACCTTCCGACATTCATATTGCTGGCCATGGTCCATCTATCCAAAGCAGGGTCATAAATTTCAGTATAGGCTGACGCAGGTGCTACTTCATCATTTCCAGCGACCAGGACTTTTCCATTAGGTAATAAAGTGGCGGTGTATCCGAAGGTAAGATTGTTAGTTAGGTACGCCGCAATGGTCCACCTTTCTGTGGTCGGGTCAAATAATTCTGCATTCGTGGGTCCTCCACCTATGACCAAAACCTTTCCGTTTGGCAACAGGGTTGCGGTATGGCCAAAGCGCGGATAATTCAAGCTGCCAGAAATAGACCAGGTTCCCGTAACCGGATCAAATAATTCAGAATTGGTCGCATAAATTTTTCCAGTTTGAAACATGCCATTGGTCAAATGAAAGTAGCCGCCGGCAACCATTACCTTGCCATCCGGTAAGAGCGTCATGGTATGGCCATAACGCGCCAAGTTCATGGGACTAATGCCAGTCCAAACACCCGTTGTAAAATCATAGGTTTGGGCATTGCTCAGCCCCTCAAAGACTTTGGTTTGTCCGTACATGTTTGTCACATAAAATTCCCAAGCGCCGCCGGTGGCGAGAGCGCGTCCATCAGACAGCAGGGTCATGCAATCGACTCCGGCATTGGCCACGGCTTTGGTTGTCCAAAAGCCGTTCGTGGAAGAATATGTCTCCGCGCTCCTGGAGGCTTGGCTGCTAACATCCCCGCCGGCAACCAGTATCCGCCCGCCAGGAAGCAGTGTGGCGGTGTGCTGGGTCCTGGCGAAATTCATCGGCACCGTATTTGTCGTCCAGGTCCCGCTAGCTGGGTCATATTGTTCGGCATAAGCGCTTGAACCACCGGTAATGAGGACCATGCCATTGGGAAGCATTGAGGCTGCGTGTTGAGCACGATTGAAATTGAGCGAGCCGGTAACGATCCACGTTTCGCCCGCTGGATCAAAGATTTCCGCTTTTTTGCTAACCGCATTAGTGCCCGAGCCGCCCGCAACGAGAACCCGGCCATCCATCATCAGGATTGCGGAGTGATACTCCCGTGAGCCGTTCATTTGGTTGACCAGCGTCCAAAGTCCTGTGGCCGGGTCAAAAAGTTCGGCGCTAACCAGCGTATTGCTGCCGTCGTAGCCACCCGCAATCAAAACCGTTCCGTTAGTCAGCAAGGTTGCGGTATGTCTGGATCGGCCTTGGTTTAGCGGTGAGGTCAGTGTCCATTGACTGGTTGCTGGGTCATATATTTCGGCGCTGTTCAAGGCATTGGAGCCATCGGTGCCCCCGGCCACGAGAACCCGGCCATCGAGCATTAAGGTGGCAGTGGCTGTTGCGCGGCCAAAGTTCATTGCGTTGGCATTGGTCCAGACACCGGCGATGGGATCATAAAGTTCTGCGCTCGCAAGGGCAGGGGGCGTGGCGTTGGTACCGCCTGCCACCAATACCTGTCCATTTGGAAGCAAGGTGGCGGTATGGCCGGCGCGGGCGAGTTTCAGCGCACCGGTATTGGTCCAAATATCGCTGCCCGGATCAAAGATTTCGGCATTGGTGAAATAAGCCGTATTATTCCTGCCGCCGGCCACCAATATCCGGCCATCGGTCAACAAGGTGGCGGTATGTTGATAAACCGCATAATTCATGGGGGTGTTGGTGGTCCATGTTGCTCCTTTGACTGGATGCAGGGGACACGCCAATGCCATTAAAATAAACCAAAGCCGGTTCCAGGATTTTTTCATTGCCACAACTGATTCCTGCCAAAGCTTTCCCGATTGCAAAAGTTTCAGCAACAAAATTTGAATAAAAGGCGGCAGTTTCAATTGTTTGGCCTCAACTTCCGGAACAGATTTGCAGAAGTGGAATATGCTTCGACTTCAAGCCGCAACACCATCAAAAAAGATTGCCACCGTAGCGCGCTTCCCATATCTTCTGACCCCCTGCTACGGCAAGATTATCGGTTGCGCGGTTAGCTCAGTGGTAGAGCATTACCTTGACACAATTAAAAGATCGGTTTTAGCTATTTTTAGCAGCTTTTTATTCTCCTTTGCAATCATTGCAGAACCATTGATTTAATTGATTGATTCCACTGTTTAGGTGCTATCTCATGTCATCTCACAAAATCCAAAAAAAATCATTTGGGTTACAAGTCGGGTGCAAGTTTTGGCCGTTGATGAGGCGGATGTGATGCGAAGCGGGACTCAAATTCTCACACCACGACTTTGGCTTTGAGTGTTCACATACGTTTGAGAAATGGATCGCGCCATTTTGATTTCAAACGACCCGGCCACAATGTTCATATCCTGATGCGGATACTTTTCTGCTAGATGTTCCTTAACCTGCGCGTTCACATCGTCCTTCCAAACTTTCAAAACCTGCCGCTGGTCGCGCACGAACGCTTGCAACATTTCACGCGCGTCGTGGCCGTTGTTCAAAACACTCTTCAATTCCATGTCCTTCAACGGCAGACATTCGACAACGGCAAATTCCAAGCCTGCCGCCGTGCGGCGGTGGCAGATACAAGTCATTTCCGTCAAATCAACAGCGTGTTGCCATTGCGTGCCGTCGTCGGTTCGGATGATGCGGCCTGACGATTGCAATGCGGCTCTGGAAGCGTCGTTTGCCGTCATTGACAAATTGCGCTCGATGTTTTGAAGCGCGTCGCAATTCGCTTTGAACTGTTTCAGATGTTCTGCGAAATGCTGCATGGCCTCGGTGTTGGCCTGTTCTTGAAGCGGTGTGGGTCGTTCGTAGTAATTCATAATTTGCCTCATTCAGTTCCCAACAATTTCAATAATTCAGTTCGCGGCACGAGCAATTTGCCGCGCAAGGCGCGACAAACTTTTAATTTGTTGCGCTGGATTAAGCGATACACGCTGAAATAATTCACGCCGAGCATATCGGCTGCCTCTTGAATCGAATACGCCAGCCGTTCGGTCGGCGGCGTTGCTGGTGGCTCCTCATTTTTTGGAATGGTTTCCATACGCTTCTGTTGCTTGTGGGGGTTTCATTGAACAAATCATCTTTTCAATCTGTTTGCGCCAGTCAATTTCGGCAAGCAAATCACCTGGGCGAAGGCCGAGCGCGGTGGCAATGTAATACAACTGGATCAGATCAATCCGCAAAGAGCCGTCCTCAATTTTAGAAACCGTGCTGCGCGTGGCGTCATGCCAGCCCGCGAGCTGCAACCTGTCAGCAAAAAAGTCCTGCGTCCAATCAAGTTGGTCGCGTTTTCTGCCCACCAGCCGTCCGATGAAATTTCGCTGCTTCATTTCCAACCGCTCAAATTTTTCAGCTATCGTAAATGCTTAATCTAACGAAACTGTTTCCTCAATAAATCAACTATCGTATTTGCCTATAGTTCGTATAGGCAATTCCGATAACTGTTGGCACGGATTCCACAATTTTCCGGGATTCAAAAACCGACTTTCCAAGGCATGGCACGGCCATGTTTTGGGAAGTGGGGGTCATCAAACTGACCGCAAACCGGCGTCAGTTCTCGCCAATAAGCCTCAAGAGAGGTAGAAAACAGGCAAAATTGCCTGACCCATTATGGGATAAAGGGCATTATCGCATCGGCTTTCGCCGACCTAGCCAAGTAGGGAGAATCAAGACTTTCGTCCTGTCTTATGAAGACAATTAGCACAGCCGAAACAAAATGCAAGCCCGGCAGGATGAATAAATTTGGCGAGAGAATAACAACCTTTTGTCCTTCATATCTTCATCGTGATAAAAGCTCCCCAGCGCAGAATCCTAGAGGCAAATCCCCGGAGCCGGGCGGCGGGTCAATGTGGAGCGGAGCCGGATGAGGCGAGCAATACATTGACGCGCCGAACGGCGACATATCATCACGCCTCGGATTCGCGCGCAAGGAATTAGCGCGACTGCGCCACTCAAATGCTTGTCCGCTTTCCTGTTCTGACAAGACGGAATGTTTTCTGTGAAGAAGTTCGTCATGGAGTTTTTGGTGCGTTATACAATTTACTCAATACATTGAGTAAAATTACCCAATGGCTAAAGCGGTTAAATTTTTCTTAAATGGCTTCGGTCTGCGGTTGGCAAGTGGAGGAAGTGAAGCGCAGGTGGAGAGACGGCTGGAACGGAGCGCAACGCCGCTGCCGAGCCGCAGACGGAAGCCCGCCGCTGTTGCGGCTAATTAAATTGTCGCTCGT
>Ga0265327_10001441_pt1 | contig 29977 bp, 26 predicted proteins | sample 41621metaG_FD_202089 | JGI IMG/M metagenome (GOLD analysis project Ga0265327, IMG submission 202089) | Rhizosphere microbial communities from Carex aquatilis grown in University of Washington, Seatle, WA, United States - 4-16-21 metaG | ecosystem: Host-associated > Plants > Roots > Rhizosphere...
CTGATCAAGGTGCAGGCTTGCGGCATATGCCACAGCGATATGTTCACCGTAGTCGGGGCTTTTCCCGGCATCCAGTATCCGCGCATCCCTGGGCACGAAGTGGTGGGTGTCATCGATGCTGTCGGTAGCGATGTGCCGGACTGGAAGCCGGGCATGCGTGTTGGCGTAGGCTGGCATGGCGGTCACTGTGGGCATTGCAGTTCATGCCGCAAGGGTGATTTCATCACCTGTGCCGAAGGCAAGATCCCCGGCATCTCTTACGATGGCGGTTATGCCGAGTACATGATCGCACCGTTCGAGGCACTGGCATCGGTACCGGACGACCTGAAATCGCAGGACGCAGCGCCGCTGTTATGCGCCGGGCTTACTACCTTCAATTCACTACGTCACAGTGGTGCCGTCACCGGCGATCTGGTGGCGATACTGGGCATCGGCGGGCTGGGGCATCTGGGAGTGCAATTCGCTGCCAAGATGGGTTTCAAGACTGTTGCTATCGCGCGCGGTGCCGACAAGGGCCCGCTCGCCAAGAAACTCGGTGCCCAGATCTATATCGACAGTACGGTACAAAACGCAGCCGAGGAATTGACCAAGCTCGGTGGCGCCAAGGTGATCCTCGCTACCGTGACCGACGCCAAAAGCATGAGTGCGATGATAGGCGGGCTGGGCATAGGCGGTAAACTGGTGGTGCTCGGTGCCAGCGGTGAGCCTATCCAGGTTTCGCCGCTGCAGCTTATTGGCGGACGAAAATCTATAGCCGGATGGCCATCGGGCACCTCATCAGATTCCGAAGACACATTGAAATTCAGCGTATTGTCTAATGTGCGCCCGATGATAGAGACCTACCCCTTAAGCAAAGCGGTAGAAGCCTACGAATACATGATGAGCGGCAAGGCACGTTTCCGCGTGGTGTTAACACCATAAGCCAGAGTTAACAAGGATGGAGCCCGGAGAAATTGCCAGGTTCCATCCTGCTTTGATTCCCTGCTATCAAGCCTGTTTACTCACGATATTCCCGGTCGCTGAAGCGCCTTCCATATTGGTGGAAAATGCCTGCAGGAAATTGGCAAGGGTGGCATTGCTGCCGGTATCGCCAAGCGACGTCATCAAATCCTGAAAGCTTTGCTCCAGATTGGTGAGTGAAGAGTCTGAAGTGCTTGAAGTTGAAGAAGCCGAAGTGCTGGAACTTGCGGACGCCAGTTCCTGGATCAGATTCTGCAAGTCACTCTGAACATTAGGCCGTTTATTGCCCGATACGGTAGCGGTGCTCGCGTCGCTGCTATCTGCGCTCTGGCTGCTTTGGGAATGCAGGGCTGCCATCAGGGCTTGCAGAAAAGCCGCCAATGCCTGCGCCGGGTCCTGGGTTGCCGACGTGGTGGCAGATGTCGAAGCGGAGGACGTGGATGAAGTCCCGGAACTGCTGCTGGTGAGTGAATCCAGGCTACTGCCATCGCCGATGGCAGCCAGCGCCTTGATGATGGCATCCAGCATGCCGCCGCCGGAAGGTGTAGCGGAAGTCTGGCTGGAGGTGTTGTTGGAACAGCTGGCTTTGCTTTGGCTGGTGTTGGTGAGCTGGGAAACCCAGCTGGTATTACTTACGCTGCTGATAGACATGTTATTTTCCTTAGAAAGAATTGAGTTTTCTATTCGATTCCCTTTAATTGAATCTGTGAGCTTGTAGCGACCATCCAGTCCGGCCAAAATCACTGCCGGACGAGTTGCTGACGGTGTGAGTAAATTATCGGCCAGATACCGCTGTGCTTTGTGTTCGGAAGGGTAAAGCTAGGTAAAGTTATGTAATGATTTTCCCGCTGTACAGGGCAAACGCTGTTCGCTCAAGCGAGCGGCAGCGATATCTCTACATACAACCCGCCATAAGGGTGGTTGGTGGCGATGATGCCACCGCCATGCGCCTGTGCTACCCGTTTGGCGATGGCAAGCCCCAGGCCGTGCCCGTCAGCATGCGATCTGCCGCGGAAGAACGGTTCGAAGATATACGGTAATTCCGCCGGCGTTGCGCCTGGCCCTTCATCCAGTATCGAGATATATATCTTGCGCGTTGCGTCATCCTGCCTGCAGGAGATGCTGATGCGCTTGCCTGCAGGCGTATGTTTCAGCGCGTTACGAACCACATTTTCGATGGCGCGGTGCAGCAGCTCAGGCTGGCAACTGACCTTGATGTTGTTACCGCTTTCCAGCGTTATTTCCTGCCCATGGGTCTTGGCTTCGAAACGGGCATCGGCGGTGATATCGGATAACAACTCTTCGATTTCGATCTCCACCTTGGTCATTTCCATGGTGCCTGCATCCAGCCTGGACAGTGTCAGCAATTCACCGACAAGATAATTGATGCGGCCGCTTTCCAGTTCTATCCTGTTCATGGTCGCTTCCAGTTTCTCCGGGCTCTGCCTGGCCAAACCAACGGCGACCTGCAAGCGTGCCAGCGGCGAGCGCAATTCGTGCGAAACATCGTGCAACAGGCTTTGCTGCAGCTCCATGGACGCCTTGAGCCGGTCCGACATGCGGTCGAAATGGCGGCCGAGGTCTGCCAGCTCATCGTCGCGCTTTCCCATCAGCGTGTTCAGGCGCAATTGCAGATTACCGTCTGCTGCCGCATCGAAAGCGTCGCGAAGATTCTGTATCGGTCTGGAAATATAGCGTGCAAGCAGTACCGCGGATATCAGGCTGGCGAGGAATGTGGCGATCAAAGGTTCCACGGGGAAATGACCGGGAGAATGCGGAGGCGGCGCTAAAGGCTTGCCGTGCTCGTCGTACACATGCGGCGGAAAATGCATGTGGTGTTCTTCCAGGCTGCGATGTCTTATCCAGAACGTTGCGCCGACCGCCACCATGCCCGCCATCTGCGCCAGCCAGATGAAGATGAAAAACTTCCAGAATAGTCGACGGCCCACTTTGCCTATTCCCTGATGTACTGATAGCCCAGGCGATACACCGTCTGGATGTATGAGCGACCATCCTGCATGCTGCCGAGCTTGTGCCGGATGCTGCTCAGATGCACGTCTATGCTGCGGTCGAATCTGGCCAGCGAACGCCCCAGCGCCTGTTTGGATAACTCATCCTTGCTCACCGGTTTGCCTGCATTGCGCGTTAATATTTCCAGCAGATTGAATTCAGTGCTGGTCAGTTCCAGCACGCGTCCTTTCCATTCAGCGCGACGTTGCTCGGGCCATAACGTTAAAGGGGGAAGGGAGATGGTCTGCGTCTTTTCCGGATTTTCCGTACTTTCGGTACGGCGCAGGATAGAGCGTATCCTTGCCAGCAATTCGCGGGGGGTGCATGGCTTGGGTACATAATCATCCGCGCCCAGTTCCAGTCCCAATATCCTGTCCATATCGTCGCCTTTTGCCGTGAGCATGATGACCGGCATCTTGCTCCTGGCACGTATGGCGCGCAGCACTTCGATACCGCTCATGCCTGGCATCATCACATCCAGTACTGCCAGCGCGAACTGATCCGACAGTGCCGCGCTGACGCCGCGCTCACCGTTATTGACGGCAATCACGGCAAAGCCTTCCTTCTCAAGGTATTCCTTGAGCAAGGCCAGCAACTCGGTATCGTCATCTATCAGCAGGATATCGGACATCGGCAGGGACTGAACAAACCATCAATGCATGTTACCAAGGACTCTGAACGAATACAGCCAGAGCGTCTAACTTTACCTTTTTTTACACGTTTTTTATGCTCAGGCGTTTGTTCGAGCGCAAGCTTTCTTAACAAAGCTTTACCTGCTTTTACGCATTCCACCATCAATACAGCGCGAATGTTGACGATAATTTGCTCACACCAATCATCACTGCAAGGAGTTCGCCATGTCATCCTCAATAAGTTCTGCAACAACCGCTGCGGTTACCAGCAGTGCCAGCAGTAGTTCACAGATCGCTGCGCTACAAAGGCAACTCGCGGCCGATGAGAAAGCATTGAAATCGATGCAGAAGGACGCGACATCCTCCACCAGTCAGGCAGAGATTCAGGTGCTTTCAACCGAGATCGAGCAGATCACCCAACAGATCGCCCAACTCAATGCACAATCATCAACAACTGCAGTGAACAGCACTACCAGCGCGAGTAGCTCGGGCACCGCGAAATCGACCATCTATTCGCTGGGTAACAAACTTGATGAGTTCGCCTAGAATCCTGCCGGCGCTCACTGGGGCATGAGTTTTTTGATATCCGTCATCCAGCTCAGAACAAGCTGAATGACGGAATCATGATTGAATCACTACTGAATTATAAAGTCCTAGCGCATGCCGCCAGCGATATCGATAGTCTCACCGGTGATGTATTTCGAATCTTCCGAAGCCAGGTACACCGCCGTAGGCGCAATATCATCCACCTGACCGATACGGCCTAATGGCGCAGTAGTTTCGAACCATGTCTTCATGTCGCCTTCTGCAAAGCCGCCGCTATGAGTGCCTTCGGTTGCGATCAGGCCAGGGTTGATCGCATTCACGCGGATCTTGCGCGCGCCAAGCTCTTTAGCCAATACCCCGGTCAATGCATCCACTGCGCCTTTGGTTGCAGTGTAAACAGCGGATTGAGGGGGTAGCAGAGTGGTTACTGCCGAACTGATGTTGATGATGCTGCCGCCCGTTGCCGGAATGAGTGTCAGTGCTTCTTTGGTAGTCAGCAGCAAACCCAGCACATTCAGATTGAATTGCTTATGAAAATGCTCTTCGGTAATCTGTTCCAATGGTGCAAAATCATAAACGCCGGCGTTGTTCACCAGGATATCCACATGACCATAGCTCTTTTTGGTTTCAGCGAATAGCCTGGTGATATCGGCCTGCCTGGAAACATCGCCCTGCACCGCAACCGCTTTGCCGCCTTTACCTGTGATCTCCGCCACTGTTGCATCGGCTCCGGTTTTGCTGCTGGCGTAATTCACAACCACCGATGCGCCTTCGCTTGCCAACGCCTTGGCGATCGCTGCGCCTATGCCTTTAGATGCACCTGTGACTACTGCTACCTTGCCTTCCAGTTTCTTAGCCATGTTGTTCTCCAATATTAATAAGTTCTGAAGTTGATAAAAATTGTGAAATCCATAAAATTTGTGAACTCTGTTAGTTCGTTAGTACATTATTATTGAACTATTGTACTATGTCAACATAAATGTTAATATCAAACCATGGTTCAATTCGTACACCCAGCGACAGAAGACTTAACCCTGGAAGGCGTGCTTCAGGCATTAGCCGATCCTATGCGGCTGCGCATCATGCATAGCTTGATGAATGGTCAGAATCATATGTCCTGCTCAGAAGCTGCGCCTTGCCCGGACATGGCCAAATCTACCCTGTCACATCACTTCCGTACCTTGCGTGAGGCGGGGTTGATCCGTACCACGAAAAAAGGGGTGGAAAATCAGAATGTGGTGCGCACAGAAGACATAGAGCAGCGATTTCCCGGACTGTTGAAGCTCGTTCTATCCTTATCAAGCTGAAATCTGATTTTCCCGACGTGAACTAACCCTGTTCTTCCAGCGTTCTAGTGGCGATCACTTTTCCCTCCTTAATGTCGGCTTCGAATCGTTTGTAACAAGGGTACACAGAACAACTTAATTTAAGCCAGCCGTAGGAATCTATGACCCGATAGGGACTGAGAGCACCGCAGTATGCGCAATTGACCATGGTGATATTGTTTTGCATGATCCATCTCCGATATTTGTGATGAATTTCCCGGAAATATATGTAGCAAATAAAGAAGTTAACAACCGCTTGAATCATAAAACAAGATGCCTGACAACTTCAAGAGCGGGCAGGTGAACCTTGGACGAATGCCTCCAGTTCAGCAGCGGTGATATTGCCGTTATGCAGGGCGCTTGCCAGCAATGCTCCTGCCGCACCTGCATCCCTTAAAGTCGCAAGGTCAGCAATATCACGCACGCCGCCTGCAGCATACAATTTGCGATGCGGCACTCTTTGTTGCACTGCATTGATTGCACTCAAATCCGGCCCGGCATTGCTGCCCACTTTGCCCAGCGTCATGGTAATGACACGCCTAGGCCATGACGCAGGATGCGCCAGCAGCCCTGCCGGGTCATACAGCTGGTCGCATGTCTCGCTGGGTACGAAGTCAAGCGATAGTATTGTATTGTCGAATTCGTTCAACAATTCCAGAGTGGCCTGCAAGTCACGCTGGCTTTCACTTCCCACCACGCAATGTACGCCCAGATGCTGCCAGGGTTGCCATTGTTGCAGGCTGGAGATGCCCGCATCCAGCCATATCTCCAGGTCAGGGAAATGTTCGCGTAGCAGACTTACGGTTTGCAGATGAATGCCGCTGCCGCGGATCGCATCCAGGTCGGCGATGTAGAGCGTGGGGCCAGGCGTGGACTTTGGGTATAATTCGCTCAAGGCACGCACCACATCCAGCGGTTTGGATGTTTTGCACAGGCTGGAATGTATAGGACGATAGCGCTCGCGTTTACCGCCCATGGCGTGTACGACTTCACCACCCATCAGATCTATGACCGGAATGGCTAAGAAACCCGAAATTTTTGTCTGCGAATTCATCACTGGCGGCGGATTATACAACGCAGAGCTTCCCCCTTCACTCGAGCACGAAGGAGGGTTGATGCTGGAGGGACTATTGACGGATCTGCTCGCCACGCACGAAGCAAATATTATTACTACCCGCGATGCACGCCTGCCGCCGTTGGAATTGCCGGTATCGGTGATGGAAGTGAGTAATGAGCCGTGGAGTCTGTGGCAACGCTGCATCAAGAATGCCGATCTGGTATGGCCGATCGCGCCCGAAACCGATGGCATGCTGGAAAGGATGACGTCTCTGGTACCGCCAGCCAAATTGATAGGCAGCACGCCGCATGCGGTGAGAGTCGCCGCCAGCAAATATGCTACGGCGCAAATGCTGGCAGCACTTCATGTCCCGGTAGTGAATACCTGGAAGCCGGAACAGGCGCCCACCGATTTACCGCGTTATGTAGCGAAACCGGACATTGGCGCAGGCTGTGCGGATACGCGTTGCTTCGATAGCTTTTTGCAGATGCAGGAATGGTTGCAGGAAGACCGTACTGCATCGCATATCATTCAGCCTTTTCAACCGGGCACTGCGGCCAGCATTTCGATGTTGTGCCAGAACGGTAAAGCCTGGTTGCTGAGTTGCAACCGGCAGGTGGTGGAACTGCATCAAGACCAGTTCGTGTATGGCGGCAGTGTGGTCAACGGCATGGCGCAGCACTGGAATACTTTTAACGATATCGCGCAACGTATCGCATCCGCACTACCCGGATTATCAGGCTATGTGGGCGTGGATGTGATGGTCAATAAGCACGAAGTTACTGTACTCGAGATCAACCCGCGCCTCACCACCTCTTATGCCGGTCTGGCCGAGGCTACAGGATTGAACGTGGCCAAGCTGGTTCTGGACTTGTTCTATAATCGGCCTATGCAGACCGCACACCTTCAACGCAATGTCATCACGATTAAGCTCTGACTCTAGCTCTGACATTCTGGGCTGGGATGTCGGCGGGGCACATCTTAAAGTCGCACGGGTGGATGCCGCAGGCAAAGCCCTGGAGGTACAACAATTTCCTTGCCAGTTATGGCACGGCATGGAGCGGCTAAAACAAGCGGTTGAAACCGCAGTAGGTAAACTGGGAAATGCCTCACATCATGCCATCACCATGACCGGTGAACTTGCAGATATCTTCGCCTCACGGCACGATGGCGTGGTTGAGATTAGCGCTGCCATGCAGCAGTACCTGCCCGGTAGTCATCTCCAATTTTATGCCGGTGATTCGGGTTTGATCGATGCAGCGCAGGTCGCACCGCATACTGCCCGCATCGCTTCGTCCAACTGGATGGTCAGCAGCCAGTTCGTCGCTCAGGCATTACCGCAGGCATTGCTGGTGGATATGGGCAGCACCACCACCGATATCGTTGCACTGCAAAACGGCAAGCCACAAGCACAAGGGCTGACTGACGCAGCCAGATTAACCACGGGAGAATTAGTCTATAGTGGGCTGGTACGCACGCCGGTGATGGCGGTGGTACAACGCGTACCGTTCAACGGGCAGATGCAACGCATCGCCGCCGAATATTTCGCCACCATGGCGGATGTGTATAGACTCACCGGCAAACTGGATGCAGCGCATGACATGAGCGACACCGCCGATGGTAAGGGGAAGTCACCGCTGGAAAGTGCGCGCAGGCTGGCGCGCATGGTGGGGCGTGATGTTGAGGATGCGCCGCTGCTGGCATGGCAGGCGCTGGCGCATTTTATCGCCAGTGCCCAGTTACAGGACTTAACGGCAGCTGTGCAAGCCGTGGCTGCTGCGTTGCCAGCCGATGCACCCGTGGTTGGTGCCGGAGTGGGACGCGCAGTAGTGAAACAGATCGCGCAAAAATGCGGACGCTCTTATGTGGATTTTGCCGATCTGATTGCAGGTGAAGCTGCCGATAACGCCGCTATTTGTGCCCCGGCATATGCAGTGGCCTGGCTCGCAGGTAAGTAAGAACTGACTAATATGACGCCACTGATTACTGAACTCATCTACCACCCCGATAGCGCCATCCTGTTCAACAAGATCGCGCATAAGCCTTGGGCCGTGTTTTTAGATAGCGGGCTGGGAAGTGGCAAAGCCAGTGCGCAGGCTGGACGCTACGACATCATGGTGGCCGACCCGGTAATCACGCTCACCACCCGCGGCGACCTGACCGAGATCATGGAGCCTACCGGCAGCCAGATCTCCCGGGAAGATCCCTTCGGCCTGGTGCGCGACTTTCTGGGAAGGCAGCCGGAACCGCAAGGCGACCTGCCATTCATGGGCGGCGCCGTGGGTTATTTTGGTTACGATCTGGCGCGGCGTCTGGAGCATCTTCCCGGTATCGCGCAGGATGATGAACCCCTGCCGGAGATGCAGGTAGGCATCTACGATTGGGCAGTGGTGGTGGATCATCAGCAGCAGCGCAGTTTTGTGGCGAGTTACGGACGCGCACCGCTGACGCGCCAGCATTGGGGCGATTTGGTAGCATTGCTCACCGCGCAGGAAGAACCTGCAAGTAGTACATTCAAAGTGACCTCGCCTGTCACTGCCAATATGGATGAAGCGGCCTATACCCAGGCTTTTCAACGCATACAGCGTTACATACTGGAAGGCGATTGTTATCAGGTGAATCTGGCGCAACGCTTCTCAGTGCGCGCTGAAGGCAATGCCTGGCAAGCCTATCAGGTATTACGAAAACAGAGTCCGGCACCGTTTTCCGCATTCCTCAACCTGCCCGATGTGCAGATCGTTTCCGCTTCGCCCGAACGTTTTTTACAGTTACGTCGCGGTCTGGTGGAAACGCGGCCGATCAAAGGCACCCGTCCGCGCAGTAGCGACCCGGTGCAAGACCAGGCCAATGCGCAGCAACTTCTCACCAGCAGCAAGGACAGGGCGGAGAACCTGATGATCGTGGATCTGCTGCGTAACGACATCGGCAAGCATTGCGCCCCAGGTAGCGTGCATGCCGAACGCATGTTTGAACTGGAAAGTTTTGCCAATGTCCATCATCTGGTAAGCACCGTCACCGGCCGTCTGGCACCGGGACATACGGCATTGCATTTGCTGCGAGGCGCGTTCCCCGGGGGTTCCATCACCGGCGCGCCCAAGTTGCGGGCTATGCAAATCATCGAGGAGCTGGAACCGCACCGGCGCGGCGTATATTGCGGCGCGATAGGCTATATCGGCTTCGACGGCAATATGGATACCAATATCGCCATCCGTACTGCAGTGTATTCTCACGGCAGCATGCGTTTTTATGCGGGTGGTGGCATAGTGGCAGACTCGCAAGCGGATAAGGAATACGCGGAGACCCTGGATAAAGCAGCCAACATGCTGGCCCTGGCTCAGTATTTTTATGGCAGGTAGGAATATTGCAGTTCAGTTTATTGCAGTTAAGTACGGGGAATAACAATGATCGTCGTTAAGCTCGGCGGCAGCTTGTTGGGGTCGAAGGAGTTGGCACTCTGGCTGGCCGCTATTGCGCAAAGCAGCGACGGGCGCATCGTCATCGTGCCCGGTGGCGGTGTGTTTGCAGATGCCGTGCGTCAGGCACAGCAGATCGCAGGTTTTGACGATGCTGCCGCGCACCAGCTGGCAGTGCTGGCAATGGATCAATATGCCAGAGTGCTGGTAGCGCTGAATCCAGCGCTGGTGGCTGCCAGTACCGAGCTGGAGATCGCAGAGCGCAGCTGGCAGCATAGAGCTATCGTCTGGTTACCGAGCGTGATGGTGCTGGCGGATGAGAACATCGCCAGGAATTGGGAGGTCACTTCCGATAGTCTGGCCGCATGGCTGGCAAAGCGCATCAAGGCCAGGCACCTGGTACTGGTGAAAGCGACAGAAGATGGCAGGCTACAGCAGGGACTGCTGGATGCCGCCTTTGCCGATTTTACTGCCGGTCTGTCCTGTCCGGTGACGGTGCTTGGTAAAACCGAGATCGATAAATTCTCTGCCATACTGAAACCAGACCGGGAAAGAGTAAAATGAAATCGCGGGTATAGGCCATGGAATCGATAAGGGACAACTGATGGAAACCTCGAAAGAACGCGTGTACAGCGTAGCAGAAGTCAACGCCAAACTGGCTGCCGAATTGCCGCACTGGACGCTGGAAGACGGCTGGATACGTCGTAAATACAAGACCAGTGGCTGGAAGGCCACGTTGATGGTGGTGAATACCATAGGCCATCTGGCGGAAGCTGCCTGGCATCACCCGGATCTGACGGTGTCCTATGCTTTTGTCATCGTCAAGCTGGTGACCCACAGCGCCAAAGGCATCACCGACAAGGATTTTTCGCTGGCAAAGAAGATAGAGGAAGTGATCGGCTGGCAACCGGGAAAAGAGGGTGGAGGGTTGGAAGGCACACCTAACGAAGATGCAAGGTTCAAATATATCAAATACGATGCCTGACTTGTCGTGCAACGTTTTAATTTATCGTAACTATATGAAATCAATATAAAAATAACGCCATTAAAATCACATCATGAAAAATACTTTGCAGATAAAAAATAAGCTGATTCTGGCGCCAGCCGCTATCGTCTTTTTTGTTTTATTCGTGCTCGCCGTCAGCTGGTTATTCGATAAGCGCGAGGATTACGCGTTCCGCAGGATCTCCATGGATATCCCTGAAAGTGCCGTGATCGCCCTGATGGGTGCGCCCAACAGAGTGACCGGCTGTGGGGAATATCTATGGTGGGAGGATCAGAACCGCGGCATCAGTGACGGGCTGTGCGTGAAGGAAGACCACTACGACCATATGCTCAATTCCTGGACTGTAGGCTATTCGGCAAAACATCGTGTGGTGTCCAAGCATCACGAAGCTACACATAAGCACTGAGCTAATTTAGTACTCACACACGATCATCCAGCTACATCGTCGGATGTCGTTACAGCACCATGAAAATAGCGCTGTAAGTATCCATTTTTTGGGAAAATCAAAAACTTATTACTATTGCCGAAATAGGTTAATATTTTGCTCGCCTCGAACAAAAAATAGAATGATAAAAATCAAATTGAAAACTAAAAGGGAGCCGTCATGCAAAATCAACAACAAAGATTTAGCTTCACCGGTACTGGCAGTGAGTATTTTAGGATATGGATCGTCAATCTTCTGTTAACCATCGTTACCTTCGGTATCTATTCGGCTTGGGCTAAAGTCAAACGGATACAGTATTTTTATCGCAATACCTGGTTCAACGGCTCCAGTTTTGATTATCACGGTTCGCCGCATGCCATCCTCAAAGGCCGTATCATCGCGGTAGTGCTGTTCGGTATCTACAACGTCACCGTCAAGGTCGCACCGCTTATGGGTCTGGCGATATTCGCGCTGATATTGGCTGTGATGCCACTGCTGGTGCTGAAATCGTTCCAGTTCCGCTTGCACAACACCAGCTACCGCGGCCTGCGCTTCAGTTTTGTGGGCACGCTTAAGGCTGCCTATGTCAATTTTATACTTTATCCGGCTTTAGCCGTCGTCAGCCTGACCCTGCTGTCACCGCTGGCGCAGCAGCGTATCAAGAGATATCAACATGGCAACAGCCGCTTTGGCCAAACCTCGTTTTCATTCAACGCGGGCGTCGGCGGTTTTTTCAAAATATATTTTCTGACGGTATTGATGACCATCGTGGCAATTTTGGTAGTTGCTGCCGGTGTCGGTTTTTTGGTGACGCATCAAAGCACTATGCCTGCAGGCAATAATCCGCAGCAAATAATGAAGTTCGTTGCTGCAGCATACCTGGTGCTGATCTTGTTGATGTTTTTTGTTGCGCCCTATGTCGTGTCGCGCACACAAAACCTGGTGTGGAACAATACCTATCTCGGCCCGCATCGATTCGTCTCTGCCCTGCAGGCGCGCAAGCTGTTCTGGATATTTCTCAGCAATATTGTCGGCATCATCCTGACGCTGGGGCTGTTCAAGCCATTCGCGGATATCCGCTTGCTGCGTTATCACGTTGACAGCATGGCCTTGCAAACGGAAGGCGACATGGAAACCTTCGTTGCCGAGCAAAGCCAGGAGGTCAGTGCGGTCGGTACCGAGGTCGCGAATATCTTTGATTTCGACATTGATTTTTGAGGTCGCATGACATCGGTCGCTGCCTTTTATTACGATGGCAACAGCAGTGAACGCCATGCGCTGCTGTTGACGCCCATGCATGATGGGCTGGAGCTGCAAGGAGACCAACTGGCGCGGCAGGTGCCGTTCAGTGCCATGCGCATCGCGGCCAAGCTGGGTAGTTCGCCGCGGCTGATTTATTTCGCCGATGGCGGACATTGCGAAGTGACCGATCATGCCGCTTTCGAACGCGTACTGCACGAGGCGGGGTTCGATGCGCATTCGCTGGTAGCGCATTTTGAAGGGTCGTGGCGTTATGCGCTGGCCGCGCTGTTGCTCTGCATCGCTTGCGGTCTGGCCACCATCCGCTGGGGCTTGCCGTGGGCGGCGCAGCTTGCCGCCGAGCGCATTCCTTACAGCACCGCACATAGCATCGATGTGCAAGCCATGCGCGCGTTCGATCAGGGCCTGCTGCAACCCAGCAAGCTGCCCACAGCGCGGCGGCAATTGCTGCAGCACCGCTTCGAGACGCTGGTCAACGAGAGTGGCTTGCCGCAATTTCCGCTGCAATTCCGTGACAGCAAGCCTATCGGTGCCAATGCTTTTGCCCTGCCGGGCGGGACGGTGGTGGTCACCGACGACCTGGTGCAACTGGCCGGGGATGATAACAACAGCGACGACGAAGTCATCGCCGTGCTCGCCCATGAGCTTGGGCATGTCAAAGAGCGCCATGCATTGCGCCAGCTGCTGCAAAGTTCAGTGGTGGCGCTGGCGATGACCTGGTATGTGGGTGATATCAGTAATCTGCTGGCCGCGGCCCCTACGCTGTTGCTACAAGCCAACTACTCGCGTGAATTCGAGACGCGCGCCGACCGTTATGCGGTCAAAATGATGCGCGTGGAGGGTATCCCGGTGGACCGTCTCGCCGATATGTTCAGGAAACTGGAGTCTGCTCACCGCACTGAACCGCGGCAATCCAGTTTTGGTGAACTGTTCGCATCACACCCGGCTACCGAAAAACGCATACAGGATCTGTACCACAACCATGCCGATGACTAAGGTCGGCGTCGGATTATTTGATGCTGCTCCAGATCTTATCCAGCCGTTTCGCCGATACCGGGAACGGTGTCTTCAGTTCCTGTGCGAACAGGGATACGCGCAACTCTTCGATCAGCCAGCGGAATTCTTCCAGTTCGGAGCTGGCAGTTCCGAGTTTGCGTTGTGCGTTCACGCGTTCTTCCCAGCGTTGCCACAGTTGTTGTACCGTTTGCGCATGATGCGTATCGCGTTCGATGGCGCTGGGATATTTTTCCAGCCTTAATCTTAACGCCTTGATATAGCGTGGCAGGTGTTGCAGGCGCTCCCATGGCGTTTGCGTAAAAAAGCGTTTGGGCAGCAGCCTGCTCAATTGTTCTTCAACTTCTTTTTTCAGGCGTGAGTACGGCGCAGGCAAGCTGGCGAGTTTTTGCGTCAGCGGCTGATATTCAGCAGCGATCTGCTGTGCCAGTCGAGATGCACCATCCACCACCGCGGGCAATCGTGTCCTGGCTCTGGCCTTGAGTTGCATGAACTGGTCATTGCTACGCGGCAATTCGTCATCGCCGATAAAAGCGCGGTCGGAGATCGCGGTGAGCATGTCTTCGCGCAACTCGTCCGGGGTCATGATGTTGCGCAACAATAAGGCATACTGGGTGAAGCCCGGCAGGCCTTTTTCCAGCTGTTTCATTTGCAGGTTGAGCTCGAAACGCATCAGCCGGCGTACGCCTTTGCGTTGCGATTCCATCGCTGCGGCTTCGGTGTCGAACAGCTTCACGGCGACGCTGTCCTGGTGATCTTCCAGCGCCGGGTAGCCGGTCATCTGCAGGTTGTTGCGGGTGAAATCCAGTTTCTGCGGCAGATCGCCAAAATCCCATTGTTTGAGGCCGGTCTTTTCAATATCAGGTTGCGCATTGCGGAAAGTGAGTTGCGCCGCCTGCCCCAGTTGCTTGGTCAGCCCCTGCCAGTCGCGGCCGGTCGCCAGTTCGCGCCCTGCTTCATCTACGATGCGGAAATTCATCAGCAGGTGCGGCGGCAGGGTTTCATTCCATTCCGCAGGCGAAAATTTCAGGCCGGTGCGTTGGGTAATGAAAGCGGCCAGTGTTTCCTTCACTGCTGCATGCGAACTATGATTACCGGGGTTGCTGCTAAGAAAGTCGGTGACGAATTCCGGTACCGGCACGCACACGCGGCGTATGGTCTTGGGTAACGACTTGATGAGGTGAGTAACCTTCTCGCGTATCATGCCCGGCACCAGCCATTCGGCCTGGGTGGGATCGATCTGGTTAAGTAGTGCCAGCGGTATGGTCGCGGTGACCCCATCTAGCGGATGGTTGGGCTCGAAGCGGTATTTCAAAGGGACTGAAATGTCATTCAGCGCAAAAGTCTCCGGAAACTGTGCCTCGGTGACACTGGTCGCCGCGTGACGCATCAGGTGGTCGCGGGTCAGGTATAAAAGTTTAGGATCGGTTTTCTCCGCTTCCTGCCGCCATTTTTCGAAGCCTGCGCCGTTGACGATATCTGCTGCCACCCTGGCATCATAGAAGGCGAAAAGCTGGTGCTCGTCCACCAGTACATCCTGGCGTCTGGCCTTGTGCTCCAGCTCTTCCACCTCCGCGATCAGTTTGCGGTTGGCGGCGAAGAACGGTGCCCGAGTGTCGAACTCCATATTCGCCAGCGCTTCGCGTATGAATATCTCGCGAGATTCGGCGACGTTGATGGGACCGTAATGTACGCGGCGTTTGGGCACGATGGTCAGGCCGTATAAACTCACCCGTTCCCACGCCACCACCTGCGCCAGCCGCCTGTCCCAGCGCGGGTCGCTGTAGTGACTTTGCGTCAGAGTCCGCGCCAGCGGTTCGATCCAGTCCGGGTCTATCCTGGCGACACAGCGCGCATACAGTTTGGTGGTCTCCATCAGTTCTGCCGTCATCACCCATTTCGGCCGCTGCTTTTTCAGGCCGGAGCCGGGCGCGATGTGGAAGCGTATGCCGCGTGCGCCCAGGTAGGATTCCGCATCGCCATCCTTGAAGCCGACATTGCCGAGCAGTCCTGCCAGCAAAGCCCGGTGAATCTGGTCGTATTCGGCGTCCTGCTCATTGATCTTGAAATCCATTTCGCCGACGATGCTGGCCAGTTGCCCGTGCAGTTCGCGCCATTCCTTCAGCCGCAGGAATGACAGAAAGTTCTGGTGACATTTATTCAATAATTCACGGTTGGATTTTTTGTGTTTCAGCGCTTCATCGTAGAACGCCCACAGCTTGAGAAAGCTCATGAAATCCGAGCGTTCGTCGGCGAATTTGGCATGCGCCTGGTCTGCCGCTTCGCGCTTGTCCATGGGGCGTTCGCGCGGGTCGCGTATCGCCAGAGCAGCGCTGATGATGAGGATCTCTTTTAAGCAATTCTCGCGTTTTGCGGCCAACACCATGCGACCTATGCGCGGGTCCAGCGGCAGTTTGGAGATCTGTTGCCCGAGATCGGTGATGCGGCGGTTGTCATCCACAGCACCCAGTTCCTGCAGTAACTGGTAGCCGTCGCTGATCAGGCGCGAGGAGGGCGCTTCAATGAAAGGAAAATCGGCGACATCGCCCAGACGCAGCGCCGCCATGCGCAGGATGACGGAGGCAAGTGACGAACGCAGTATCTCCGGGTCGGTAAACTCAGGGCGATTATTGAAATCATCTTCTGCATAGAGTCTGACGCAAATACCGTTGGATACCCGCCCGCAACGGCCTGCGCGTTGTCTTGCCGCGGCCTGCGAGATCTTCTCTATCTGCAACTGTTCGACCTTGGCGCGTGCGCTATAGCGATTCACCCGTGCCAGGCCAGTGTCTATCACGTATTTGATGCCGGGCACGGTGAGCGAGGTCTCGGCGACATTGGTCGCCAGCACGATGCGTCGCCCGTTGGAACCACGGAATATCTTTTGCTGGTCTTCGATGGAAAGCCGCGCGAACAGCGGCAATATCTCCGCGCCTTTGGGATGATGTTTTCTCAAGTGTTCGGCAGTGTCGCGTATCTCGCGCTCGCCGGGCAGGAACACCAGGATATCGCCGCCGCCGAGGCGAGACAGATCATCCACTGCATCAAGGATGGCTTCTTCCATCTTTTCTTCGACTTCATCCTCTTCCGTTTCCTGCAACGGCCGGTAGCGCACTTCCACCGGGAACATGCGGCCGGAAACTTCGATCACCGGCGCATCGTTGAAGTGTTTGGAGAAGCGGTCCGCATCTATGGTGGCGGACGTAACGATGACTTTGAGGTCGGGGCGCTTGGGCAATAATTGTTTCAGATAGCCCAGCAGGAAGTCGATATTGAGGCTACGTTCGTGCGCCTCGTCGATGATGATAGTGTCGTAGGCGTTGAGGAATTTATCGCCCTGCGTCTCGGCCAGCAGTATCCCATCCGTCATCAGTTTGATGTAACTGTTGGCGGATATCTTGTCGTTGAACCTGACCTTGTAGCCGACCGCTTCGCCAAGCTGACTCTTCAGCTCCTGTGCGATACGCGATGCCACCGAACGCGCGGCGATGCGTCGCGGCTGGGTGTGGCCTATCATGCCCGCCACGCCGCGTTTCAGCTCCAGGCATATCTTGGGGATCTGCGTGGTCTTGCCCGAGCCGGTCTCGCCGCAGACGATGACCACCTGATGCGCGGCTATCGCGGCGGCGATGTCGTCGCGGCGCTGATTGACCGGCAGCTCGTCACTGAATTGCGGCTGCGGCAGGTTCTGCAGCCGGGCCTGTTGTTGCGTGGCGTTATAGCGGGGTTTATTTTGTATCATTGGAGTCCAGCGATTTTACCATGCGTTAAAATGGCGGCCTTATGTAACAAGCCAGAAGTTTCAGAGTCCAATTCCCATGAAAGGAACCTTCCGCTCTCTTGCAGGCCGCGATTTCCGCCTGTTTTTCTTCGGCCAGGTGGTATCGCTCATGGGCACCTGGACGCAGGAAGTCGCATTGTCCTGGATCACCTATCGCGTCACCGGCTCGGCTTTTCTGCTGGCATTGGTCGCGTTCTCCAGCCAGGTGCCGATGTTCCTGGCGATGCCGCTGGGCGGCAAGCTGGCGGATAAATTCCCCAAACGCAGCATCATGGTATGCGCCAATCTGGTGGATATGTCAGTGGCTTCCGTGCTGGCGTACCTGTCGTACAAGCACGCCATCAATATCGAGGTATTGGTGATAGGCGCGCTTGCTTTAGGACTGTCCGGCGCGATGGAGATGCCGTCGCGGCAGGCCTTGATTGCCGAGATCGTGCACGACAAACGCATGATGACCAACGCCATCGCCCTGAACTCGCTGGCGTTCAATTCCGCACGCCTCACCGGGCCTGCGCTGGCAGGTATCGTACTGGCGCTGACCAACGATTCCGTCTGTTTCGGCATCAATGCGCTGTCTTATTTATTCAGCATATTCACTTTGCTGGCGATTCATCCGAAAAAAGTAGTGCGCAAAAAGATCGAAGGCAGCATGCGCGGCGCGCTGGATTACATCCGCAATTTTTTGCCTGCGCGCTGGCTGCTGCTGAATGTAGCGGTCGCCAGTTTTACCACCGCGCCGTTCATGACCTTTATGCCGGTGTTCGCCAAAGACGTATTCCATGGGGGACCGGATATGCTGGGCACGCTGATGGGAACCACGGGTTGCGGCGCACTATGCGCGGCGTTCTATCTGGCGAATAGTAAATCGGTGAAGAACGTCGGTAACCGCTTGATCATCGCCATGTTCTGTACCGGCTTTGCCGGGCTGCTGTTCTCGCATAACCAATTGCTGACGCTGGCGTTGCCTATCGTTTTTGTCTCCGGCGCGGCCTTCATTCTCAGCGTCACCTCCTGCAACATGATGTTGCAGTCGCTGGTGGAAGAACATCTGCGGGGCAGGGTGATGGCGTTCTATACCATGTCGGCGATAGGCATGATGCCGCTGGCCAGCTTGAGCTTCGGCTTTATCGTCCGCCACTTCGGTATCCAAGTGGTGTTCATGATCTCCGGCAGCATCGCCCTCATTTTCGGGCTGGTGCTCAGACGCCAGATACCCAGGATCAATGCATTGGCGCATCCGGTGCTTGCAGAAAAAGGTCTGATTTAGGCTTTTATTTAAAGCTTAAGCCTGGCTGAGCCGCAGCAACGTGATCTCGGAATGTGCCCCGAAGCGCTTGGGTGGACCCCAGTAACCCGTGCCGCGACTGGTATACACCCACAACTGATCCAGCCTGTGCAAACCCGCGGTAAAAGGTTGCTGCATACGCACAAACAGATTCCATGGCCAGAATTGCCCGCCGTGGGTATGTCCGGATAATTGCAGGTCGAACCCGGCTGCCGCCGCTGCTTCAGCCGAGCGTGGTTGATGCGCCAGTAATATCCGCGGTATGCCTTGCGGGCTGCCGAGCAATGCGGCAGTCGGGTCGCTGCGTTGTGCCGGGTCGAACATATGCGCACTGTAGTCGGTCACTCCCGCCATCACCAGGCGTGCGCCATCGTGCTCGATCACGGCATGCTCATTCAATAGGCCGTACAGTCCGAGGCGGCGGAATTCAGCCATCCATTCCGTGGCACCTGAATAATATTCGTGGTTGCCGGTGACGATATAAGTGCCGTGCCGCGCCTTGAGGTCCGCGAGGTGGGCTGTATCGGCTCCAAGCTGTTGCACACTACCATCCACCACATCGCCGGTGATGGCGATCAGGTCGGGGTTGAGGCTGTTGACGCGGTTGACGATGGCACGCAGATAATTACCTTTGATGGTCGGGCCGACGTGGATATCGCTGATCTGCACGATGCTGAAGCCGACCAGCGCAGCCGGTAGCCCCAGCAATGGGATGTCTACGGTCACCACGCGTGCGAGCCGGCGCGCATTGATGAAACCGATCAGGGTCACAAGTAAGGCGATGGGAACTACCAGCTGGGCTGTGACAACAGTGAGCGATGGCGACCCTACCACCAGCAGCAACACGTCGCGCACTAGCGTCAGTACCAACACGGAAGAAAACAGCCCCATGGTCAAGGCGCTTACCCAGCTGATGCGGTCTGCCAGCGGCTGACGCGTGACCACAAAGCGCGCAAGTATCCCCATCGGCAGCAACAGGGTAGACAAGCACAGCAGGGTCACGCCGATGATGATCCCGCCTGTTCCGTAAGCCAGCGCGGGCAACAAGCGCCAACCGATATATAAATGAAGCACCGCCAGGATAGGCAGCACTCTCAGCGCGAAGCCGCGTATGCGTTTCGGCAATTCGGCTGCCACCGGGTTTTCCGGGACGACATGAGTTTGTGACATTTAGTTTGCTTGCAAATAATGAGAGATCGGGGAGGCACAGCGTATATCCATATGCATATAGACGGCTCAAAAACGTAAATATTGCACTGATAGAAAAATAAATTTTGGCAGCGCGCATCAACTTATCGCTTCGCACCTGCATTCTCATCACGCTTTGTCAGTTAGCGCACAGAAGCTATCCGCGTTTGCCCTTAATATGCTAAAACAACATCTTGTTTGGATATGTTGCGTGCCATTCCGGCAAAAGACTCTGGAGAGCAATGATGAAAGAAAGCAAAATACTCGATCACATCACCGAACTGGTTGAAGAAGAACAACGTATATACAGCAATGAAGCAACCATAGAACAAAACAAGGACAGGCTGAAACATATTGCCGAACAGCTCGATCAATGCTGGGATCTGTTGCGCCAGCGGCGTGCCAAACTTGAATTTGCTGCTGATCCGTCGACAGCCAGTATGCGCGATGTGAAGACAGTCGAGGGTTATACCGGTTGAGCTGCTAAGTCACCACAAGCATTGATTTTTCGGCAATAATAATAAACAAGCATCATTCTGCATACCAATAAATCAGAACATCACGGTGAACTGGAGGTTGATATGAAGCGTGGGTTAAATTTATTGCCGAACTTGTCATTGTTGGGTCTAGCATTGTTAGTAATAACCCATTTGAGCTGGGCGGATCCTGTAACGCCGGATGTAGTGGTGAAGGATGCGACCAACCAGGTGCTGGATGCGCTCAAGAGCGACCAGGATTTTCCCAAGGTGCAGGTGGACAAGATCGCCGAGGTGATCGAACAAGCGGCTATGCCGCATTTCGATCTTGAGCACATGACGCGGATCGCGATGGGAAGTGACTGGGAAACTGCTACGCCCGATCAGCGTATAAATGTAGAGGCCGGGTTGCAAAAACTGTTCACGCATACGCTGTCGTCGGCGTTATCCCATTATGACGGTCAGGCGCTTACTTACCTGCCGTTGCATATGAAACCGGATGATACGGTTGCCGAAGTCACGGTGCGGGTGCAGATGGCACCTAACGATTACGATACGGTGGATTACAGCATGGAAAAGACAGATGACGGCTGGAAGATCTATGATCTGACATACGAAGGGGTGAGCATGGCGAAGAACTACCATTCCCAGTTTTCGTCACTCATCAAGCAAGTCGGCGTGAACGGTTTGATTCAAAAGCTGGAACAGAAGAACAACGTTGCCAGTGCAGCAAAAAACAAAAACTGATTGGATGAATGATTTGATCGAACCGCTGCAGGAAATGCCTAATTGTCTTGATTGCGCGCATTACTACATCACGCACGATGCCAGTTTTCCTTATGGTTGCCGGGGCATGAATTTCAAAAGCAAGCGCTTGCCGCAGCTGGATGTGATCGAAGTCTCGCAAGCCTACTGCCTGGCATTTCGGCAGAAAGAGTCACTCCGGTAGCAACACTTATTGCCTACGGAATATGTTGTTCCTGGGCAGTTATTGTTTCCACATCTGTTTTTTGAGGTCACTGCCTACAGGCAGATTCAATAGATTTTCCGGCTTGCAATACACCAGTTTCTCGCTGAAATTTCCGCTACGTGTGTACACCGCAACACCGCCATCCAGCCAGAATTCCGCGTAGTGAGAAGTCAGCTGGCAAACCTGATTGCCGTTGTCCAGACTCTTCCAGAACGAGCCGTTGGGATGATAAGCGAATAGATGCAGTTGCAGACCGGAATGCCCATGTTCTTCAAGATAGGGCAGAGTGGTGTGTTCGCTTTCGACCTGGCGCAATATGTGTTGCATATCAATGATCGCCTGCCTGTAGCTGACCGCTTGCGGTAGCGCGGAGAAAGCCTCCAGTGCAAGCTGCAGGCGCTCAGCTTTGCTGAGTCCTGTGGTGTATGAAAGCTTTGCAGGAGTTTTTTGTATAGGCACAATTGGATTATGACAAAAACAGTGAAATCCTTGATAATTTTTTTGTAAGGCATGCGGCAGGCCATCGACTAAGCAACGAGAGCCATGTTTAATTCGATGATGAAGGGGAATGTATGACAGCCGCCGTCGCTTCTGCCGGGTACACCGGATACACTGGGTCCAGCGCCAGTGGTTCAAATCTTACTGCTGCCGGAATCCAGGCGCAGATCGCCATTTACCAGCGGCAATTGTCCGATTGCGTGAATTGTTCTTCAGCCGACACCATAGAAGGCAAGAACCAGATTCAGGAGATCTCGAGCAAGATCAGCACCGCCAAGGCACAGATACAACAGATCAGTGACCAGGCGCCGCCCAAAACCAGCGCGACCAGCGCCACCACAAATGCCAATGCCAGCGTTAATGCCGTCGCCAATAGCCCGGTCACCAGAGCGCTGACCATCGCCCCCGGTAATAACGTAGACGTTTTTGCCTGATCGTTAAAACATGGCGAAAAAAAAGGCCAGAGTAAAACTCTGGCCTTTTTTGCTGCCTTTTTTCCAGGCGAAATTTGCTATTTTCTTACAGCTTTTCAGCCAGTGCCACTTCCAGCTTGATCTGGTCGGCTACGAAACCGCGTATGCCTTCAGCCAGCTTTTCGGTTGCCATGGCATCCTGGTTCAGTTCGAAGCGGAATTCGGCTTCGGTCAACTTGGCAGGAGCTTTCTTGGTCGCGCCGCCGTCTTTCAGGATGCGTGGCAGGTTGCCTTGGGTGGCTTCCAGTTCTTGCAGCAGGTTAGGGGCGATGGTCAGGCGGTCGCAACCAGCTAATTGAATGATTTCGCCGATGTTACGGAAAGATGCGCCCATGACCACGGTCTTGTAACCGTACTCTTTGTAATAGGCATAGATCTTGTGCACCGATTGCACGCCTGGGTCGGTCTCAGCGGTGTACTCGGTGCCTGGGTTCTTGGCCTTGTACCAGTCAAGGATGCGACCGACGAATGGGGAGATGAGGAATACACCGGCTTCTGCACAAGCGCGCGCCTGGCCGAAACCGAACAGCAGGGTCAGGTTACAGTTGATGCCTTCTTTTTCCAGAATCTCACCAGCGCGGATGCCTTCCCAGGTAGAAGCCAGCTTGATCAGCACGCGGCTCTTGTCCACGCCTGCATCCTTGTACAGGGCGATGATCTTGCGGCCCTTGGCTACCATGGCATCCACATTGAACGACAGACGTGCATCCACTTCGGTGGAGATACGGCCGGGGATGTTTTTCTGAATCTCGAGGCCGATGGAAACTGCCAGCTTGTCGGCAGCGTTCTCGATCTGCGCAGCCTTGTCGCCGCCTTGTTTCTTGGCGTAGGCGATAGCATCGGCGATCAGCGGTGCATATTGCGGCAACAGGCTGGCCTTCAGCAGCAAAGAAGGGTTGGTAGTGGCATCAACAGGCTTGACGCTCTTGATAGCTTCCACGTCGCCGGTATCGGCAACGATGGTGGTCATGTCTTTTAATTGTGATAGTAAAGTACTCATGTTTTGCTTTCTCCAAGGGTAGTTTTGTTCTGGGCTTGCTGGTGATGCATTGATGTGTTTTTTTAAGCGCGATTATGTTATCACTGTGGGTGCAACCCGTCCAGTGCGGGCATGCAGTTCCGACATCTGTTGTGCGATAGTAATCAACTCCGCCAGCGCTACCTGTGCATCCACATTCTGCTTGGATACATCCGGTTCGTAGGCCTCCAGATACAGGCGCAGGGTCGCCCCCTCAGTGCCGGTACCCGATAGCCGGAACACGATGCGCGAACCGTCGGTGAAGATGATGCGTATGCCCTGCCCGCTACTGACGCTGCCATCTATCGGGTCGGTATAGCTGAAATCGTCACAGATATTCACGGTGTATTGATGAGAAGGCGGCCCGAACTTCTTGCCGGGCAGACTGGTAAAACTCTCATGCAAATGCTGCATCACGCCGTTGGCGGCATCGGCGGGAACCGCCTCGTAATCGTGACGCGAGTAGATGTTGCGTCCGAATTGCTGCCAGTGGCTGCGCACGATATCTTCTACCGATTGCTTGCGCACGGCGATGACGTTGAGCCAGAACAGCACTGCCCACAGCCCGTCTTTTTCGCGCACATGGTTGGAGCCGGTGCCGAAGCTTTCCTCGCCGCACAATGTCACCATGCCTGCGTCCATCAGGTTACCGAAGAACTTCCAGCCGGTGGGCGTCTCGAAGCAGGGGATGCCCAGCTTGGCGGCAACACGGTCAGCCGCCGCGCTGGTGGGCATGGAACGGGCGATACCGGCGATGCCGTGCTGGTAACCCGGCACCAGCGTGGCATTGGCGGCGAGCACCGCCAGGCTGTCCGATGGTGTAACAAAAAAACGTTTGCCCAGGATCATGTTGCGGTCGCCATCGCCGTCGGATGCTGCGCCGAAGTCCGGTCCGTCTTCGCCATACAAGCTTTCCACCAGATCGTGCGCGTAAGTCAGGTTGGGGTCGGGGTGGCCGCCGCCAAAGTCGGGCAGGGGGATGCAGTTGATCAAGCTGCCCGCAGGTGCTTGCAGCCGATTGGTGAATATCTCCTGCGCATACGGCCCGGTGACCGCGTGCATGGCGTCAAACTGCATGCGAAAGCCGCGTGCCAATAAAGTGCGAATCGCGGCGAAGTCGAATAGCGTCTCCATCAGGTCGGCGTAATCCACCACCGGGTCTATCACCTGCACCACCATATCACCCAGCTGGTATTCGCCTATCTGGTCTATCGTCACATCGGCGGCTTCTATAGTGCGGTATTCGGTGATGACTTTGCTTTTGGCGAAAATGGCCTCAGTGATCTTCTCCGGCGCGGGGCCGCCTGCGCCGATGTTGTACTTGATGCCGAAGTCGCCATCCTTGCCTGCCGGGTTGTGGCTTGCAGAAAGAATAATGCCGCCATCGGTCTGGTATTTGCGTATCACGCACGACGCAGCCGGCGTGGAAAGAATGCCGCTTTTCCCTACCAGGACGCGTTTGAAGCCATTGGCCGCAGCCATTTTTAAAATGATCTGGATCGCTTCAAGATTGAAATAACGCCCGTCCCCGCCCAACACCAAAGTCTGCGACTTGCGCTCTTCTATGCTATCGAAAATAGACTGTACGAAATTCGCCAGGTAATGTGCTTGCTGAAACACCGGCACTTTCTTACGCAGGCCGGACGTGCCGGGTTTCTGGTCGTTAAAGGGTTTGGTGGCGACTTTCAGAATACTCATGGTGACCTCTACAAAAACGGTAATATTGTTCACATGCGGTTGACATAAGCGACTACAAAAAAGATATAATCTCGCCCCTTGATGTGCACTTGAAGTGCAGTACAGGGGGGGAATAGCTCAGCTGGTAGAGCAGCGGACTCTTAATCCGTTTGTCCGGGGTTCGATCCCCCGTTCCCCTACCAGATTATAAACGGCTCGCAGCAATGCGGGCCGTTTTTATTTCTCGCCAAGCGCAGCAAGGCCGCTGCTACTGACAGCTGAACTCGAGTATCTGCAAGGAATTATGGCTGACGGAGTCAATTGAAATATGATGGGGAAGGCAGCTTTCGTTGCCCGTACGGCTGGGATGCTTCTAGGGTATTCCATTAGATTAAATCAGGAAACCCCCGATTCCCGCAATTTATGCCAAATCCAGACCCGTTGTCATAAATATTTTACCAAATTGTATCGAATTTCTGCTAGCATTTAATTATTCCGGCTTTCAAAAAGAATAAGGTGGGAAAAATGAATGCAATCATCAGTGTACCCAACGTTATTCGCTGTCGTTTTCTTGCGCAAATCTCCATCAGAAATTTTCTCAAGCAGGTTTTTGTTGACCATGAATTCAATATCTAATTTGCGCAGATATCCAATTTGAAACTAACCGTCAGCCCTTTTGTTCACCGCAATACCAGAACCGCCAATAGCATTAGTGGTAGCGATGTTTCGCCTCGATCCTTTGTTTCCGGCTTACGCGAAATAAAAGCAAGGTTAAGTCATGGCTAATAACCCGCCCGTATTAACAGGGAGCCAGGCAACGCTGGCTACAGGCACAGAAGATACTGCCTACACCATCAATACCGCAGACCTGCTGGCTGGCTTTACCGATGCCGATGGCGACACGCTTTCAGTTTCAGGATTAACGGTAAATCACGGTAGCGTGGTCAGCAACGGCAATGGTACGTACACCATCACACCTACCGCCAACTACAACGGCCCGGTTAGCCTCAATTACAATGTGATCGATGGCAATGGTGGCATCACTGCTGCCGCCCAAAGCTTTACATTATCGCCGACCGATGACGCACCTACATTCTTTGTCGGCGATGGCATGGTCACGAGTAACGTGATTACTACCGGAGATTTGGATTGGTGGGAAATCCCTCGTCCCCGCATCCTGCAGACAGCCGGTCAGCATTTTTTAGTGGAAGGTACTGCCTACATTGGAAGTCCTTGGCTACAGAACGGTAGTTACCAGAATGCCTGGATGAGTTATAACTCTGATGGCAGCGTCAATTCGAGTTTCGGCAACAATGGCATCCTGTTGACTGGGTCGTTGTTCAGTACCACATTGCAGCCAGATGGCAAGATACTGGGGGTCAGCGGTACTACCGGGCTTTTGGGTAGGTATAACCCTGATGGAAGTTTAGACACCAGTTTTGGAAATGGTGGGTGGGCTCCACAGTCAGCTAACACTACTTTTGGCAGCAGTTACTATTTAGCAAAAGATGCTCAATCGCACGATATTGCCGTGCAAGCGAATGGGAAAATAATCGTAATAGGAACTGGGATCGGTCCTCAAGGAAGTTCTACCTTGCCTCTGGTTGTAGCACGCTATAACGCCGATGGCAGTTTGGATACAAGTTTTTCCGGGGACGGCATATTACCTTTAAGTTATGACGCTTCCGGCATGCGGCAAGTTGCTGTGCAACCCGATGGCAAGATACTAGTGAGCGTTGGTGATTACGGTGATCAAAGGGTCTATTTACTAAGACTCAACTCCGATGGCAGCCTTGACAATACTTTTGGCAACAATAATGGCTCCGTATTTGTTTACCAGGATTATGGGGCGAAAACGTTTGACCTGTTGCAACAGCCTGACGGAAAAATCATTCTTGGCGCCAACCAATTCAATGCAACCACATCCCAATATGATGTTGTGTTACGTCGTTACGATGTCAACGGCAATGCTGACCCCACTTTCGGTACCAACGGAGTGGTCACTACTCTGGGTCATGGTGAAGATATTGTTCTGCAAACTGATGGCAAAATTCTGGTAGCTGGTTACTCAGGTTTCTCAGCCGGACAGTTCAACCTGACCCGTTATAACGCAGATGGAAGTTTGGATACCAGCTTTGATGGCGACGGTATGGTGAGCGCCCCAATAGGCGGAAGTGAAAACTCCGCTTACAGCATTAGCGTACAACCTGACCAGAAAATCTTGGTGACGGGGCTGCATGTTGATTTTGGCGGCGGTAGACCCACTTATGGTGAATTCGTGGTCGTGCGTTATAACCCTGATGGCAGTCTGGATCAAACCTTTGACCCCGTAAATACACTTGGCTCCGGCGTAAGCTATATAGAGAACGGTGCTCCTTTGGTGCTGGATAGCACAGTTTCAATCTACGACGCTGACCTTGCAGCACTGAATAACGGTAGCGGTAATTACAGCGGAGCTTCCATCACGCTTGCGCGGCACGGCGGAGCCAATACCCAGGATCTATTCTCTGGTAAGGGCACTCTGAGTTTCAGCAATGGTCGCGCCATCCTGTCATCAGTAGATATCGGCGCGGTCTCCAACAGTAACGGCGCACTCACTATTACCTTCAACGGTAATGCCACACAAACTGCCGTTAATCAGGCGCTGAGTTCGCTGGCCTATGCCAACAGCTCTGATAATCCACCTGCTGTTGCGCAGATCGATTGGACTTTTAATGACGGCAATACTGGAGCGCAAGGCGCAGGAGGTTCGCAGGCTGTAACCGGGAGTACGACAGTCAATATTACAGCGGTCAATGATTCGCCCACGCTTACAGGTACTCAGGCAACCCTGGTTGCGGGCACTGAAGATGTTCCTTATACCGTCAGCATTGCCAATCTGACGTCAGGTTATACCGATCCCGATGGCGGCACATTGATAATCGCCGCTGTAACCCCGACTCACGGCACTGCGGTCAACAATGGCAATGGCACCTTCACTATCACTTCGGATCCCAACTACAACGGTGTGATGACTCTGCTATATAGCATCGGCGATGGTCAGGGGGGGGGCGTCTCAGCATCGCAAAGCTATAACATTACCGCTGTCAATGATGCACCGATTTTATTTATCAATGACACACCTACCTATGTGTTGAATGGTCAGCCAGTTACCCTGACTAACTCACAGAACATCCGTGATACCGAACTGTCTACACTTAATCTTGGCGCGGGCAATTACAACGGCGCGACTTTAACTATCCGTGAACACAACAACGCCTCTAACGCGCACGACTTTTATTCTGCTGGCGGCGGCTTTTTGACATTTGCGAATGGGCACGTTTACAACGCAGGAAAAGATATTGGTACTGTCGATACCAGTAATGGCCTAACCATTGCGTTTAACAGCAATGCAAATAGTGCGGATCTAAGCAATGCTTTAGGTGGCATCCAATATTCTACTGACCGCACTTCTACAAGTTCTCCTGTATCTCTGGACTGGACTTTCAATGATGGTAATACCGGTGCCCAGGGTACGGGTGGTGCGCTATCAACCACTGTAACCACCTCTGTAAATTTACAAACAACTATAAATTCTCAGCCAGGGAGCCCACCGATGACAACTCAAGCTACCTATCTAAGCAACTGGACCGGGGCATTCCCCACTTCATTTGCCGCAGCCACAGGAAATGGGTTTTCACAGGATCTGACTGCGGCTGATAACTGGCTCAATAGCGTTACAACTGGCTCGGTTAGTATTTCCAGTGCAACAGACACGCTTATTGTTGGCTCCATAGCTGGAGGAGCTGTCACCATACGCGGCTTTGGTTTTTCTTCTGGTATTGCAGCCAATATAGACATCACTAACATTTCCATCAGGACGCCGCAAGGTCTGCTTATTCAAGTTGATGGGTCAATCACGGAGTTTGGCGGGAATGTCACCCATATTGGAGTTTCAAATGCTTCGTTTGCAAGTAATCTTTACGGAAATATAGACTTCAACTCATCAACCGGTACATTGACTTCGGCTCAATATCAAGATGCTTCGGGCACCTACACATTTGGTGGGTCATTTACGGTAGATTCCTCTACCGGCCTACTCGGCGGTAATGTTAATTCGTTCAATTTCACTGACCCTAGCGGGCATTTTTATACCATTAGTGGAGTATCCGTCTCTATTCAACAAGCGAATTCCATCGCAACCTTAAATCAACTCACCACACTTACAATGTCCGGCAACGATGTGATATCGGGCACTCCCACCGCCGGCGTGATCCATGGCTTTGACGGTGACGATGTGCTGACTGCAGGGGGTGCGGCCAATGCTTCATTATATGGGGACGCCGGAAACGACAACCTTGTTGGCGGTAGTGGCGACGATCTGCTAGATGGTGGTAGCGGAATAGACACCATGACAGGAGGTTTCGGTAATGATACCTATGTTGTGGATAATGCCGGTGACGTTGTCAATGAGGCTGCAAATGCAGGCACCGATACTGTGCAGTCCTCCATCAGCTACACCCTGGGTGCGAATGTAGAGAACCTGACCCTGACCGGTAGCGCCAACCTCAACGGCACCGGCAACAGTCTGAATAACACCATCACCGGCAACAGCGGCGACAACACCCTGGATGGCGGCACCGGTACCGACACCCTCATCGGCGGATTAGGCAACGACACCTACATCATCAACAACAGCGCCGACATCATCACCGAGAACGCGGGTGAGGGCACCGACACCGTCCAGTCTTCCGTCAACTACACCCTGGGTGCCAACCTCGAGAACCTCACCCTCACCGGATCCGCCAACCTCAACGGTACCGGCAATGCCTTAAACAACACCCTCACCGGCAACAGTGGCGACAACACCCTGGATGGCGGCACCGGTACCGACACCCTCATCGGCGGCTTGGGCAACGACACCTACATCATCAACAACAGCGCCGATACCATCACCGAGAACGCCGGAGAAGGCACCGACACCG
>Ga0265327_10001442_pt1 | contig 29977 bp, 19 predicted proteins | sample 41621metaG_FD_202089 | JGI IMG/M metagenome (GOLD analysis project Ga0265327, IMG submission 202089) | Rhizosphere microbial communities from Carex aquatilis grown in University of Washington, Seatle, WA, United States - 4-16-21 metaG | ecosystem: Host-associated > Plants > Roots > Rhizosphere...
GGGACGCCGAGGGCGCGTTTCCGGCGGACTTCGTCGGCCAGGTGCGGCAGACCCTGCTCAACATCGTGGCCGTGCTGGCCGAAGGCGGCGCCACGCCGGCCGACCTCGTGCGCCTGACCTGGTATGTGGTGGACATGGAGGAATATGCCGGCGCCCTGGCGGCCATCGGCCAGGCTTATCGGGAGGTCATTGGCCCGCACTATCCGACCATGGCCCTGGTTCAGGTGGTGCGGCTCGTAGAGGCGCAGGCGCGGGTGGAGATCGAGGCGACGGCGGTGCTCCCAGGCTGAGGCCCGGCCCTCAGCCTGACCTGGCGTGGTCGGCCGCGAGCTGGCGGGCGATCACCACCTTCTGGACCTCCGACGCCCCCTCATAGATGCGCATGGCGCGGATCTCGCGATAGAGCCGCTCCACCGGCGCCCCGACCTTCACCCCCAGGCCGCCGAGGATCTGCACGGCCTTGTCGATCACGGTCTGCGCCGCCTCGGTGGCGTAGAGCTTGGCCATCGCCGCCTCCCGGGTGATCCGCGCGCCGGGCCCCGCCCGATCCCGCGCCCAGGCGGCGCGATAGACCAGCAGGGCCGAGGCGTCGATCTCAAGGGCCATCTCCGCCAGCTTGGCCTGGGTCAGCTGGAGGTCCCCCAGCACACCGCCGAACATCGCCCGCCCTGCGGCGTGCCGCTGCGCCTCGTCGAGCGCGCGCCGGGCGAGCCCCAGGGCTGCTGCGCCGACACTGGGACGGAAGATGTCCAGGGTGGTCAGCGCCACCTTCATCCCGGCGCCCTCCTCCCCCAGACGCCCCGCAGCGGGGACGAAGCAGTCGTCGAACCGGATCGTGGCCATGGGATGCGGCGCGCAGATGTCGATCCGCTCCTCGATCACCAGACCGGGGGTCTGGGCGTCCACCATCAGGGCGACCGTCGCCCGCGCCTCACCGGCGAGCCGGGCGAACACCACGTACTGGTGGGCGATGCCGCCATTGGAAATCCAGGTCTTGCGGCCGGACAGCCGATAGCCGCCCGCCAGGCGGGTCGCCGTCGTGGTCATCGCGCCGGCGTCCGATCCCGCCTCCGGTTCGGACAGGGCGAACCCCGCCAGCCGCTCGCCAGTGCGGATTCCCGGCAACCAGTGGCGACGCTGGTCCGCCGTGCCGAACAGCACGATGGGGCCGGAGCCCAGGCCCTGCATGGCGAAGGCGAAGTCCGCGAGCCCGCCGTGCCGCGCCAGGATCTCGCGGGTCAGGCACAGGGTGGTGAGGTCGAGCTGTTCAGCGGGATCGGCGTCGAGATCGGGCGCCGCTGATCGTAGCCAGCCCGCCTCGCCCAGGGCCGCCACCAGGCGCCGGCAGGCCGCATCTTCGTCGCCCTCCACGCCGATCAGCCGCGCGACGTTCTCCGACGCCCAGGCGTCCAGCGCTGCGGCGAACAACTCGTGACGGGGCGCCAGGAAGGGCCATTCCAGATAGGACTTGTCGCTCACCGCGCGGGCTCCATTGCTGCAGGCTTAAATCTTTTAGATTTAAACTTTCGACCGAGCGAGGGCTTGTGGCAAGCCTCGAGATATTATTTTATGTCTAAAATATTAACCGGCGGGACGAGACCTCCCCACACGCCGCCGCCAACCGGATTCAACAAGGACGAAGCCGCATGACCGCCCCGGACGATCTTCCCCAGGACGCCGCTCGGATGGCCCAGTTCGACTGGCGCGATCCACTCTGCCTGGATGACGCGCTCAATGAAGACGAGCGCATGGTCCGCGATGCGGCGCACGCCTGGTGCCAGGACCAGCTGTTCCCCCGGGTGCTGGAGGCCAACCGCAGGGAGATCTTCCACCGTGAGATCATGCTCGAAGCCGGCCGGATGGGCCTGCTGGGTTCGACGATCCAGGGCTATGGCTGCGCGGGCGCCTCCTATGTCGCCTATGGCCTGATCGCCCGGGAGATCGAGCGGGTCGATTCCGGCTACCGATCCGCGGTGATCGTGCAGTCCAGCCTGGTGATGCACCCGATCCACGCCTATGGCAGCGAAGAGCAGAAGCAGCGCTTCCTGCCAGGCTTGGCGCGCGGCGAGCTGATCGGCTGTTTCGGCCTTACCGAACCGGATCACGGATCGGATCCGGGCGGCATGGTGACCCGCGCCCGTCGCGCGCCGGGCGGCTATCGTCTCAACGGGGCGAAGATGTGGATCACCAACAGCCCGATCGCCGACCTCGCCGTGGTGTGGGCCAAGGACGATCAGGAGGTCATCCGCGGCTTCCTGGTGGAACGCGACATGCCGGGGTTCTCCACGCCCAGGATCGAGGGGAAGTTCTCGCTGCGCGCCTCGATCACCGGCGAGATCGTGCTCGACGACGTCTTCGTGCCCGAGGCCAATCTGCTGCCCCATGTCTCCGGCCTGAAAGGACCGTTCGGCTGCCTGAACCGCGCCCGCTACGGCATCGCCTGGGGCGCCATGGGCGCGGCAGAGTTCTGCTGGCAGGCCGCCCGGCAGTACACCCTCGATCGCAGGCAGTTTGGCCGCCCCCTGGCCGCGACCCAGCTGGTGCAGAAGAAGCTGGCCGACATGCAGTCGGAAATCACCCTCGGCCTGCACGGCTGCCTGAGGCTGGGCCGGCTGATGGACCAGGGCCGCGCCGCGCCCGAGGCGGTGTCGCTGATGAAGCGCAACAACTGCGGCAAGGCGCTGGATATCGCCCGCCAGGCCCGGGACATGCATGGCGGCAACGGCGTCTCCGACGAGTTCCACGTCATCCGCCATCTGATGAACCTGGAGGCGGTGAACACCTATGAAGGCACCCACGACATCCACGCCCTGATCCTCGGGCGCGCCCAGACGGGACTTCAGGCCTTCTTCTGAGGTCAGGCCGGGGCGGTCCACAATCGCACGGACAGCCATCCGTACACGGCGATCCACACGTAGCAGGCCGCCGGGACCAGCAGGCTCGCACTGAGGCCCGCCACGTCGGCCACCCGGCCGGTGAGCAGCGGGATGACCGCCCCGCCGACAATCGCCAGGCACAGGAGGCCTGAGCCCTGCGGGGTCCGATCCCCCAGCCCCTCGATGGCCAGGGTGAAGATAGTGGGGAACATGATCGAGTTGCAGAGCCCGATGGCGATGATCGCCACGGCCGCCATACCCCCGGTCGTGCCGGCGGACAGGCAGGCCAGGCTTCCAGCCGCCAACGCGCAGGCGCAGAGCGCCGCGCCGGCGGGGATCCGCCTCAGGGCGGCCGAGCCGATGAACCGACCCACCATGGCCCCGCCCCAATAGAGCGCCACCAGGTGGCCGGCGGTCTCCGCGACGGCGCCGAGGGTCCTGGGCGCCATCAGATAGCTGATCATCAGCGAGCCGATCGACACCTCGGCTCCCACATAGGCGAAGATCGACACCGCGCCGAGGGCGAGCCGCGGTCGCCGCAGCAGTCCGAAATCAAAGCCCGCAGCGCCCTTCACGGCCGAGTCGGGGACCGTCGACCGCCGCCGCAGCCCCCAGAAAATCGCGGCGAGGACCAGCAGCAGGGCCGCGATGCCCAGGAACGGCGCCTGCACGGCGTTCGCCTGGGCGCGGCGAAGGGTCTCCAGGACCTCGGGGGCGAGGCGCGCCGGATCCGGCGGCGCGACGCCGCCCCGCAGGATCAGCGCCGCCCCCACCAGGGGCCCGATGGTCGTGCCCAGCGAGTTGAACGCCTGGGCCAGGTTGAGCCGGGCATGGGAGGTCTGCGGCGCGCCCAGCAGGGCGATCAGCGGATTGGCCGCCACCTGCAGGGTGGTGATCCCCGCCGCCATGACGAACAGCGCCAGCAGGAAGGTGGGATAGAGACCAAGCTGCGCCGCGGGCGAGAACAGCAGGCACCCCAGGGCCATGACAACCAGGCCCAGCACGATCTGGCGAAGATAGCCGATCCGCGCCAGCAGGAAGCTGGCCGGGATCGAGAACACCAAATAACCCAGGAAGAAGGCGAACTGGGTGAGCATCGCCTCGGTATAGTTGAGCCGGAACAGCCCCTTGAGCTTTGGGATCAGGGTGTCGATCAGCACCGTGGCGAAGCCCCAGGCGAAGAACAGCATGACCACCAGGGGCGCAATCTGCGCGCCGCGCGCCGGGCCGCCCCCGGGGCGCGCGGCCTGGGGGTCTGTTCGGATCGAAACCTGCACTCTGGGATCTCCGGCCCGCTCGGGGCGTGTGGTCAAGGGGTCGGCGCGGCGCTCCGGGATTCGGTCAGAACCGGGCCGAGAGCTGGACGCCATAGAGCCGGGGCGGCGCATAGGCCCCCGAGCCCCCCAGTGGGTTGACGTGCTGGGCGTCCGGGCTGGCGGCCACCAGAACGGCCTTGTTCTCGAGGTTGCGGCCATAGGCCATCAGGCTCCAGGCCCGCCCGGGGGCGTCATAGGTGATCATAAGGTCGGTCCTGGCATAGGCGCCCTGACGGGTGACGGCGAAGTTGTGATAGTCGAGGTTCTTGGCGCTCTCGAAATGGGTCTGCAGCCGGGCCGACAGGTCGCCGCCATTGGCCAGACTCCAGTCGTGCTGGTAGCCCAGATTGAGGGTCCATTCCGGCGACTTGGCCAGGGTCAGGCCTGAGTAGTTGGCGAAGCCGGGGTTGAACGCGTCCCCGGTCGGCAGGGTGAAGTCGTCGTACCGGGCGTGCAGATAGGCGACCGAGCCGTCGATACGGTCGCTGCCGCTCACCAGGTAGGTCCCTTCGAATTCCCCCCCATAGAGGGTCGCCTTCGCCGCATTGACCGTCACAGCGGAGACCTGTCCGGCGACAATGCCGAGCGCGGTCACCTGGAAGTCCTGGTAGTCGTAGTAGAAGGCCGAGAAATTGGCTTGGAGCCGGTTGTCCAGGAAGCGGTTCTTGAGGCCGACCTCGACGGCCTTCAGGCGCTCGGGATTGTACTTGTTGTTGGCCGGCGGCAGGCCGTCCCCGTAGCCGCCCGCCTTGTAGCCTGTGGAAGTGGAGGCGAAGAACAGGGAGGTGGGGGTGAGGTCGTATTCGAGCCCCAGCTTGTAGTCGACCGACTCCCAGGTGAAGTCGGCGACATTGCCGTAGAGCAGGCATCCGGGCGGCGCGGCGAACAGCGAGCCCGCCATGCCGCCGGGCAGGGTGCAGGCGCCCCCCGGCGCCACCCCCACATAGGTGCCGCCCACGCGCCCCTTGTGGTCGCGGGTGTATCTCAGCCCCGCTGTGACCCGAAACCGGTCGCTGACGCTGTAAGTTCCCTGGGCGAAGGCCGCGGCGGAGTCGGCATAGGTGTCCGGCTGGATGAAGGCCACGGCCGGAAAGATGTTGGCGTAGACATTGTTGGTTTCCGAGAAATAGTAGAGCCCGGCCACCCATTTCAGCGGCCCCTCGGCGTGGCCCAGGCGCACCTCCTGGGACTCCTGCCGCTCGTCGGAATCGAAGAAGATCGTCACGCAGCCGGCGCCCGTGGTGGGGTCGCAACGGCCGGGCGGCTGCGCCGCGCCAACCGGATAGTCGCGCACGCTTCCAGCCAGGGTGTGGACGATGTCGCGCCGCGCGGAGCCGAGATAGGTCAGGGTCGCGAAGGGAAGGGTCCAGTCCGCCTGGGCCGTGAAGCCGTAGTTCCGCTGGTTGGTCGAGCCATGGCTAGAGACCGGGAAGGCGTAAGGGTCCCCCGGCGCCGCATACTGGCCCAGGGGCCCGCTCGCCGAGCCCGCGGACCGGTTCTGGAAGTAGTCGGCGCTCAGCAGCAGCACCAGGTCCGACCGCGGCGTCATCCGCAGATGGATTCGCCCGGCGACGGCGTGCTCGTCATTGTAGTCATTGGCCGGTCCGTTGCGGGTGTAGCCGTCGTGGTCCTCCGCCTGCAGGGCGGCGCGGACGGCCACCCCGTCCGCCAGCGGCAGGTTGACGGCGCCGCTGGCGCGCAGCAGGCCGAAATCGCCCGCCTCGATCTGGCCCTGGCTCTCAAAGGCCTCGGTGGGCTTGCGGGTGATGACATTGATGCTGCCCGCCGTGGCGTTGCGCCCATAGAGTGTCCCCTGCGGGCCACGCAGCACCTCGGTGCGGTCGAGGTCGAAGAACAGACCGGCCGCCGAGCGTGGCCGGGCGGTGTAGACGCCGTCGACATTGAAGGCGACGGCCGGGTCGCCGACCTCGGTGTTGTTGGTGCTGCCAATGCCGCGGACTGCGATCTCGATGGAACCGCCATTGGATCCGATCTGGACCCCCGGGACGATATTGGTGAGATCGGTGGCGGTGCGCACGCCCTGCTGCTCCAGCTGGGCCGCCGAGATGGCGGTGATCGCCAGCGGCGTCTTCTGGGCGCTGGCCTCCCGGCGTTCCGCGGTGACCACCACCTCTTCAATCGTCGGCGCCGCCTGGGCCCAGGCCTGACACGCCGTCGCCAGGGCGATCATGGCGGTCGAGGCCGCGAATGCCGATTTCGCCTTCATGCTCATTTCCCCCTTCGTCGCCCGCCTGCTTGGGCGGGTTGTTTGGAGGGAGGGAAGCTGAGGATTGATAACGTTGTCAACTGATAATGACAACGTTACCGGCAAATGGACGCCGGGTTGCGTCGTCGCCTGGAGTTTGCGACGAACAACCCGGACGCCCTTGCCGCGAGATCGACCCGAACCTTTGGAGCCCCGTCATGGCGCGGCAGCCCACCATCAAGGATGTCGCCCTCAGGGCGGGGGTGTCCTTCAAGACGGTGTCGCGGGTCCTCAATGGCGAGCCGCACGTTCGCGAGGCCTTGAAAGACCGCATCACCGCAGCCGTCGCCGAGCTGGGCTACCGGCCAAACGTCGCCGCACGCGGCCTGATCGGCGCGCCCTCGCGGCTGATCGGCTTCCTCTTCGACAACCCGAATTTCGGATATGTGGCCGAGGCGGAGCTGGGGACCCTGCTGGGTTGCCGGGAGGCCGGATATTTCGTGGCCGTGGAGTCCCTGGACAACAGCGCCCATGCGGGCCGGCAGATCGAACAGATCCTTTCCAGCCTGCGGGTCGACGGATTGATCCTGACGCCGCCGATCTCTGACAATCCGGAGGCGATCGCCGCCATAGAGCGGCTGGGGGTGCGCTATGTGCTGATCTCGCCCCAGGCCGACATCACCGGCGCCGCCAGCATCCGGGTCGATGACGAGGACGGCGCCTGGACCCTCACCCGCCGCCTCCTGGACCTCGGCCACCGCAGGATCGGGTTCGTGGAGGGCCCGCCCGACCATGGGGCCTCGCATCTTCGACTCCAGGGCTATCGCCGGGCGATGGCGGAGGGCGGCGGCGCGCAGGATCCGGACCTCGTCGTCCCCGGCGCCTTCACGCTGGATTCGGGCCTTCACGCCGGGCGCGCCCTGCTCGCCCTCCCGGGCCGCCCGACGGCCATATTCGCCAGCAACGATCAGATGGCCTTCGGCGTGATCGCGGCGGCCCGCGAGCGGGGCCTCGAAATTCCGGGAGACCTGTCGGTGGCGGGCTTCGACGACACCCGCTCGGCCCGGATGAGTTCGCCGCCGCTCACGACAGTGCGTCAGCCGATCGCCGACATGTGCTCAGCAGCCGTCGGGATGTTGATCGCCGCCGCCAGCGGGGACCTGGAGCCCAGCCGCGCCCTTTCGATGGCCACCGAACTGGTCGAGCGAGGGTCGACTGCGCCCCTCTAACCCGGCGGCCCCACCGACTCGCGCCGGACGATCTCGAATGCGACCCGACGATGATCCGCAGTTGGCGGCTGCGGCTGGATCAGCATTTCGGCCGCGGCGGCGGCCATCTGCCGGATCGGCTGACGGACCGTGGTCAGGGGCGGCCAGGCCTGGCGCGCCAGCTCGCTGTCGTCGAACCCGACGACGGACAGGTCCTGTGGCGCCCGAAGGCCAAGCCGGTTCGCAGCGGCCATGACCCCCAGAGCGGTGTCGTCATTGCTCGCGAAGATCGCCGTCGGACGACCGGCCTGGGCGAGCAGAGAGGCGCCGCAGGCCTCGCCGCCCGAGAAGTCGAAGTCCCCCTGCCGGACCAGGGTTTCGTCGAAGGGCAGTCCGTGGTCCGCCAGGGCCAGCCGATAGCCGGAAAACCGGCCGCCGGCGGCCAGGTGGTCGGGGTGAGATCGGATAAAGCCGATCCGACGATGACCGGTTTCGATCAGCATGGCCGTCATCTGCCGAGCGGCCTCGACCTCGTCGATCGAGATCGAATTTCCGCGCTCTGGCTCCAGGCCCGGCGAAAGGCGGACGAAGGGGGTGTTAGAGGCGTCCAGCACGTCCAGCACCCCAAGGTCGTCCGAGATCGGCGGGGTGACGATGAACCCGTCCGGCCGAAGGGCCGCGATCGCGCCCTTCACGGCCTCGGCATAGTGGTGCTGGCGGCTGTCATAGGGCTGCACCACCAGGTGGTAGCCGGATGCGCGGCAGCGCTCGATGGCGCCGATCTGGAATTCTGCGACGTAGCCGGGGATGACCTCGGAGACCAGGAGGCAGATGAGGAACGACCGGTTCCCCGGAAGCCCGCGCGCGAAAATGCTCGGCCTGTAGCCCAGCGCCTCGACGGCCTCGAGCACCCGCTCGCGGGAGGTCGCGCTGACATGACGCTCGCCGTTGAGCACGCGGGACACCGTCATGACGGACAGTCCCGCATGGGCGGCTACATCCCTGATCGTCGTCGCCACGTCGCCGGCCCCTGGGTCGTCGGCGCGAGTCGCCCGACCGTTCTCAGCGCGACAATAGCGCGAAAAACCCCGGGATCGACCCGCTGGAGCCGGTCGCCCCTGCCCTAGTTGGGCGATCGATCATTGGCCGCCTCGGCGAGATCCAGCCGCGTCTTCCAGGGGTCAGGCCCGGCCGCTGGCCCCTCGGCGGTGAAGTCCATAATCTGGTCCTCGCCGACCTTGTAGGCGGGCCAACGGGGCCGACCGCCGCCATTGGGATCCCCCGTCTTCGCAAAGGCCACCCAGTAGGCGTTGGCCACATCCGCGGCCTTGGCGTCGGCGGGGGTGAAGGCCGCGCCGTATTTCACATTGGCGGTGTTGAAGACGAACGGAATGTCGGTGGCATGCGGCGCGCCGGGCCACTGGCGGCGCATGGATTCGGCGACATAGGAGAACCGATACTCATAGACCGGCCGCCCCTTGGCGGAGAGCGTCTTGGCCACGAAGCGGGCCGGCTCGGCCATCATCCGGTCGCTGGCCACCAGCATGCCCACCGCCCGCACATCGCCGTGGCCGGCGGGATCATAGGCGGCCTGGGCCTTGGCGCGGTCTGCAGCCCCGAAAGGCGCCAGGGCCTCGTCGACGGTGCGGGCCTGGGAGAAGCCCAGATCCATGCTGTTGGCGCCCACCATCATCGGGATCCGGGCGCCGCCGCCGGCGCGGTATATGTCGCCCGGCTCGCCGACGACGATCCGGCCGTCGATCATCGGGCCGCTATAGGTGGGGTCGAACATGGTCATCATGTTCAGCCCGGAGACCACGGTCTCGGCCGGGAGCTTGCGCAGGGCGGCGAGCGCCGCTGCGTCCTCACCCTGGATGCCGACCCGCCCGGCGAAGGCCAGGCCGGCGGTCTCCGCCGAGGGCGGCGCGCCGGGCGCTCCGCCGGACAGCCGGCGCCCTGGCGCCAGGTTCGACCGACCGCCGCCGGATTGCACGATGGCCTTCTGGAACAGGCCCTGGGCTTCCGGCGAGGTGGCCAGGGTATGGACGGAGAAACCGCCCGCGGATTCGCCGAACACCGTCACGTTCTTCGCATCGCCCCCGAAGGCGGCGATGTTCCGCTGCACCCATTTCAGAGCCGCGATCTGGTCCATGAACCCGTAATTGCCCAGAAGTCCCTTGGGGTCTTCCTTGGTGAGCGCCGGGTGCCCGAAGAACCCGAACCGCCCCACCCGATAGTTGAAGCTCACCAACACCACGCCGCGCCGGGCGAACTCGTTTCCGGCATAGACGAGGGGCGAGGAGCCGCCGTTCACGAAGCCGCCGCCATAGATCCAGACCATCACCGGCAGCTTGCCGGCCGGCGCCTTGGCAGGCCGCCAGACATTCAGCACCAGGCAGTCTTCCGCCGGCTCGGTCCCCAGGGGCGCGGCGTCACTCGGGAAGGGCTTCTGCATGCAGTCGGAGCCATAGGTGGTGGCCGACCGCACCCCGCTCCATCTTGCCGCCGGTTGCGGCGCCCGCCACCGCAGGTCGCCCACGGGCGGCGCGGCGAAGGGAATTCCCTTGAACGCCACGACATCGCCCTCCACGGCGCCGGCCAGTTCGCCGGTGTCGATCTTCACCCGGTCGACCGGCGCCGCCTGGGCGACGCCCGCCAGGAGGGCCAGGACCGTGGCGGTGATAGCTGTTGTCTTCACGTTGGCGTCCTCATGGTGTCGCGGGCGCATCCGCGCCCGGCGGGTCTTCAGGGTTTCAGGATCTGGCTGTCGACCTTGGCCGCGGCGCTGAGACGGGTGTCCGCGGAGCTGGCGCCCACATCGATGCGATAGGCGCCGGCCCGGGTCCGCCAACCGGGGGCTGACGCGTCATAATCCGCCAGCAGGCGCGGGTCGGCGGTCACGTCCAGGCGTCGGACTTCCCCCGGCCGGAGCATCACCTTGCGCCAGCCGATCAGGCGACGCAGCCCGCCACCGGGCGGCGTGGCATAGACCTCGGCCACCTCGGCCGCGGCGCGGTGGCCGACATTTCTGACGGTGAAGCTCGCCGAGAGGGTGCTACCGCCCCGGGTGCTCAGGCCGCCATAGGCGAAGCGGCTGTAGGACAGGCCATGGCCGAAGGGAAACAGGGGCTTCGCCCCATGAGCCGCAAACCATTTGTAGCCCACCGCCGAGCCCTCGACATAGGGGACGCCGAAGGCCGGATCGCCCGCCCCGAACAGGCTGTAGCTGTGGTCCGAGCCGGGTATGACGGGACGCGGCAACTGCGCCGCACTGGCCGGGAAGGTGATCGGCAGCTTGCCGGACGGACTGACCTTGCCGAACAGCACATTGGCGATGGCCTGTCCGCCGCGCGCGCCCGGGTACCAGGCCTCCAGGACCGCCGGCGTGCCGTCGAGCCAGGGCATGGTCACCGGATTGCCGGTCTCCAGCACGACGACCGTGTGGGGATTTGCGGCGGCGACGGCGGCGATCAGGGCGTCCTGCTGATCGGGCAGGCTCAGGCTGCCGGCATCCTGGAACTCCGTCTGCCACTGTTCCGCAAACAGGATGACCACCTCGGCCTGGCGGGCGGCGGCGACCGCGGCGGCGACGTCATCTCCGGCGCTGAACGTCACCGTCGCGCCGGGGGCCAGGCCGCGGATCGCCGCCAGGGGCGAGGAGGGATGATAGATGATCCGGGCGCCCAGGGCGGCGGCCAGGCCGGACTTGATGGGGACCTCCAGGGCCGCGCCGCCGAAGGGGATCACCTGAGACGAACCGCCCCCGGACAGCACGCCGGCGTCGGCATGGCCCCCGATCACCGCGATGCGCTTCACGGTCGGGGCCAGGGGCAGCAGGCCGCCCTCGTTCCTCAGTAGGACCACGCCCTCCTCGGCCGCGCGCTGGGCGACCTCGGCATGGGCGTCCCGATCGATCGCGCCCCCCGACTTCGCCTCGGCGACCCCCACGGCAAACATGCTGCGCAATACCCGATGGGCCATGTCGTCGAGCCGCGCAGGCGGAACCCGGCCATCGAGGACCGCCGCCTTCAGGGGCGCCCCGAAAAAGTCCTCCCGGTCGAAACTGTGGGCCGACTCCTGATCCAGGCCGCTCAAAGCCGCCTTGACCGTGGAGTGCACGCCGCCCCAGTCCGACATCACCCAGCCCCGATACCCCCAGTCGCGTTTCAGCACCTGGTTCAGGAGCAGGTCGTTCTCGCAGGCATAGTCGCCATTGATGCGGTTATAGGCGCACATCACCGATCCCGGCCGTCCGGTCTCGATGGCGAGTTCGAAGGCCAGCAGGTCGGTCTCGCGAAGGGATGTCTCGTCGAGATCGGCGCTCAACACCATCCGGCCGGTTTCCTGGTCGTTGGCCGCATAGTGCTTGATCGTCGAGATGACGTGGCGCGACTGGATACCCTTGATGGACTGCCCCACCATGACCCCGGCCAGCAGGGGGTCTTCCCCGGCATATTCGAAATTGCGGCCATTGCGCGGATCCCGCGCCAGGTCGGCGCCGCCTGCCAGCAGCACATTGAACCCCTTCGCGGCGGCCTCGGCGCCGATCATAGCGCCGCCGTCATAGGCGACCTGCGGATTCCAGCTGGCGGCCTGGGCGAGCCCTGAGGGCATTGGAGTCGCCTCGTCGCCCGGCCGCAGATGGCCGCCATTGGCGACGCCCAGTCCGGCGTCGGATTCCTGCAAGGCCGGAATCCCCAGGCGCGGGACGCCCGGCACATAGCCGGCCCCGCCATGGGCGCCCTCCGGCGCGGGGGCGTTGAGCGGCGGCGGCGCGCCCTTGAGCGTGGCGCCGAAATAGCCCCTCACCAGCTGCAGCTTCTCGTCCAGGCTGAGCGTCTTGATCACCTGGCTCGCGCGGTCATCCGCAGACGGCGCCGGGCTGGGCTGGTGATGTCGGGCGGCGGCGACAGCCGGCCCAGCGACCGCAACGGCGATCGCCAGCATGGCCACCTGACCTCTTCCCGTTCCCAGCCCGCGCATGCGCCGCCCTCCCCTTGTTTCGCGTCTTGAGAGTCAGCGTAATGGTAACGTTGTCAATTGACAACCTCACAGAGGCCCGGACCGCCCGGCCTCAAGCCAGGTCCCTGGGCGCCTCGTTCTCCATCGATCGTGACAACGTTATCGGAAAATCCTTGACAGCCAAAAGGAAGGGGCAGTTATTTCATGTCTAAACCATTTAACCTTTAAATACCGAGCCATGGCGGCCCGGTTCTTCAGGGGGGACTCCCATGGTCATCAATCCTTCAGCCCACCGTCGCCGCGGCCTGCGGCTGCTCGGCTCCGCCTCCGCCCTCGCGGTGGTCTCAGGCCTTGTCGCGCCTGGCGTCGCCGCCGCTCAGGCCCAGCCCGCGCCGGCGGGCGCGTCCGCCGTGCTTGAGGAACTGGTGGTGACGGCGGAGCGACGCACCGTCAGCCTGCAACAGACCAGCATCGCCGCCTCCGCCCTGGGTAGCGAGGAGCTTCAGAAGAAGACGGTGACCAATATCGCCGACCTTCAGCGCGCAACGCCGTCGCTGAGCATTGTCGACCAGGGGTTCAGCCAGAGCGTGAACGTACGCGGCATTGGTCTCGCCGTGGTCTCGCCGGCCGTGGATCCGGGCGTCGCCACCTATCGAGATGGCGTCTTCCTGCCGACCCAGACCACCTATGGCGAACCCTTCTTCGACATCCAGAATGTCGAGGTGCTGCGCGGGCCCCAGGGCACGTTCGTCGGCCAGAATTCCACGGGCGGCGCCGTGTTCATCACTTCGAAGTCACCGACCCTGGCCGATCGGGTCAGTGGTGAGATCTCCGCGGCCTACGGCGCCTACAACGACGCCAAACTCCAGGGCGCGGTGAACCTGCCGATCAGCAGCACGCTGGCCATGCGCATCGCCTTCAACGACGAACACCGCGACAGCTTCTACAAGGACATCGGCTCCACTCAGGGCGAACATCCCGGCAAGCTCGACACGACGAACATCCGCCTGGGCCTGTTGTGGAAACCCACGGACGCGCTGAGCATCCTCTTCAAGACCCAGTACAACACCAGCGCCACCGACGGGTACGCCTATAAGCCGATCCCAGGCACGGCCTTCGCGGCCTTCGCCCCCAAGGACCCCTTCACCCTCAACTATGACCAGCAGGGCCTGCGCAATGACGAGACCTATGTGCGCTCGTCCCTGCAGGTCGATTACGAGTTCGCGGGCGGCGTGAAGTTCCGTTCCAACACCGGCGTTCAGTACAATCAGCAGAACGTCCTCTACGACATCGACGGATCACCCCTGCCGGTGGTCACCCAGACCCAGGACTATGTCGAGCGGATCACCACCCAGGATGTGAGCCTGATCTCCCCCGACAATGCGGCCCTGCGCTGGGTGATCGGGGCGACCTATTTCAAATATACCGACCACATCTCCAGCCTGGTCACCGCGCCGGGCAGCACCGTGAACATCCGCATCGACCTGCCGAAGAGCTCCTATGGGGTGTTCGGGTCGGCGACCTACAACCTGACCCCCACCCTCGAACTGCAGGCCGGGGCGCGCTACAGCGCCGACGAGGTCACCTTCGGCGGGTTCACCAAGATCACCCCCGGCCCCCTGCTGCCCACCGCCGCCAAGGGCGACGATGACCAGTGGACCGGCAAGGTCACGCTGAACTGGAAACCCAATGCCGACAATCTGGTCTACGGATTCTGGACCAAGGGCTTCAAGTCCGGCGGCGTGAACACCGATGGCTCGGATTTCGCACCGGAAACCGTGTTCGACTATGAGCTGGGCTGGAAGTCGACCCTGCTGGCCGGTCACCTGCGCACTCAGCTGGGCGCCTTCTACACCGACTACCGCAACTTCCAGGCCGTCACCTTCGCGCCTGCGACAGCCGGGTCCGACGTCACCAACGCCAGCAAGTCCGCCATCAAGGGCGTCGAGGCGCAGGCCCAGTTGCAGATGGGCGGTTTCGGGGCCGACGCCAGCCTGTCCTATGTCAACTCCCGCATCGGATCCCTGCGCCTGGTGGACACCCGCGCCCTGCCCGGCGGGACTGCCACGGGCCTCGGCGTCCAGTGCGCGCCCGGCGTTCCATCCCACCCGCCGGTGTGTTTCGACTATGGCCCGTACCTGGTCAGCCTCAACGGGCGCAGCAATCCCTATTCCCCGGAATGGACGGCCAATATCGGGCTGCAATACGACTTCGCCCTGAAGTCCGGGACCCTGACGCCGCGGATCGATGTCTCCTATGCCGCGAACCAGTGGGCGACCTTCTTCGAGGCCCCTGCCGACCGGCTCGCCGCGCGAACCCTCGTCAACCTGCAGCTGACCTGGCGTCGCGACGACTGGACCGTCCAGGCCTACGGAACCAACGTTTTCGACAAGACCTATGTCGCCGGCTTCGCGGGCCTGTTCGGCAACAACCAGTTCTACGGCGCACCCCGGCAATTCGGCCTGCGGGTCGCCCGCGACTTCTAGTCCCCTGCCCAGCCCCCTCGCGGCGTGATCGCGGCGAGGGGTCATGGCGGCGCCCCCGCCCTCGCCTCAGCGTCACAGAGACCCGCCCATGAGTTCGTCCCATTCCCGCCAGGGCGTCCGCCCGCCGTCCGCCCTGCGCCTGAGCCTCGGCCTGGCGCTGCTGCTCGCCGCACCGACCATCGTCCTCGCCGATCCGGGCGACGGATCCCTCACGGTCTCGACCCGGCAGGGCGCCCTGGCCGGCGTGGACGTCGGCGAGACCCGCGCCTTCCTGGGGGTCCCCTATGCCGCCCCGCCTGTGGGCCCCCTGCGCTGGGCGAGCCCTGCGCCCGCCCCCCGCTGGACCGGCGTCCGGCCCGCCACCGCCTTCGGCGCCAAGTGCCCGAGCCAGAGCTGGGCGCCGGGCGGCGGCATGGCCGGCTCCGAGGACTGCCTCTATCTCAACGTCTATGCGCCCAAGGCCGCCAAGGGTCCGGCCCCGGTCGCGGTCTGGCTGCATGGCGGTGGCTTCACGGCCGGCGCCTCCCAGGATGTCGACCCCTCGCGCTTCGCCGAACAGACCGGCGTGGTGGTGGTCACCGTCAATTATCGCCTGGGCGTCCTCGGTTTCGCCTCGCTCCCCCAACTCGACCGGGAGAGCCCGACCCGGAGGTCCGGCAACTACGCCCTGATGGACCAGCAGGCGGCCCTGCGGTGGGTGCGGGACAATATCCGGTCGTTCGGCGGCGATCCGTCCCGGGTGACCGCCATCGGAGAATCCGCCGGCGCCTTTAGCATCTGGGGGCATATCGCCTCGCCGGGCGCGCGCGGCCTGTTCCAGCGGGCGATCACCATGTCCGGGGTCAACTCCTCCTTCAGCGACGGCATGCCCATGGTCGAGCGGCGGGCGGAGCAGACCCGGGGCCCGTCCTCGAGACTGGCGGCCCAGCTCGGCTGCGAGGCCGGCCCGACATTGCTCGCCTGCCTCCGGGCGGTCCCGGCGTCGCGCCTGGTGACCGCCACCGCGTCGCCCCAGGGCTGGCCCGGCTGGACGATCATCCTCGATGGCCAGGTGCTTCCCCGGCAACCGCGATGGATGCGCGAGCACGGCAAGGTCGCCCGCATCCCGGTGCTGGCGGGCAATACCGAAAATGAGGGCGGCTTCTTCACCTTCGGCCATCGGCTACGGCCGGGTGGGGGGTGGACCGCGGACGACTATCGCAAGACCGTGTCGGCCGCCCCGTCCGGCGCCCGGATCCTGGCGGCCTATCCCCCGATGGCCCAGGGATCGCCCGACGCGACCTTCGCGGCGGCCGTCAGCGACCAGTGGGCCTGCGGCGCCCACCGGATGAACCGCATCTATGCCCGTCTCGCCACGGTCTACGCCTATGAATTCGCCGACAAGGCCGCGCCCCCGACGCTGTTCGCATTTCCCGGCGCGCCTGTGGGCGCTTTCCACACCGCCGAGATCCCCTATGTGTTCCAGACCAGCTATCCGATGGATCTGCACAACGGGCCGCCGGCGTTCACGCCCCAGCAGGCCGCCCTGTCGGACCGGATGCTCGAGGCCTGGGGCGACTTCATCTGGGGACGGCGGCCCCAGGCCTGGCCGGCGTTCAGCGCCACCGGCGACACGATGATCCTGGCGCCTGAAGGGGACACACCCCTTTCCTCCGCCGCCTTCCTCCGGAAGCACAACTGCCGGTTCTGGGATACGACCCTGTTCGGCGACTGGATGGTCAACACCGGCAATCTGGCGCGCCGACAGGCCCCCTGAGCGAGCACGCCTGACCCGCCGGCCGGCTCAGCCCGACGCTCGAACCACGCACCGGACGCGGCGCGGGGACCCCGCTTCACGCTCGGACGCGGAGACACGCCACGTCGGCCGGCAGCCTCGACCGCCTAAATCATCGAGAGCCTGAGTGTGCGGGAAACCCTGGAGCGGCCGGGGGGAATCGAACCCCCGACATTCAGCTTGGGAAGCTGACGTTCTACCTCTGAACTACGGCCGCGTTATCAAGGGCTTAGCTGGGGGGAAATTGGAAATAGCCCCCTCGCTTCGCAGCGCTGTTTACAAGCGCGCATGGCGATTGTCGAGGCGGTGGAGCGTGAGATCGGAGAATTCGGAGTGGGACTCAGCACCTGGCCAAGGGTCGGAGCGTCCGTTAGCGGCGCGGATGACAACGGCGGCGTCGGACCCTCGGCGACCTACGGCGAGACGCGATTCTTTGCTTCACGCGACCAAGGCACGCGAACGGTCGCGACCACAAACAGGAGGAATGCGACCTGGAGTGCAAAGGCCAGGTGGGTCCAGAGATGGACTTCGAACGGCTGACGCAAGACGTCCCGGAATACGACGGCGTTGTGGAGGACATCCAGTCCGATGATCGCGCTTGTCAGCACCAGTCCGACGCGCGGCCAAATGAACAGACAGGCGGCAGCGACGGGGTCGGCGATCGCCAGCGAGGTCCAGAAAACCGTGCTGACCCACCCGACGCCGCCATAGTCCCAAAAGACGCCATGCTGGATCAGTGGGACGGCATGGGTGCACGTCGCGACCAGGAGACAAAGGGCGTAGACACTTCTAGTCAGAAGTCCGGCGTCGCCAATTCGGTGCGGCATCGACGACTCCTCTGTCGCGGGGACCATATTAGAACGGCAGCCAGCGGCGGCGCGCCACCCCACTCTGACATTGGCGACGTCCGCTACTGGCCCGTCCCGCAAGCCAGAGGGCGAAGCCGAGGAAGAAAGGCGCCGAAGCAGCTGTTTGACGGTGTCGTGCTCTTGCCCAGGTCGTCGAACCGGCGGAGCGCCACCGCGTCGCGCCAGTGGGGCCGGCGTTCGAAGGCTGCGGCCTGGGTGGCGTCGAACGGGCCGCCTTGCAGCTCGAGCGAGGCCTGCGAGGCCGGGCTGAGGGCCGCCAGATAGTCCGGAGACTTGAAGCAGAGATAGCGCTTGGCCGCGACGTGCAGGGCGATCGGCGCGCGCACGGCGGGACCGAACAGGCCCTTCAGCGCCCGTGCGCCGACGACTTCGTGGCGGCCGTCGGAGGTGGGGTGCGACCCGGCCGATTCAACCTCGAACAGGTGGCCGATGTCATGCAGCAGGGCGGCGGCGATCAGGCTGTCCGCGGCGCCGCTGGCTTCGGCCAAGGTGGCGCATTGCAGCGCGTGCTCAAGCTGTGTGACGTCCTCGCCGTAACTGCGGCCGCCATGGGCCGCGTAGAGGCGCTCAATGTCCTCAAGACTCGACAGACTAGGCATGGGCGTCCGTTCGGCTCAGATGGCGACGGAAATAGATCGCGACGGCGAGGATCAGGATGAGGCCCGCAACGCTCGCCACATAGGAGACGCCGATCAGGAACTGCACCGCGGACACCTCGATCCCGCCGAAATTTCGGAAGACCAGCAGGGCGACCGAGCTGGCATAGCCACAGGCGTCGGCGACGTAGATCAGGAAGCCGGCCGTGCCGGCCCGGCCGCTGGCTGCGATCAGCCGGTCGAACAGCAGGGCGTTGAAGGGGGTGTAGGCCAGATAGAGGCCGGCCCCCACCGTGATCATCCAGGCTATCGGCCCGATCAGATGGTTCTGGAACGCCAGGGACGATCCTCCGGCCAGCACGAGTCCGGCCGCCACCAGACCGAGATTCGCCAGGAAGGCGTGGCGGTTGTCACGGACGAACATCACCGCCGCCAGGGTCGCCAGGACGACCGCTGCGACCGGAAGCTCGGACAGGGTGAAGATCTGGGCGTCGTTCTTGAAGCCCAGGCCATTCCAGATCTCGACGGCGAAGTTGTCGCGGAAGTCGCGCAGGGCCGTGAGCCCGACATAGATGGCGATCAGGCCGATCAGGCCCGGCGCGAAAGCGGCGAACATCCGCCGGCGCGCCGCGGCGTCCATCGGCCGCCGCGCCACCCGCAGCCGCTCATCCTCCGCAGTCGGCGGCGGCAGAAGCGCAAGACCGGACACGCAGACCAGCAGCAGGGGCGTGAACAGCAGGCCGGTCACCGCCGGCATCCAGTACTCGTTGGCCCATCCGCGCAGCATCACGCTCTCGCCGACCGATTTCACCACCCCGGACGAGACGATGAAACTGACGCACAGCATGGCGCCCAGGGGCTCGGACAGCCGACGGCCCTCGAGGAAGCCGAACACGAGCCCCCAGATCATGCCCAGGGCCAGGCCGTTCACGAACAGGCAGGCGATGTTCCAGGGCGCCGGAATGAGCGCGAACAGCACGAGGGCCAGTTCCGCGGCGCCGATCAGCGCCAGGATGGCCACGGCCCGGCGGTGCGGCGGCATCTCGGAGATCACCTTGATGCCGGCGACCTTGGACAGGGCGTAGCCGACCACCTGGGCGATCACCAGCGCGATCTTGTACTTCACCACCAGCGGGGCGGCGGCGGCATAGCTGGCGACGGTGAACGGCTTTCGGAACGCGTACATCGCGAAATAGGCGCCGAAGGCCATTACCCCCCCATAGAGGGCGAAGACCGGGGCCGGCGCGCGGTCGAGCGCGCGCTGGAAGCGCTCAATGAGCGAGGAAAGGGTCACGATGCGGCGATCCGCTCGGCGATCACCCGCACCACGTCGGGAAGCCGGGAAATGTCCTCGATGACGAAATCGGCCCCCGCCGCGCGAAGGGTGCGTTCGGCCGCGGCAAGCCGCTCCCGTCGGTCGTCCGGCGCAAGCGCCGAATAGGCCGCAAGGTCCAGGCCCATCTCGTTGCCGGAGGCCGACAGCCCGACGGTCCAGCAGCCCGCCAGGCGACCTTCCTCGATGCCCACCGGGGCGTCGTCGACCTTGATGCAGGCCCGGGCCGGCCAGGCGTCGAGGGCGATCAGCGCCTTCCAGGTCATCAGCGGCGCCGGTCGGCCGCTGGGGGTCTCGCCGGCGCAGACCACCACATCCGGCGCATAGCCCTGCTCGGCCGCGCTCGGCAGGATGTCGGCCATCATCTCGCGGGTGTAGCCGGTGCCGGAGCCGATGCGCACGCCCAGGGCGCGGAGTTGCGCCACGGCGTCGGCGGCGCCGGGAATCAGGCGCGTGGCCTTGGCCGCAGCTGCGGTCATGGCCGGGACAAGCCGTTGATACAACCGGTCGACATCGGCCTCTGACGCCAGCGCACCCTTCGCGTCGCGCCAGCGGCTCGCCATGCCGGGCTCGGCGAGGATGGCGCGCAGGTGGTCGAGCTTGGCCTTACCCATGTCGCGGCGCGCGGTCTCTGGGGACAGGTCCAGGCCTTCCTCGGCGAACACGTCCAGCAGGGCGTGGACCGGAGCCATGCAGCCGAAATCGATCACCGTCCCGGCCCAATCGAGCACCACCGCCTTAACCGGAAAACTCATACCACTTCCCCTGTTTTCAGACCCAGCAGCTCGCCGATCACCCGCTCGGCGATCCCGAACCCCGTCGAGGCGCCCGTGCCGCTGGTGACCATCACCAGACGCACCCCGGGCTCCGGCGCGTCCACCAGGAAGGTGCGGTCGTCGGCGACGGCATAGACCCCGGTCCAGCGCTCCAGCACAGGCGGCGGCGGCCTGCCGGTGGCGCGGGCATATTCGTCAAGGATGGCGTGCTCCGCATCGGCCGGGGCGAATGGCGGCGGCAGATGGTCGTAGTGATGGCTGTCGCCGACGATCAGGCCGCCGTCGGCGCCCTGGGCGACGATCAGATGCACGCCGTGTTCGAAGGCTTGCGGCTGTTCCGCCCGCAGCCTGGCCTCCAGCGCCCGCGCCTCCGGCAAGTCGGAATAGCCACGATAGCGGGTCAGGCTGAGGTCGGACATCAGGGCGCCGGGGAGCCTCAGGCCGGGATCGGCGAGCTTCAGCATGGACAGGCGGCACCTGCGAAGGCCGTAGGCGGCGATGCGGTCGGGATAGAGCGTGACGAAGTCGTCGCCGGGGCAGACCACCACGGCGCCCGCCTCGATCACGCCGCGGGAGGTGCGCAGGCGCGGCGGGGCGGCGTCGAACACCACGGTCTCATTGAAGAAAGCGACCCCGTGAGCCGCTTCCAGCCAGGCCCGCAGGGCGGGAATCGCCGTGCGGGATTCGACGCGCAGATCGTGCGGGCTGTGGAGGGCGCCCAGCAGGTCCGGGCCGCCGAGCCCGCCCGACAGGATGCGGAACGCTCCCGGCGCCAGCAGCCGACAGCCTTCGCCCATCTCCGTGGCCAGGAACGCCTCCATAACCGCCACGGCCTCTGGCGAGCGGGCTGTGAGATAGAGGCCCTGGTGTTCGATCCGCACCCCAGCCTGGGGGGCGATCTGCGCCCACACATCGCGGGTCCGGCGCGCCAGGGTCCAGCTTTCCCCCCGCGCCTGGCCGCTGACCGTGATGAAGCCGAAATTGCGGATCGAGGCGCCATTGGCATGCGCGTCCCGCTCGATCACGGCGACACGCCGGCCCGCCCGCGCCGCCACATAGGCGTGGGCCAGGCCGATCACGCCACCGCCGACGACGGCCAGGTCAAAGCTGCGAGAACTCATCGGGTCTCCCTGAGCCGGCGCCCGTGCGCCGTCCTAATCGCGATAGTCGAGGCGCGCATCCCCCAGGGCTTCGGCCAAGGGACCGAGCCAGGGTTCATAGGCCTTCCACTGATCCAGGCCGTCGCGGAAAATCGGCTGGCGCACCTGTTCGGAGCTGGGGGTGCGGACGCTGCGCCGGGTCTTGTGGAAGTCGAGGCAGGCCGGCTCGAACGGCAGGCCGCAATAGTCGAGGATGCGGCGCACGCTGCCCTCCAGGTCGGCGATGACGTCTTCATGCTGCACTCGAAGCAGGCGGCCCGGCAGCGCCCGGTCCCAGTGGCGCATCAGCTCAAGGTAGGTGCGATAATAGCGAGCGATGTCCTCGGCGCCGTAGGTGAATTCCTGACCCTGGGCAAAGAGCTGCTTCAGATTGCTGAAGCAGCAGGCCATCGGCTCGCGTCGGGCGTCGATGATCCGCGCATTGGGCAGGATCAGGTGGATCAGACCGACATGGCGGAAATTGTTCGGCATCTTGTCGATGAACAGGCGCCGGCCCGTGCGGTAGACCTGGGTGTCGGCCAGGTACCTGGCGCCAAGCTGGCGGAAATCCTCCGAGGTCAGGTCCCCCAGGGTCGCCGGATAGCGGGGATTGTCCTCGTCGGGGTCGCGTCCCTGGAGCTCGAGAACGATCCTCTGGATGTCCGACAACTCCTGGGTGCCCTCCACCTCGGAATGCGAGGCGAGGATCTGCTCGAGCAGGGTGGAGCCTGACCGGGGCAGGCCCAGAATGAAGATCGGATCGCGAGCGGGGTCACCCCATCCGGCCCGGTCGGCGAAGAAGTCGGGCGTGCAAACCTCCACCTGCCTGCGGGTGTTGGTCTCGATCACCTCGGGGCTGTAGCGGCTCTCCGAGCGCTTCAGGGCGTTGCCCCGTTCGTAATACTGCCAGGATTCAGCCGTCTCTCCCCGATCCTCCAGGGCTTTACCCAGGGCGAAACACAGGTGGTATCGATCGGCCAGGCCGATGGTCGATGACGCCTCTTCGGCTCGCATGCGGACGATGTCGTCGTCCTCGAAGCGGTAGGTCTTGAGATTGGCGAGACTCCAATAGGCGTCGCCGAAATCCGGGCGCGCCGCGGCGGCGGCGCGATAGGACTGGATCGCCTCCGGCACGCGGCCAATGGTCTTGAGGGCGTGGCCCATCCACAAGGGCACATCCCAGGACCCCGGCGCATCCTTGAGCATGTCCTGGTAGATCGCGATGGCCCGCTCGTTCTGCCCAAGCCCGACAGCCGACGTCGCCGCCAGCGTGCGGTAGTCGAGATTTGCAGGCTCGGTCTCGAGGAGCTGATCAATCGGCGTGATCGCCTGGGAATACTTCTGCCGCTTGATCAGGGTCTGGGCGTAGTCGTAGCGCGCCGCCCGATAGTCCGGAGCCAGCTCCAGGACCGCCGCCAGCAATATCTCGGCCTCGTCGAGAACATCGTGGGCCAGCGCGATCCGGGCCAGCAGCCGCATGGCTTCGGGATGATCGCCATTGGCGAGGAGGAACTTGCGGACGATCTGTTCGGCGGGCGCCAGGTCGCCATCGGAGAAGAGGCTCGTGGCGGTGACGACCTCCACCGGCAGCCCCTTGAGCACCGCCACATGTTCAGACGCCGTCGCGGCGTTGGCGGCGTCTCCCACCATTCCGTACAGCCGCGCGAGCATATGCCAGCTCGCAGGAAGGGCCGGATTGCCGTTCACGGCGCGCAGCAGGGAGGCGATGGCGTTCGGCGCGTCCTTCAGCTGCACCTGGCACAGGCCACGTTCCTGATGAAGACGGCTGAAGGTCGGCTGCAGCCGTTCAAGCCGGTCCAGCACCTCCATCGCGTCCGCAACGCGATGGAGGTGGCGCAGACTGAGCGCTGCGATCAGGAGCAGATCGCGGTTCTCCGGCAGGTCGACCAGGCGCCCTTCGGCCGCCTCGAGGGCCTCCTGATGTCGACCATCCTGCTGCAGTCGCCGCATCCGGATGATGTCGTCTTCGACCGAAAAGGCCGGCGGCGATTCAAGTTCAATATTCATGACATCCAGAGGCGAGGCGGCCGTCTCCGCCCCTGCCCTTTCCCACTCAGGTCGAAAGCCGACAGCCTCAGAAGCTTGAACTGATGTTGAGGCTCACCAGGCGCGGCCGCAGGGGCACCTGCGCCTTGATGAACTGGGCGGTGTTGGTGAAGGTCGAGGCGTGGGAGTCCAGGAGGTTCGACCCCACCAGCTTGACCGTCCAGTTGTCCTTGCTCACCCCCACCGCGCCCCCGAGGGTGGCATAGGGCGCCAGGCGATAGCGCAGATAGGTCGTATCCGGGATGGGACTTTCGCTCGGCGCGCTGCCCGGGGTGTAGTTGGCCGGCTGGGTGAACATCTCGCCCGTGTAGCTGACATTGCCGGACACGAAGGCCTTGAAGGTGTCGAGGCTCCAGTCGTAGCGCGAGTCCAGATTGGCCTGGACCTTCGGCGAGAAGGCGGAGACGCCCCCCTTGACCCCGAAGGGGTTCACGAACGGCTTGCCCTTGATCTCGGTGATGCATTTGCCGAGCGTCGGCGAGTTCGGCTCATTGGCGGTCAGGCACGGTGAGTTCGACTGGGTGTTGTCGTTGTAGGTGGCGGAGCCTTGCACAGTGAGCCCCTCGAACGGCCGCGCGATGAACTGCGCCTCCAGGCCCTTGATCGTGTAGCTCGGCCCGTTGACCAGGAAGGTCGTATTGCCGAGGCAGCAGGGCTGGTACAGGGCGATCTGCACGTTCTCCCACTGCATGTAGTAGGCGGAGAGATTCACCTGCAGGCGGTGGTCGAAGAATTCCTTCTTCAGGCCGATCTCGTTGTTCGTCAGGTTGTCGGGCCTGTAGGCGAGCGGGGTCTTGTACTGCGGCACGCCATTGGCGTCCGGCGCCTTGTCCCGCGCAGAACGGCTGAAGCCGCCCGGCCTGAAGCCCTCTGAATAGGTATAGTACAGAAGGGTGTCCGCCATCGGCTTCCAGGTGAGGCCGAAATGGCTCTTGAAGCCGGTGTATTTGGCGTGGAGATTTTCGGCGTCGATGTTGGTGTTGTGCCCGCACACGAGCACGTTCACGCACTTGCCGTTGGTGCTGTAGACCGAGCCGGTCTCATCCTCGGTGTACTTGTAGTACCGGGTGCCCGCGGTCGCGGTCAGGACATCCGGGATGATGTCGTAGTCGATCGAGCCGAACATCGCCGTCTGGTCGTAACCGCGCTGGACCTCCTCGCCGAAGCCGGTGTTGTCGGGGCGGGGGCCCGGCTCGTTGGTGGTCGATCCCGGGAAGGGCTCGTCATTGCCAAAGCAGGGCGGACCGCCCGCGAGGGCCACGGCGAGATTGTTGCCAGCTCGGCAGGCCGGAACGGTCTTATAGTTGAAGTCCATCGTGTCGTAGATGCGGAACTCTTCGTAGAACACACCGGCCAGACCGCGCAGGCGCCAGGTGTCGGGCGTGCTGATCCGGGCTTCGTGGCTCCAGTGGGTGTTATGGACCTTGTCGTACCAGCTGGTGACCGGCGAATAACAGCGGATCGGACCGCCGCCGAGCAGACCGGAGGTCCCGCCTGTGCACTCGTAGTACTGCCCGTAAAGCGTGCGGGAGTAGTTCGTGTAGTCCATCTGCTGCTTGATGTTCCGGCTCATATAACCGCCGGTGTAGATCAGCTTGAGGTCGCCGATCTTGCCATTGACCGTCCAGGCCGTGTTGGAGAAGTGGTCCTTGTCGAAGGTCGGGCTGAAGGCGGTGATTTCGAGGGGCTTGAGCGGCTGGAAATCGGATCCGTTCGGGTACTGAACCGCCAGACCTTCCGCGTCCATGTCCTGCAGGCTTTCGGTGATCAGCACGTCCCAGTCGGGATTGATGACGTAGTCCGCAGACAGGCGCATGCCCTGGTGGGTGACCGGGTTCCAGGCCTTGCGCGCCAGGTCGAAGTTGTTGCCCTGGGCCGCATTGGGAAGGGTGCAGAAGCCCGTCTGTGAGCCCGGCGCCCTGCCGTCAGGACATTTGCCACCGGTGGGGGTGATGCCGAAATAGGCGTTGTTGTCCTGGTTCGACCGCGTGAACGTGCTGGGCACGTTGTCGATATAGCCCCCCTGGCGATCGTCGTAGACGACGGCGCGCACGGCCAGTTTGTCGGCGATGAGCGGAATGTTGATGGTGGCGCTCAGGCTGGTGCTGGGGTCGCCATGGGTCTGGAGGCCGTAGCTGGCCTCGACCCGGCCTTCCATGACATTGAGCTTCGGCTTGTTGGTGATGTAGCGCACCGCGCCGGCCTCAGCGCCGCCGCCGAACAGGGTGCCTTGCGGGCCCTCCAGGACCTCAACCCGCTCAATGTCGGCCAGGAACAGGTCGACGTTGCGTGACGGGAACTGCATGGACTGTTCGTCGAGATAGAGCCCGACATTGGGAAAATTGCCGACGGTGGCGCTGGACTGGTTGCCGGCGAAGCCGGCGCTCAGGCCGCGCATGAAGATGTTGCCCTGGCCAGGGCCGTTCTTGGCGAATTCGACGTTGGGCGTGAACCGGAGAAGGTCGTCGACGGTCGTGATGCTGCGATCCGTCAGCGCCTTGGCTGAAAAGGCCTGAAGAGTCATGGGAACGGTCTGAATGGATTCAGCCCGGCGCTGGGCCGTCACCACCAGCTCCTCGACGCTCGACGGCGCGCCGGCGGCCTCGGCAGCCGCAGCGGCGCCCGCAGAGCCGGTGAGCACTGCGGCCACTGCGCAGGAAATCAAATACTTGGTTCGCATGGATCTATCCCCCGAAAGCGCCTGTGACGTCCGATCACGCCGCAGGGGCTTGGGCGCCCCGAGTGCGTGTGGTGAGAACGGCCGGTGCAAAGTGGAGGAACCCTGATGGCGAGGCCAATATTCAAAACGAAAGACCGCGATAGGATAAACCTATGACCGCTAGACGTGTCACAAAACCGCAATCAACAGATGGTATGTTTAGTATTTCGACAATATTATCCCGCCGCATACGAGACAACTATCTTGTCCACAAACCACGAACACTTACGAGCCTTTCACGCGATTTCAGTCGAAGGAAGCTTCAGTGGAGCCGCTCGGCGCTTGAACGTCGCCCAGCCGACCCTGTCGCAAAAGATTAAAGCTCTGGAAGACCGGCATCAGGCGGTGTTGTTCGAGGGGCGCCGTCCGCCCCTGAAGCTGACGCCCACAGGCCGGGAACTGTTCGCCCTGACCCAGCGCATGTTCGCCACTTCGCTCGAGATCGACGAGCTACTGGGCGAGAGCGTTGGCACGGCGTTCCGCTCGATCCGGATCGGCTCGGATTCACCAACCTATGCGGCGAGACTGGCCGAAGCCCTGATCCGGGCTCATCCGGAGACCGTCATGGAGGTGCGCATCCAGAACGCACGGGAGACACTCCGCCAGCTCCAGGACTCCAAGGTCGACGTCGCCATCGTCAGCGATCCGCCCATGGACGGACAGTTCTTCTACGAGCCTCTGTTCGCCGACTATCTCAACATCGCCGTTCCCGCCGGCCACCCGCTGGCCCAGGCCGGGGTCTTTCCTCTGGCCGCCCTGGCGGGGGAGCGCCTGCTGATCCGGGAGACCGCGTCCAAGACCCGCGCCGCGTCGGAGCGGCTCATGAGCATGGCCAATGTCAGCCCCGCGCGGGTGATGGAGCTCCACAGCCGCGAGGCGATCCGCGAGGCGATCGCCCTCGGGCTGGGGGTGAGCATGTTCTTCTCCAGCGATTGCCCGCCCGATCAACGCATTGCGCTGCTGCGGCCCGACCGCCAGGCGGACGGCATCCAGCTTACCGGCTATCTGGTCTGCCCCGTGGATCGTCGTCGAATGCCGGCGATGCGCTGCGTGCTGGAAGCTGCGGAGCCCCTGAAGGCGTTAAGTCCGCTTCCCCTGCACAGTCCGCGGCGCAGCAACCTGAATTAGCCGCGGCCGGCGGGCTCGATCCACAACGCCGGTCAGGCAGCGCGTTTGTCGCGCACCCCTCGATCGGCGCCCGCCTTGGGCGATTGACCCTGGACTCAGCGCGGGGCGCTTCGCCAGCCGCCGCCCAGGGCCTTGAAGACCGCGATCTGGTCCTGGGCCAGGGCGGCGTCGGACGCGGCCACCAAGGCGTCGGCCGAAACCAGGGACTGCTCGGTGGTGAGCAGCTCAAGCTGGCTGAGCGACCCGGCCAGGAACTGGTCATGGCCGAGATCGAAGGCTCTGTGGGCCCGGGTCTGGGCGTCGGCCAGAGCCTGGCGGCGATCGAGCTCGGCGCTGTAGGCCGCCAGGGCCTGTTCGGTTTCCTTCAGGGCCTGGAGGACCACGGAATCGAACCCCGCCAGGGCGGCTGCCTGCCCCGCCCTGGCCTGGCGAATGCGGGCCCGCGCCGGGCTCTGGTTGGGGAAGGCCCAGCTGACAGTGGGGCCGAGCCCCCAGGTGAGGCCGCGTTCGGCGCTCAGATCGGCGAGATGCGAACCGACGCCGCCATAGAGGCCGGTGAGGCTGACATGAGGATAGAGGTCGGCGGTGGCGACGCCGATGCGGGCGGTGGCGGCGGCCAGACGCCGGTCCGCCTGGCGCACGTCAGGTCGTCGCTTCAGCAAGGCCGCGCCGTCGCCGATCGGGATCAGGGCCGTAAGGCGCGGGGGCGTGACGCAGGCCTCCGCTTCGCTCGGCGCCCTGGAGGGCGTACGGCCGAGCAGGGCCGCCAGCTGGAAGAGGGCGGCGCGCCTCTGGCCCTCCAGCGGCGGGATGGTGGCGCGGACCTGGGCCGCTAGCCCCTCGGTCCTCACCACATCGAACTCCGATCCGGCTCCGGCAAGTCGGCGCTGGCCGGTGATCTCTGAACTGCGGTTGACCACGGCGAGCGCGTGGCGGGCGACGGAGATCTGTTCGCCCAGGGTGCAGACCTGGGCATAGGCCCGCGCGGTCTCCGCAGCCACGGTGACCCGCAGGCCATCGCGGGCGGCGGCGGCGGCGTCTGCGTCGGCGCGGGAGGCCTGGATGGCGCGACGGACCCGGCCGAACAGGTCGACCTCGTACGAGACGTCCAGGATCGCGTCATACTTCCAGATGGTCTGGGGGTGGTGACCGACGATTTCGAGGATCTCATCGGTGGGGGCGTCGCGACCGTGGATGGCGCCGGCCACGGCCGTCGTTCCCGGATAGAGACCGGCGCGGGAGGCTTCCAGCACCGCCCGCGCGCCCGCGAGATTGGCCTCCGCCACGCTGAGGTCGGTATTGGCGGCGAAGGCCTCGGCGATCAGCCGGTCCAGCAGAGGATCGCTATAGAGCCGCCACCAGTCGTCCGGCGGCGCCGCGGGGGACTCTGCCGCAGGGTCGAAGGACACCAGTGGGGCCTCGGCGCCGGCCGGGGTCGCCGGAACGCGATAGTCCGGCCCCACCGCGCAGGCGCAGAGCGGCGCCAGCAGAGCGCAGAGGACGGCGGCGTGGCGGCGTTGGGTCATTGCGGGGCGACCCCCGTGGGTGGCGCGTCCGCCGCCGGCTCAGGCTTGCGAGGCGCGAACAGAGGCAGATGCGAGGCCGGGCCGATCGGGGCCGGGCGGTGCGCCACCGCGATCATCAGACTGAGCGCCGTCAGGGCGCCGATCACCACGAAGGCGTCGATCACCCCCTGGGTGGCGGCGGCGCTGCGCACGATCCCGCCTAGCACCGCGGCGGCCCGGGCCTGCGCCGTACTGGGGTCGACGACGCGACCGAAGGCGGCGCCATAGGCCTGCAGTCGCTGGATCACCTGGGCGTCGCCGGCATGGAGGTGCAGGCCGATGAGATTGGAGGCGGTCTGGCTGCGCATCCTCACGAAGGTGACGACGAAGGCCTGGCCGATCTGGCCGCCCATCAGCCGCGCCACCTGGATCGCGGCCCCGAAGGTGAGCGCGTCCTCGGGCCTGAGGTGCAGGATGCCGAAGAAGATGATCCCAGACAGGGCGAAGCTCTGGCCCAGGGCCTGAAGCAGTTGCGAGGGCAGGAACTGGTCGGAACCCCATTGGGCGGTCAGGCCGTGCGCCACCGACAGGCAGGCGACGGAGATCGCGATGAAGCCCACGGAGGCCACGAGGCGCGGGTCCATGCGCCGCAGCATGACGGCGGCCAGGGGACAGACAATGAGCTGGGGCGCGGCGATCCAGATCAGGGTCTGGCCGACCTCAAGGGCGCGAAAGCCCCGCACGGCGCCCAGATATTGCGGAATGAGGAAGGCGGTCGAAAGAATGGTCAGCCGCAGGAAAGCGATCAGCAGCAGCAGGCGCGGCAGAGGCGGCGCGGTGGCCACCTTGAGATTGATGAAGGGGTGCTCCGCCCGACGCTCGTGGACGACAAAGGCCACCACCAGCAGCAGCCCCGCCAGCAGCAGGCCCCAGACGATCCCCGAATTGAGCCAGTCCAGCCGGTTGCCCTGGTCGAGGGCGGCATTGATCAGGGCCAGGCCCAGTCCGCTCGAGGCG
>Ga0265327_10001443_pt1 | contig 29963 bp, 31 predicted proteins | sample 41621metaG_FD_202089 | JGI IMG/M metagenome (GOLD analysis project Ga0265327, IMG submission 202089) | Rhizosphere microbial communities from Carex aquatilis grown in University of Washington, Seatle, WA, United States - 4-16-21 metaG | ecosystem: Host-associated > Plants > Roots > Rhizosphere...
CCCGAACTCGCCGCTCGCTGGTGGCTTCCGGAAAACGTCGTCACCGCTGCGATGGGCGATTATTATGATCGCATGTACGATCGGTTCGTGGTGAAGGGCAACCTCCACACTGGATAGCCGCCAGGGTCTCACCTGGCGGCCCTCCTGATGGCGCTGGCTAGGTCGGACGCCGGTAAGCGTGCCGAACCCTCCAGACGTGCTTGAGATGGCGGACGCGCCGCCGTTTGACCCGCGTATTCACGGGCGGTCCTTTCACGATTTCAATTGGCGTTCAGCCCGCGCCGTGAGAGGATTCAGCCGGTAGAGCATCTGCCTCCCGCGACGCGGACTGGTGGAACACGGCGGCCCGATCCCTGGCAGGGGACGGGCCGTTTCCGTGTCTGGCTCTAGGATCATGGCGACATGGTGCGGCTCCTCGGTTGCTGAGGAGTATCGTCACGACCTGGGAAATCGCCGTCCATCGGCGAATGAGCGAGCGATTATTCGCCGTTCTAATTCGCCGACCAGATCGGCGAATAATCGGCGAATTAGCCGCTTACCTTTGGTTTTCCACGGTTTTGCGTCTTCTCAAATTCGCCGATTGTGTCGCGGATCGGCTGGCGAGTTACAGGCCGAGGCTTGAACGCCGCTTCGGCCGCCTCTTGGACTTTCCCGGCGCGGAAATTCTGATTCGTCTTCGCATACTGAGCGAACCATAGCCGAAGCTCTTCGCGCGTCACCTTCTGGGGGCGTGCTGCATGGGGCCTTCGTGACCTGGCGCGATAGCCCGGCGGTGAAGGGGGAGGCGCGAGTATGGCCGCCAAATCGGGGACCGGCTGGGGCAACATCCGAGCGATGTCAGCCGGGTCCAGGCGGACGTTGATGCACTCCACGAATATGGAAGGTGCGCTGTAGGATGGCCCAGGAATTTTGGCGTCCAAGTCCCCCGATGACCAGACGGCATACCAGTCATTGCTGGCGGAACTGTTCTCCCACATCGCTCGCGTAAGAAAGGTGTGCCGGACCACCTGCTCAAACGTACCCCGACGTATGGTGGTTTTCTCGGATGCTGATCGCAGCTCACCATTCCGGATTCGGAACAGGATCGCTCGGACAGCGCCTTGGAAATTGAGGTGCTCCAGGAACTGGAGAGCCACGCGCGGCGTCAGCCAGCGCTCGAACTCCTCGGGCGTTAAGTCCGGCGGTGCATTCTCGGCCATCGAGCCGGAGGCTCGACCCGTTCCTGCGTCAAGTCAATTGATGCCCTGGGCCCACCACCGATTCCAACCCGACCTGCGCCCCGCCGCCGCTCTCCGAGGCCCAGGCCGAGATCGTCGCCTCGCTGCGGGAGCTGCGCCTGATCGGCCTGGAGCTGGTCCGCGCCCTGCGGGTGCAGGCCCTGGCCGCCCTGGAGCCCGCCCCGGAGCCGGAGGCGCCATCTCCCGCCCCGGTGACCCACCGCGATCCGATGCAGACCTTCACCCAGCTGGCCCGCGCCGTGCGCATGACCGCCGCCCTGGAAGCCCGCCTGTCCCAGCCGGTCCAGGACCAGCAGGCCCTGGCCTGGCGCGCCGAGGCCCTGCAGGCCAGGCGCCGGCGCAAGGCCCACGTGTTCGCCATCGCCCGCCAGATCGTCGAGACCGACGGACACGAGATCAATCGCCGCCAAAACCTCGACGCCCTCGACGCCAGCTTCGACACCGAGCACGAGGAGGATGACGAGGCCGACTTCGGCAACCTGCCCATCGGCGTGCTGGTGGCCCGCATCTGCCGCGATCTCGGCATCCGTCCCAACTGGGCCCCCTGGGCCGCCACCGACTGGGCTCATGAAGAAGCCCGCGCCCAGGCCCATGGCTCCCCCTTCACCGGCCCCCACGCCCCGCCCCTGCGACGCCGATCACAGGCCCGGGCCGGCGGCCCCGCGCCTTAAAGTCCTAGGTCCTCCCCCCCTGGGGGAGGGGGACCGCGAAGCGGTGGAGGGGGTTGAAGCCCACGAACTTCCCAGCGGCCGAAACCCACAGCCCTATGAGCCCCCTCACCCGGCCTTTCAGCCGGGAGTTCCCCCATGAGGGGAGCACCTCATGTCGGCGTCATCCAACTCAGACCCGGGGCCAGATGATCTGCGTCCCGGCATTCGCCGGGATGAGCGGTATTGAAGACAGACCCTGGACGATCCCGCGGCGAAGCCGCGACCGACCTGTCCTGGCGTCGGCCGCAAACCCCTTCGTGGTCTTTGTGGTCTTCGTGTTGAAATTGGGCAGGCCGATTGCGCCGGGCCGTGCCGGGCCAGCGCAAGCCCGTCGCCCCCCTTGCCCCCGCCGCGCCCGTGGCATCACTCTCGCTCACCCGCGAGGAGCGCCCCCATGCCGCAGAAGTTCGTCGTCGCCATGATGATGCACGAGACCAACACCTTCTCGCCCCTGCCCACCCCCATCGAGGCCTTCGCCCGCCTGGGCGCCCTCACCGGCCCCGCCGCCATTGCCGAGGCCGAAGGCACCAACACCACCCTCGGCGGCTTCATCGACATCGTCCGGGGCGCTGGCGCCGAGCTGGTGGTGCCCATGGCCGCCAACGCCTATCCCTCCGGCCTCGTGACCGACGCCGCCTATGAGGAGATGACCGCCGCCATCCTCGCCGCCGTCGCCCGGGGCTGCGATGGCCTGATGCTGGCCCTGCACGGCGCCATGGTCACCGAGACCTATGACGACGGCGAGGGTGAGCTGCTGAACCGCCTGCGGGCCATCGCGCCGGACCTGCCCATCGCCGTCGGCCTCGACTTCCACACCCAGCTCACCCCGGCCATGGTGGCGGGGTCCACCGTCATCACCGGCTTCCGCACCTATCCCCATATCGACATGGCCGAGACCGGCCGAAGGGCTGGCGCCACCCTGCTGCGCGCCATCGCCGGCGAGGTGGACCCGAAGCTGGTCTGGGGCTCGGTCCCGATCATGAGCAGCACCCTGGTGCACACCCCGTCGCGGGAGCCCATGAAAACACTGATGGGGATGGCCATCGAGGCCGAGGCGGCCGGCGCAGTGCTCAACGCCTCGGTGTTCGGCGGCTTTCCCCAGGCCGACATCCCCCACCTCTCCCTGTCCTCGGTGATCGTCTGCGATGGCAAGACGGCGGAAGGCGAGGTCCTGCTGGCCCGCATCCTCGACACCGCCTGGGAGCGGCGCGAGGGCTTCCTGTTCCACGCCGAGCCCCTGGAGGCGCAGATCGCCCGGGCCAAGGGGCTGGAGGGCGGGCCGATCATCCTCGCCGACCATGGCGACAACACCGCGTCGGGCGGCACCCAGGACGTGATGAGCGTCATCGCCGAGGCCCTGCGCCAGGATCTGCGGGACGCCTGCGCCGGCCCGATCTGCGACCCGGCCTGCGTCGCCCAGATGATCGCGGCGGGGGTCGGCGCCGAGGTCACCCTCGACCTGGGGGGCAAGGTGGACATGCCCGCCATGGGCCTGATGGGCAAGCCGCTGCGGGTCACCGGCAAGGTGAAAGCCATCACCGACGGCGCCTTCACCGTCACCGGGCCCATGGCCACCGGCACGGTGATCCAGATGGGCCGCACCGCGGTGCTGGACACCGGCGGCCTGCAGATCGTGGTCTCGGAGAACCGCTGCGAGCCCTATGACCTTGGGGTCTTCACCCATTGCGGCATCGACCCGACCCGCAAGCGCTATGTGCTGATCAAGTCCCGCCAGCACTTTCGCGCCGGCTTCGAACCCATCGCCCGCCACATCGTCATGTGCGACGGCGACGGCTGCACCGCCTCGGACCTGGCCCTGTTCAAATACGACCACATCCGCCGGCCGCTCTACCCCTTCGACATGGACATGCAGCTGGGGCGCAATGACGGCTAGGGACTGGGCCTCAGGCCACCCGCGCCTGGACTGCGGCATGGGCCGCGGCGCGCCAGGCCAGGGCGGCCTGCAGGGCGACAACCGCGTCGAGGCTGGTCACCGGTTTGGGCAGGATGTGGTTGAAGCGGGCCGGCAGGTCGGCCAGGTCGGTGGAATGGGCCACCAGGAACCGGTCCGCCGGCAGGCGTGCCGCCACCTCGTCCCCGGAGATCCCCGGCATGTGGCGGTCCAGGCAGACCATATCGAACGGGAAATCCGCCAGGGTGGCCAGGGCCTCGTCGCCGTCGCGGGCGGTGGAGACCTTACACCCCAGGCCGCCGAACACCTGGCTGAGGAGTTCCCGGATCACCGGATGGTCGTCAACCACCAGGACGCGCACGGCTCTGGGCATCTGGGCCTCCCTCACCGGCCGGCGCGGGGTCTGCGCCTGTTCCGGAGCCACACCATTGGCCGTCTGGGACAGGTGTTCAATTCGGGAGCGGCCCCTAGGGGATTCTACCTAAACGGTGGGGGCGCCTCGCAACAACCGTGGCGACATGTCGCGACAAGTTGGGGGCGCCGCATGCGCCGGAGCCCTAATCCGCGGCGCTGGTCGGCGGGGGGCGGGTGACCGTGACCGCCACCTTCACCCCGATCCGGGCGCGCCAGATGGCCGCCATGACCGCCAGCTGCAGGGCCCGGGACACCGCCGCCATCAGGCCGATCAGCGGCGCGGCGGCCAGGGTCAGGCCCGGGGTCGGGCCCTGGACGCTGGTGAGGATCAGCCCCCCCACCAGGGTCACGGGCATGACCACCACCAGGCTGGCGGCGATCAGCGGCCAGACGGCGCCCTTCATGCGCCGCCAGGATTGGACGAGACCGATCGCCTTGGCGCCGGTCAGCCGGGCCATCGGCCACAGGGCCAGCCGGGTGAAGACGAAGGCCAGGACGCCGAACAGGGCCAGGACTCCCAGCGCCTGGGGCAGCAGGTCCGGCGGCGGCGGGGCTGCGCCCTGATAGGCGATCAGCCGCTCGGCCAGCGGGCTCGCGGCCAGGGAGAGCAGGGTCCATATGGCCTCGGCTGCGAAGGTCAGGGCCACATAGCCCAGCAGACCGAGGTCGAGGCGCGCCGGCGCCTTGTGGCCGGCGATCATGGTCCGCAGGGCGAAGCCGCCCAGAACGGCGCCGATGGCGCCGGCGACCAGGGTCAGGCCGATGGTCAGCGGCGGGATCGCGGCAGCGGGATGACCTGCCGCCGCGGCTGGCGGGGCCATCAGCACAGCGCGGGCGGCGTCGCCGGTCTCCAGCACAAACAGGAAGAACCACCAGGGCCAGGCCCCGTCGAAACTGGCGCGCAGCAGCCCCAGCGCGTCGCCGGCGACCTGTCGGGTGGTGAGGCGGGGGCCGGGGGCCTCCTGGGCGGTCATGGCGGTGTGGTTCCTGTGTGCGCCCGCATGGCGCGCCCTCTCCCAGCACGCTCCGGGGGCGGATGTCGAGCGGTCCTGTGATCGAAGGTCCGCGGGAACCTCCACCGGGGCCCGCGCGTAGCTGCAGCATGGGTGTCGCAGCCCGGGTCCTGGCCCGGTTCCTGCTGCACAATTCTCACCCTGTGCCTAACTGGAGCAAGTGCCATGGTTGTGCGGGTGCGTAATCAGACCCTGAGTGTTGTGACCGAAAACGGCGCCGCCGTCGTGGAGCCGCGGGACGGGCTGCCGGTGATGCTGGCGGAGTCGATTTCCGATCGCGTGAAACGCCTGCAGGCCGAGGCTCGCGGCCTGGCGCGGGAGCATATCCTGGCCCTGAAAGCGGCGCTGGAGGAGGTAGAGCGTCTGGCGTCCGAGGTGGCCGCCGGGGGCGAGGCCTATCCGGCCGGCGTCCGCGACATCGCCCGCCGGCTCACCGAGGACTGCGAGGCCAAGGTGCAGACCATCGCCATGCTGACCCAGAGGTCCTGAGCGGACGCGACGCCTAGTGGACGTCCGCGGCCTGCTCCACCTCGCGGCGGACGATCCGGTTGATCTCGGCCGTGAAGCTGCGAGCCAGTTCGAGCCGGCGACGGCGGGCTTCGGGGAGCGGGCGCTCCCCAGCCAGCCGCCAGTCGGCCTCGAACAGCTCACGTTCCCCGGCGATGGCCAGCTCCGCCACCACCAGGCGGCCTGCCGACGGCCCCAGTTTGAATCCGCGCTCGGTCAACAGGGCCCCGGCGCCCAGGCCCAGCAGCACATAGCCGAAGGCGAGCCCGCCCAGGGCCTGCTCGGCGAGGGCCGGAAACGCCTCCCGCAGGGCCGGCAGCACCGCCCCGGTCACCAGCAGGGCCGCGCCCGCGCTTCGCAGGATCCGCGACAGGGTCTGGGCCGTGCGCCGCCGGGCCGCGTACCAGGCCAGGCGTTGGTCAGAGAAGTCCAACCGCGCCTGGAACAGGTCCGCCAACTCGGCGTCCAACGCCTGCGGCGCGACGTCCAGTCCCGCCACAAGTCCCAAGCGCGTCGCCATATCCGGATCCTCAAATCGTCCCGCAGACTAGGGTCAGGAACGGTCCGGAGGCCATGCCGCATGGCGCCGCACTAACCCACCAGGTCGGCGAAGTCCTTCGAGCGCCGCAGCCAGGCCGCCGCATAGCCGCAGATCGGCGTGATCCTCAGGCCCCGGGTCCGGGCGTCATTGGCCAGGGCGGCCATCAGCCGCCCGGCCGCGCCGGAGCCCCGCAAGGCCGGCGGGCTCTCCACGTGATCGATGAACAGCCGTTCGCCCACCCGGCGATAGTCGGCCCAGGAGGTCAGGCCCGCTTCGTCCATCTCGTACCGGTCGCCGGTGTCGCGCAGTTCGCTCATGCGCCCATCATAACCGCCTCGCGCCGCGGATCGATCCCCGATAGCGTGACCGGACGGAGACCGGGGGGGAGCCCATGACGCCGCACCGCGCCATCTTGACCGCAACCCTCGCCGCCGCGGCTCTGGCGGGCTGTCAGGCCCGCACCCCGCCCCCCCGGGACCCCGGCCTGTGGGCGGAGCACGTCCAGGCCGGGAGCTTCGACGAGTCGATCCTGGTCTGCATGGGCGACTCCGAGACCCCCAAGGTGGACCTCTGGGGAACCCAGCTGACCCGGTTTGTCTGTGGCCAGCACACCCTGGAGCCCCGGAGCGACGGCGCCTGGACGTTCACCTCGGTGTGCGACAAGGACTCGCTGGGGGTCGTCACCACCAGAGGCGTGGCCACCGGCGACTTCCGGCGCAACTTCCGCATGGACGCCACGACGGTCACGACAGGCGCCCGCGACCCCGCGGCCAATGGAACCCGGGCCATCCACATCAGCTCGGCCTGGCAGGGCCCGCACTGTCCTCCCGGGGTCAATCCGGCCGACCTGCACATCCCCAGGGTCGCGCGGCCGCCCGGTTGAACCTGGCCGGCTGACAAGGTCGCGAATTGCTCTAGCCTCCCGGATTATCCCTGAGGAGACGGCCATGGTCTGGCGGCGTGCGGTGCTGGTGATGTCGATGACGGCCCTGGCGCTCAGCGCCTGCAACAAGCCGGAGAAGGCGGCGGAGCCGGCCAAACCCTTCCAGCCGTCCTCTACACCGCCCAAGCGCAAGCCAGGTCTGTGGGAGCAGCGCGCGTCCAATGGCGACTTCGTACAGGTGACCCGGATTTGCATGGACGAGGCGACGGACGCCAGGCTCAGCTGGTGGGGAACCCTGGCCTCGCGGGGGGTTTGCGAAAAGAACCTGGCGTCCGCCCGCACCGACGGCGGCTGGCAGTTCTCCTCAGTCTGCGACATGGGCACAGGCGGCAGGACGACGACCTCAGGAGTCGCTACGGGGGACTTCAACTCGCACTACCAGATCGTGGCTGAGAGCTCGACCGAAGGCGCCGCCGCCCCGCAGATGAATGGCCCGCACAAGATGACCATCGACGCCCAGTGGCAGGGCCCCTGCCCCGCCGGCATGAAGGGTGGCGAGATGGCCCTGCCCGGCGGCCTGAAGATCAACCTGCTGGATATTGCAGGCAAGCGCCCCTGATCCTCGGCGGATCCTAGCCGGCAAGGTCCGCCAGCACCGAGAGCGGCGGGCCGTTGGGGATGTCCGTGCTCACCGGCGCGCACCAGTCGAAGGGCTGCGGCTTGGGCGCGGCGGCCATGCCGCGTTCGCGCAGGGTCTGGCCGAGATCCAGGCCATCGAGGCTGACCTTCGCATAGTCCCTATTGTACTCGTCCACCCCGCCGGTGGGGGTGAACTTGATCTCCCGCGCCTCGGCGATCATGCCCCGAAGCGCCTGCCGCATCTGGCGGGCCGCCAGGGCCTCGGCCCAGCAGTGGGCATGCGGCGCAGTCCGTGGGGAATAGGCGTTGACCAGGCGCAGGTGCCGGCCGTCGATCACCAGGGCGTCACCCTCCACCACCACGACCATGGGGCGGGACACCGGGACCTGAGCCAGGGCCGCGGGCTCGTTGGCGCCGGCCCGGCCACAGCCGGCAAGGGCGAGAAGGGCCAGGACGCCCCAATGTGTGAATTTCAGCCGTTGCATATCGAAGGCCCCCTTCGCGTCCGGCCGGTCTAGCGGGACCGCCGGCGGCGCCGCGCCGGCGCGAGCCGAGCGACCGGGACGGCCCGGAGTCCGGCGAGAGCCGACAGGAGGGCGACCAGAACCGCGACACTCATTTCACATCTCCTGACCTGATGGGCGACATGCGACCTGAGATAGACAATCCGTGGCCCATTCGCTTTCACGCAGCACGCGAATTTTACAGAAACCTGCCGCGCCTACGAAGGCCGACCGGCGATTTCTGCTCACCCGACAAGCTCGACCGCCATGGCCGTGGCCTCGCCGCCGCCGATGCACAGGCTTGCGACGCCGCGCTTGCCTCCGCGGGCCTCGAGGGCCGAGAGCAGGGTCGCCAGGATCCGGGCCCCGGAGGCGCCGATCGGATGCCCCAGCGCGCAGGCGCCGCCATTGACGTTGAGCCGGTCGCGGGAAATGCCCAGTTCCCGCTCGGCCACCATGGCCACCACGGCGAAGGCCTCATTGACCTCGAACAGGTCGACCTCGTCGACGCGCCAGCCGGCCTTCGCCAGCACCTTGCGCATGGCCGGGACCGGCGCGGTGGCGAACTGGCCGGGTTCATGGGCGTGAGCGGCATGGGCCGCCACCCGGGCCACCACGGTCAGGCCAAGCCTTTCCGCCACTGACTGGCGGGTCATCACCAGGGCTGCGGCCCCGTCGGAGATCGAGGAGGCGTTGGCGGCGGTGATGGCGCCGTCCTTGGCGAAGGCGGCCTTTAAGGTGGGGATCTTGGCCGGGTCAGCCTTCATGGGCTGTTCGTCGGCGGAGATGGTCTCCGTTCCCTTGCGGGTGGTGATCTCCACCGGAACGATCTCGCGGGCGAAGGCTCCGCTTTCGGTCGCCGCCTTGGCGCGGGTCAGGGAGGAGATCGCGAACGCGTCCATTTCGGAGCGGGTGAACTGATAGGCCCGGCCGGTCTCCTCGGCGAAGGACCCCATCAGCCGTCCCGGCTCATAAGCGTCTTCCAGGCCATCCAGGTACATGGAGTCCGAAATCGTATCGTGGCCGATGCGGGCGCCGCCGCGATGCTTGGTCATCAGGTAGGGGGCGTTGGTCATGCTCTCCATGCCGCCGGCGATGATCACGTCCGCGGAGCCTGCGGCCAGAGCGTCGTGCGCCATCATCGCGGCCATCATGCCGGAGCCGCACATCTTGTTGACCGTGACGGCCTCCACCGAGTTGGGCAGTCCCGCGCCCAGGGCGGCCTGCCGGGCCGGCGCCTGGCCCAGGCCGCCGGGCAGCACGCAGCCCATGATGATCTGCTCCACGGCCTGGGGGTCCAGGCCTGCACGCTGCACCGCGGCGCGCACGGCCGCCGCGCCGAGCTCAGTGGCCTTGGCCGGGGCGAGAACACCCTGGAACCCGCCCATGGGGGTGCGGGCATAGGCGGCGATGACGACGGGATCGGACGCGGACATGGCGAGGCTCCAGGCTGTTCGTCGCTGATGTGCGCCGCAGCATCGGCAAGTTCAAGGCGCCGTCGCGTCAGGTCGAGTCCGCAGACTTCGCGGAATGCGATATGGTGGCCCATGCATCCTGACCATCCGCGGCTTCTGGCCGAACTCAAGGCCGCCGCCCGCCCCGTAGGCGGCATGCCGGCGCAGAACGATTCCTACGGCGGCAGCGGGCGTCCCTATTACAACGTCGCCGTGCCCGAGCGCCGGGCGATGGCGCGGCGCTGGCTGGCCGACCACAGGAGCGACGGCCCACAGCCGGTGCTGGCCCTGGTGGAGAGCCTGTTCGACGGCGCCTCGCACGAGGAGAAGACCCTGGCCGCCATCCTGCTGGGCGCCAGTACGGCGGCTCGCCAGGCCGCACGTCCCGCCGACATCGACCGCTGGCTCGGCAAGCTGAACGGATGGGCCGAGGTCGACAGCCTTTGCCAGAACCTGTTCACCGCGGGCGAGATGATGCGCGACTGGCCCGCCTGGAAGGGTTTGATACAGGCCCTGACCCTCAGTCCCGATATCAATCGCCGCCGCGCCGCCCTGGTGCTGTTGACCGGTCCGGTCGCGCGGTCGGACGATCCGGCGTTCCGGGACCTGGCCTTCGCGACCCTGGACGCGCTGAAGGCCGAGCGGCCGATCCTGATCACCAAGGCGGCGTCCTGGCTGCTGCGCGCCATGGCGGCGCGACACGGCGCGGCGGTCGAACGCTATCTCGAGGCCAATGCGGCCAGCCTGCCGGCCGTGGCCGTGCGCGAAACGCGGGTCAAGCTGGCGACGGGGACCAAGTCCGGACGGCGGAGGCCGGCGCGGGTCTAGATCGCCCCGATCGTCCGGGCGATGAAGCCGCCGCCCAGCACACGGTCCGGGGCTTCCGGCGCGTAGAGGACGCAGGCCTGGCCGGGCGAGACGCCGTGCTCGGCGGTGTCGAACGCAACCTCAACCTCGCCGTCCGCCCCTTCGGTCAGTCGGGCCGCCACCGGCTCCGCCGTGGAACGCACCCGGGCCAGGACAGGCCGTGAGGCCGCGGCCGCCGCACCGATGGTCGGCTCGTCCCCCAGCCAGTTGGTTTCCTTGAGCGCCAGGCCGGTGGTGAGCAGGGCCTCCCGCGGGCCGACAATGACGCGGCGCGCGTCGGCGTCGATCTTCACCACGAACAAGGGATCCCCCACCGCCACGTTCAGCCCCCGCCGCTGGCCGATGGTGTAGCGGGTGACCCCCTCGTGGCGACCCAGGACACGGCCGTCGAGGTGCACGATATCGCCCGGCTCCGCGCCATGGGGCCGCAGGCGGTCGATGACCGTGGTGTAGCGGCCTTCCGGGACGAAACAGATGTCCTGGCTGTCCGGCTTGTCGGCGATGGCCAGGCCGAGCTCGGCAGCCGCGCGACGCACCTCCGGCTTGGGCAGCCCCCCCAGGGGGAAGCGCAGATAGTCCAGCTGTTCCGCAGTGGTCGCGAACAGGAAATAGCTCTGGTCGCGGGCCGGATCGGCGGCGCGCCTCAGCTGGGGACCCGCGGGGCCGGCCTCGCGGCGCACATAGTGTCCGGTGGCCATGGCCGCAGCGCCCAGGTCCCGGGCGACATCCAGCAGATCGCGGAACTTGACGGTCTGGTTGCAGCGGATGCAGGGGATCGGGGTCTCGCCCCGCAGATAGGAGTCCGCGAACTCCTCGATCACCTGCTGGCGAAAGCGGCTCTCATAGTCGAGGACATAGTGCGGGATGCCTATGGCGTCGGCCGCCTGGCGGGCGTCATGAATGTCCTGGCCCGCGCAGCAGGCGCCCTTCTTCTGGATCGCCGCCCCATGGTCGTAGAGCTGCAGGGTGACCCCCACGACGTCATAACCCGCACGGGCCAGCAGGGCTGCGGTGACCGTGGAGTCGACCCCGCCGGACATGGCGGCGATCACCCGCGCGCCCGCCGGCAGGCCGACCGCGGCGCGGGCGGCGTCGACAGCAGCGTCGGTGAAGGTGGCGGCGGCGTTCATCCTCGCTATGTAGCGGCTCCACGGCCGATTTGCGAGGTCGGGCCGCAACTTGGGATTCCGGAAGTCATATGTCCGGTTGCCGAAAGAGTGATGCCAAATTGCCAGGGATTGGTGTAACGATTTTCCTCGCACGTTTTAGTAATTCCAGGGCGTCGCCCATCGGAACACTGGAACCCGCACCACATGGCCATCCATACGGGGGAGGTGTCATGAAGAAATACAGGATCTATATTTTGACCTCTCAGGAGCACGTTGACGAGACGCGCGAAGGCGTTTTCGCTGACGACAAGGCCGCCCTTGCGAAGGCCATCGAGATGCGCCGTGAAAGCTTCGCCGCCGAAGTCTGGGCCGGCGAACGCCTGGTGGCCCGGGTCGGCCAGGCGTTTTCACTCTAGGTCCGCGGCGCGCGGACGACGGTCACTTCAGGACGTTCAGCAGAGAGGTGTTCTGCAGCGACGAGAACACCTGGGCGACCGCCTGGACGGCGAGTTGGGCCTGGGTGAGGTTGGACGCCGCCTTGGCCATGTCGGCGTCGGTGATGCCGCCGATCATGCCCTTCATGGTGGACTGCTGGTCGGTAAGGTCGGTCTTCACCCCCTCGACCCTGGACTGGGCCATGCCGTTGATGGCCGTGGAGGTGACCAGGTCCTTGTGCACCTGATCCCAGCCCGCCAGCTGGCCCTCGAGGAAGGTGCGCTGATTGTCGGTAAGCTGGCCCGTGAAGGGACCGTCCGGGCCGTCGTTGAACTGCTGGATCGCCTGATAGGCGGTCATCATGTTGGTCCCAAGCTTGTCCGCCAGGAGCCCCGTGCTGACCGTGGTGGAGTCGTCCACCTTGGCCTTGGTGATGAAGGTGTCGTTGTGGAAGAAGCCCGGGATCGTCGCGCCCGGCGCGTCCAGGTCGCTGAGCGCCTGGGCCGAGACCGGCATGGTGTCGATCTGGCCGCCGGAGAACAGGTACTTGCCGCCGTACTGGGTGTTCAGCCCCGACACCGCATTGGAGAACTGCCCCTGCAGGTCCTGCATCAGGGTGTCGACCCGTCCGCTGGCCAGGGCGTCGGCGATGGTCTGACGGGTCTGGGCCGCGGAATCGCCCACCTGGTTCAAGGCCACGTCCTGGGTGGTGAGCTTGTCGGCGATGGTGGTGTTCTGTTCGAGATAGCCGCTGAGACGGGTGTCGATGGAGGTCATCGCCGTCAGCATCTCGGCGTTGCGGGCATAGTCCTTCAGATTGGTGCCGTTCTTCTGGGTCGACACCATGATGCCGGCGTCCACCTGGCGCTGCTGGGCGGCCATCAGGTTGGCTAGGACGGCGCTGTAGCTGCCGCTGGTTGAAACTCGGTCCATGACAAGATCCTCAGATCATCTGGGTCAGGACGTCGAAGAGATCCTTCGACGCCTGAATCATTCGGGCGGAGGCGTTGAACGCCTGTTGATAGGTGGTGAGGCGCACGAGCTCCTCGTCGAGGTTGACCCCTTCCACCGACTGGCGCCGGGAAGAGGCCTCGGTCGAGACAGACGCGGCGGACTGCTTGGAGGTGTCCGCCGCCGCCGCCTGCCTGCCGACCGAGCCGCCGAATTCGGAGGCGTAGCGGGACAGGGTCATGGTCACCGGGCCGAGCTGGCCGGCGGCGTCGAAATTGGCGGGGGTGTCGCCGGCCTGGGAGATCGCCACCGCTCCGGAGCCGTCCCCGGCGCGGATGGAGGGCTGGCCCAGCGCCACCGTCAGGTCGAGCTTGCTCAGAGGCAGCCGGGTCGGGTCGCTCACCAGCGCGGGATCGACGTTGAGGCGGTTGGCCCGGCTGGAACGTTCGATGACCCCGAGCCCGAACAGCTGGCTGAGCGCCGGGCCGCCGGGGCCCCGCGACGACTGGTCCTTGGTCACCGCGAGGGAGACATCGAGGCCCTGGGACGGGGTGAAGGCCAGCGTCCCATTGGCGTCCAGGGCGAAGGCGCCGTAGAGGCCGACCCCGGTCGCATTGTCGTTCAGGGCGTTCAAGGTGTCCTGCATGGTGCCGCCGCCGGCGAGGGACACCGTGACGTCGCGGATCGGCTTGCCGTCGCCCTGCGCCACGCGAAGGCTGATGGTGTCGCTGGGATTGAACCCGTTCGCGTCCGCCGGGGTGAGGCCGGTCTGATAGTTGGTGAAGCCTGACGAGCGGATGATGTCGTTGAGGCCGAAGAAATGAGAGAAGCCCTGGCCCGCCTTGTTGGATGTGCCTTCGTCAATGGCCACCCCGCCAGATGCGGCGGTGAGCGACAGGGCGCCGTTGCTGAAGCTGGCCGTCGCGGCGCCGCCCAAGGCGGTGTTCAGGTCGGACAGGAAGGTGCCGACCGCGAAGGGCGTGGCCGCACCCCCGTCGGCGCTCATGGTGCCGGCGGTGAAGTCGATGGCCACGGTCTTCTGCACCACGCCGGCGCTGTCCACGATGGCGATGGTGCTGGCGCCGGTGAAGTTGTTGACCGCGGTCGGCAGGTCGAGGCCGGTGTTGCGGCCGGTGAGGGTGGCCGGCGGCGGCGCGGCCGTGGAGGCGTTGGAGGCGGCGTTGATCTGCTGGGCCGCGCGGGTGACGAACTCGCCCAGCTGATTGGAAATCGCCGGAAGGGTGGTGTCGCGCAGGTCCATGAGGCCGCGCAGGTCGCCGCTGGTGATGGTGATCGGCTGCTGCTGGCCGATCCCGCCGGTGGGCTCGATGGCGATATAGCCCTTGGTGGCGTCCGTGCGGTTGTAGCTTAGGGTCGCCGCCTGGTCGCCGGCCAGCTGGTAGCCTTCCGCCGAGCGGATCACCACGCCACCATTGGGTCGGCCCGTGACCTGGATGTTCATGAGTCCGGCCAGCTGGTCCACCAGGCCGCTCTGGATGTTTTCCGACCCCGACGCGTCAGCGTTGCTGACCTTGGCCCGGCTGATGTCGGAGTTGAGCTTGTTGATCTGGCCGAGCAGGTCATTGATCTGGGAGACGTCGGAATTGGCCTGAGCGTCCACTGTGGTGCCCAGCTGGTTGATCTGGCCGTTGATGCGGGTGGTTTCGCTGAGGAAATCCTGCACGCTTGAGATCGCCTGGCCACGCTGCAGGCTGGACGACGGATCGTTCGCCGCCGTGGAGAAGGCGCTGAAGATCGAGTCCAGCCGGCTGAAATAGAAGTTCTTGCTCGACGGGTCGCCGAACTGGCTCTGGGCGTTGTCGAGATATTGCGAGACCGTCGCCCAGCGGCTGGAGTCCGACGCCGCGGTGATGCTGGCCGACTGCAGGTACTGGTCGGTCACCCGCTGGACGCCGGTGATCTCCACACCCATGCCCTGGCCGCCGACCACCAGTTGCTGCTGGTCCACGGTCTTTCGGACATAGCCAGGCGTGTTCACGTTGGCGATGTTGTCGGACACGGTTCTCAGGCCGGCCTGGGCCGCCATCAGCCCGGAGGCCGCCGTCTTCAAGGCTATGCTCAGCGACACGCGCTATACCCTCCGCCCGGCAACCCTTGCGCGACGCCCGGCGAAAACTGCCGAGACCTAGTTGAACGCCCGCGCGAGGGGCCGGAAAAAATCCTTGTTTATCAATGCAGCGCCTTGGAGCGCGCCTTGATCACGCAATTAGAGGCGCAAGACTGGCGCCAGAACCTCAGGCCGCGAATCCGGCGCCGTCCAGGGGGCGGCAGGGACGACCTATCGACCCTGTCGGACTCGGCAAAAACCGCCGCGACGCCGGGCGCCACGATGCCCGGACCCCAGACGTTTCTCTATTTTTTCAATGACTTGAAGACCGCCGACGCGGTTGGCGCAAAGGTTGCTCTGACTGGTTCGAACCATTGCGGCGCAGCAGGCGCTCTCCTCGAACCGCTCACACGTAGAGCCGGAACCCATGACCGCTGGCTTCTTCATCGCCAATACGAGCCCTCCCGCCGCCGTCGCCGGTCTCCCGGGCGCCGCCCATGCCGGCGCTGCGGGCGTCGGCGCGCCGGGCGCCGCCACAGGCTTCGAGGCCCTGCTCGCCGCGTTTTTCGGCAACCAGGCGGCCGGAACCTCCACCGCCCAGGCCGCTCTGCTTTCGGGCAAGCCCGGCCAGGCCAAGTCCCCGTCGGCCGCCGCGGGCGCCGGCCAGGGCGCCAATGACAATATAGAAGACGCGGCCAAGGCCGATGACGGCAAGACGGCGGACCAGGGCCAGACGATCAGCGCCGAGGTGCAGGCCCTGTCCGCCCTGATGGCCACCCCCCTCACCCAGGCCACCGCCCAGGCCGCCGCCGCGGACGCTGGCAAGGCGGGCGCCGCGACCTCCGCCACGGCGGGCGCCGCCTTTGCCGGCCAGGGCCTGTTGTCGCCCTCCGCCGCCAAGGCGCAGGCCGCAACCGACCAGGCCGCCAACCAGGCCGCAGGAGCCCTGGCGGCCGGCGCCGACGCCTCCGCCGTCGCCAAGGACGCCACGGCCGGCGCCGACAGGGCCGCCACCATCGCCAGGCCCATCGCGCCGAACCTTATCAACCACGTTCCGATGTCGGGCGGCGCGGGCCTGCAGGGCGCTCCGGCTCAGCCGGCGGAGACGGGTACTGTTCCCTATGCGCCGCCCGCGGCCAGCAAGGTCGAGGCCGTCGCCGCCCAGCCGCCATCGCCCCCGGTCCAGGATCCCTCCGAGCTCGGCCAGACCCTCGGCGCCGCTTCTGCAGCCTCGGCCGCGACGCTGGCCAACGCCACGGCTACCGCCGCGCCGGTCAAGGCCAAGGACCTGCCGCCCTCCCACGCCAGCGACCGGAAGGACGCCGGCCACCAGGCCGCATCCGAGGCGTCCCTCATCGATGGTCCCACGGCCGGAAACCTGCCTCAGCACCCGGTGGCGGCGGTCACGCCGGTGGTCGCCAAGGCCCCTGGCGCGCCAGACGCCGGCGCCAAGGCGGCGATCGAGGACCCCAAGCTCGCCAAGGCCGAGGACACGGGCGTCGCGGGCCAGCCCACCGCGGCCGCCGCAACGGACCATGCCGTCCAGACCGCAGCCACCGCCACCGCCCGCAGCACGCCGGAAACCGTCAGCAGCCTGGCCGCCCAGATCGTCCGCAAGGCCGAGGGCAAGTCCACTCGCTTTGATGTGGAACTGCATCCGGCCGATTTGGGCCGGGTGGATGTGCGCCTCGAGATCGGCGCCCAGGGGCGGATGACCGCCGCCATGTCGTTCGAAAACCCCCAGGCCGCCGCCGAGATGCGGGGCCGCGCCCACGAACTGCAGGCGGCCCTCGAGCGCGCCGGGTTTGACGTGTCCGGCGGCATGTCCTTCGACGTGGCCGGCGACCAGGGCCAGGGCGGGCAGAACCTTGCCGGCCAGCAACAGCAGCCGGACGGCGGCGGCGCCAGCCGCGGACGGGCCTTCCAGGCCGCGCTCCAATCCGCCGGCGACACCTCGGCCGCCGCGATCTCAAGCGCCTTCAGCGGCCAGACCCGGACGACGTCCGGTGTGGACATCAGGATCTAGGTCATGACCACCCCCGTCTCAGGCACGACCACGACGCCCCCGGCCACCACCCCGGCCGCCACCCAGGACGCCACGACGCTCGGCAAGAACCAGCTGGCGACCAGTTTCAACACCTTCCTGACTCTGCTCACCACCCAGCTCAAGAACCAGGATCCGCTGTCGCCGCTGGACTCCAACCAGTTCACCCAGCAGCTCGTCCAGATGACCGGGGTCGAGCAGCAGCTGGCCAGCAACGACCTGCTGAAGCAGCTGGTGGCCAATACCGGGGCCGGCATCTCCCAGGCGGTCGGCGTGATCGGCAAGAACGTCACGGCGTCCAGCGCGGACGCCCAGCTCTCCGGCGGCAAGGCCAACTGGAACTACAACCTCAGCCGTGACGCCACGGCCGTGTCGATCCAGGTCGTCGACGCCAAGGGCAATGTCGTCCATGCGGAGGCGCCTTCGGACAATACCGCGGGCGACCATGCCTTCACCTGGAATGGCAAGGACATGACCGGCCAGCAGATTTCCGACGGCGGCCCCTACACCCTGAAGGTCACCGCCAAGGACTCCACCGGCACGGACGTGCCGAACAACGTCTTCCTGCACGGGACGGTGACCGGCGTGGAACAGGACTCCACCGGCAAGACCCTTTTGACGATCAACGGAGCCAAGATCCCCTGGTCGACGGTGACTTCGGTCACCGACGCGACCCCGGCGACGCCGGTTCCGACTACGCCGGCTCCCGGCGCCTGACCCCAATCACACCAGACATCAGTACGAAAGAAGGCAAGACCCCATGAGCATCAACAGCGCCATGCTCGCCGGCGTGTCCGGGCTGATCACCAACTCCTCGGCCCTTGCGGCGATCTCCGACAACATCGCCAACGTCAACACCGTCGCCTACAAGCGCAACCAGGTGGACTTCGCCAACGTGGTGACGGCCCAGGCGGTCAAGGGCCGCTATTCGGCCGGCGGCGTGCAGGCGGTGACCCGCCAGTTCGTCAGCCAGCAGGGCCTGGTCCAGAGCGCGTCCTCCCCCACCGACATGGCCATTTCCGGCGACGGCTTCTTCGTGGTGACGGACAAGGCGACCGGCCTGCAGCCCTCCGACGCCCGCAGCTTCACGCGGTCGGGTTCGTTCAGCGTCGACCAGAACGGCTTTCTGAAGAACGACGCCAACCTCTATCTGCAGGGCTGGCCGGTGCAGAAGGACGGTTCGATCGATGCGAACCCCTCCGACCTCACCAAGATGCAGTCGATCAACATCAAGAACCTCGGCGCCGCCGTGAGCGCCAGCACCGCGGTCACCATCGACGCCAATGTCGACAAGCGCCCGATCACCGGTTCGGTGGGTGACGGCACCTATACGGTCAGCTCCCCGACCTCGATGTCCGACTATGCCAAGGATCCCACCACAGGGACCAAGCCGGACTTCTCCCTCGAGATGAACATCATCGATTCCACCGGCGGCAGTCACAAGGTGGCGATGTCCTTCCTGAAGGACAGCTCGAGCACCAACAGCTACCACGCCGAAATGTACGCCATCCCGGACACCGACATCGACAATGGCGGCGGACCTCCCGGCCAGATCGCCTCGGGCCTGATCAAGTTCAATTCGGACGGCTCATTCGACCAGACCAATTCCACCCTGTTCGGCGTGACTGGCGGCGTCGGCAACGCCCCCGGCTTCAAGCTGGCGGACTCCACCACGCCCGGCTCGGGGGCCGCGCCGTCCTGGACCTCGACCCTGGGCCTCGGCGCCTCGGCCCTGACCCTCGACCTCAGCACCCTGACCAACAACTCCTCGCCCTCCACCGTCACCACCGTGCAGTCGAACGGCGCTTCGGTGGGTAACGTGGTCGGGGTGGAAATCGACGAGAAGGGGATCGTCTCGGCGATCTTCGACAACTCGCAGATCCGCAAGATCGCCCAGATCGGCCTGGCCACCTTCCCCAACGCCAACGGCCTGCAGCCGGTCAGCGGCAACGCCTATCGCCCCACAATCCAGTCGGGTGATTATTCCGTGAAGCAACCGGAGAACGGCGGGGCCGGTCAAATCTCATCCTCGACTCTGGAAGCTTCGACCGTCGACCTCTCCGCAGAGTTCACCGGACTCATCTCCACTCAGAAGGCTTACTCCGCCTCCTCGAAGATCATCACCACAGCCGATCAGATGTTGGACGAACTCATCCAGGTCATCCGATAAATTTCCGCGTTAACAATCTACGACTTCAAACGACAACTCGACTGTTCCAAATTAATACACGGGGGAGCGAATGGTTAGTCCTTTCTTTACTAATGCCATTCACCGGCTGTTATCGCCTGTCGCTTATGGTCCCATTGAACAGTGATGGTGGGAAAGGCGTAAAGCCATGTTGCAACAACAACAGCAGACCCGAACGAACAGCCGCGGCGAGCCCTATGTCATCGGACCGACAGGTGCGCCTTTGACGATTGCGGACCTGCCGCCGGTGAACACCGGGCGTTGGGTTATCCGGCGCAAGGCGGAGGTCGTGGCGGCGGTTCGTGGCGGTCTGCTGACGCTCGACGAGGCGTGTGATCGGTATTCGTTGACCAATGAGGAATTCCTGGCCTGGCAGAAGTCCATCGACCGGCACGGCCTGGCCGGGCTTCGCACCACGAGGCTCCAACAGTATCGCTGAACCCTTAGCTCCCCCCAGACTAGGTTCGCGAAACCGCGGCCGCGCCTGCCCCCCAGGCGCGGCCGCACCCATTTTCGTCCTCAGCCGTTATCCGCTCACTCAGGCCGCTTCCGGCCGCAGATGAGGCCGATGTGTCCAGACGTGACATGCTGTGGTTCGGATCAGCCGGCGCCGCGGTCTGGGGTGCGACGACACTTTTCTACCTGGCCTTCGCGCAGCGGGTGATCGAGCAGGATTTCTGGATCTACACCCTGAACGCCGCCCTGGTGGCCGCCGCCCTGCTCCTGTTCTTCGAACTGACGGCCCGGTTCCGCCACACGCCACCAAGCTTCAAACCCCGGGCGGCCCTGGCCTTCAGCGCCCCTGGCCTGGCGGGCGCCGGGATCGTGGCCCTGGCCTTCGCCAACCTGGCGCGCCATGCCAGCCTGGGGCGCTACATCGCCCTGTTGCTGGTGGCCTATGGAATCCTGATCGCCCTGACCTTCGAGAAGACTAGGGCCGCTCCGGCCAGGGACTCGGATCGGTCAGGCGCCTGACGGTCACCACGATCCGCTCGCGCTCGCCGGCGCGGCGCTCCACCAGCAGGCGGGCCACCTGGGCGTCGTCGTGGAAGGCGTAGCCCTTGATGGCGTCCAGGATCGCCTTGGCGAGGTTGTCCAGGTCCATCCAGGGCGGCTCGCCGACATATTCCATGGCGATCTCCACCGCGAACTCCCCCCAGGCCGGCCGGCCGCCCCGCCAGGCCTTGCGGAAGAACTCATAGATCAGCGGCTTGTAGTAGCGGGCCTGGGTTGTCACCCCATCCACCACCACCTCGATCACGCCGTCCGCCTCGCGGGCGCGCACCTTGCCATGCTGGGTCCAGCCGTCGTCCATGACCGTGCATAAGCCGTCCGCGCCTTGCAGTCTTGTCCCCGTCGGCTAAACCGGGCGCGTTTCTGACCGGAGCCAATTCCCATGACCGCGACCCGCACCGAAACCGACACCTTCGGCCCGATCGAGGTCGCGTCCGACCGCTACTGGGGCGCCCAGTCCCAGCGCAGCCTGGGGAATTTCAAGATCGGCTGGGAGAAGCAGCCCAAGCCGGTGATCCGCGCCCTGGGGATCGTCAAGCGCGCCGCCGCCGAGGCCAATATGGAGCTGGGCCGGCTGGACCCGAAGATCGGCGCCGCGATCATCGCCGCGGCCCAGGAGGTGATCGACGGCAAGCTGGACGACCATTTCCCGCTGGTGGTCTGGCAGACCGGGTCCGGGACCCAGTCCAACATGAACGCCAATGAGGTGATCTCGAACCGGGCCATCGAGATGCTGGGCGGGGTGATGGGGTCCAAGTCCCCGGTCCACCCCAATGACCACGTCAATATGAGCCAGTCGTCCAACGACACCTATCCGACGGCCATGCACATCGCCTGCGCCGAACAGGTGGCCAAGGAGCTGATGCCCGGGCTGGAGCACCTGCACGCGGCGCTGAAGGCCAAGTCGAAGGAATTCGCTGACATCATCAAGATCGGCCGCACCCACACCCAGGACGCCACCCCGCTGACCCTCGGCCAGGAGTTCTCCGGCTATGTGCAGCAGGTGGCCAATGGCGTGCGGCGCATCAAGGACACCCTGCACGGGCTCTATGAGCTGGCGCAGGGCGGCACCGCCGTGGGCACGGGCCTGAACGCCCCGGTGGGCTTCGACAAGCTGGTGGCGGCCAAGATCGCGGCCATCACCCACCTGCCCTTCGTCACCGCCCCCAACAAGTTTGAGGCCCTGGCCGCCCACGACGCCATGGTGTTCAGCCACGGCGCCATCAACACCATGGCCGCCAGCCTGTTCAAGATCGCCAACGACATCCGCTTCCTGGGCTCCGGCCCGCGCTCGGGGCTCGGCGAACTGGCCCTGCCGGAGAACGAGCCCGGCTCCTCGATCATGCCGGGCAAGGTCAATCCGACCCAGTGCGAGGCGCTGACCATGGTCTGCACCCAGGTGTTCGGCAACAACGCCACCATGACCTTCGCCGGCGCCTCGGGCCATTTCGAGCTCAACGTGTTCAATCCGGTGATGGCCTATAATTTCCTGCAGTCCTGCCGCCTGATGGCCGACGCCTCCGTGTCCTTCACCGACCACTGCGTGGCGGGGATCGAGGCGCGCCGCGACAACATCAAGGCCGCCCTCGACCGCTCCCTGATGCTAGTGACCGCGCTCGCCCCCAAGATCGGCTACGACGCCGCCGCCAAGATCGCCAAGACCGCCCACAAGAACGGCACCACCCTGCGCGAGGAGGCCGTCGGCGGCGGCTATGTCACCGACGCGGAATTCGACGAGGTGGTGCGGCCGGAGAACATGATTCATCCGGGCTGATGCTCCAGCTGGTTCGGATCGATGGCGCGACGCCTGACGGCTTCGACGCCCTGCGCGCGGAGGCCGACGCCGAGGGACATCGCCATATGAGTCGGCTCGCCGAGGAATTGGCGTCCGGCCGTACGCGGTTCGAGGCTCTGTTGGGGGCCTATCTCGACGGTGACCTGGTGGGGATCGCGGGGCTGACCCCCGAGCCCGCGGAGACGCCCCAGCCCGCGCTGCGCATGCGCCGGCTCTATGTCGCGCAGCGGGCTCGCCGGAGCGGGGTGGCGAGCGTCCTGGCCACTGCGCTGCTGCAGGAAGCCTGGAGCAAGGTCGGCCTCGTCACCGTCCACGCGGGATCGGCCGAGGCGTCTGCTTTCTGGGAAGCCCTCGGCTTCGCCGCGGCGCGCGATCGCCCATGGTCGCACCAGCTGGGTCGCGAACCGTAGCGGCGCATTGAGATTGCGATCTCTGGGCGGTGGCCAAGACGGAGCTCAAGAACGGCACGCCGCTTGGCGCGCAGGCCGTCGGCGGCGACGGTGTCACCGATGCGGCGTGCGACGAGGTGGTGCAGCCGGAGAAGATGATCCATCTTGGGTGATGCATGGATGACTTCGACTTCGAACGGGACGGTCTTCGGCTCCATCGCGGGATCTACGATCCTGCAGGGGTCGAGGCTCTGCGGGCGCTGCCGACCAATGGTCCTGGCGCGCGCCTGCAAGACGACCGCCTTCCCGATCTGTTGACGCCGGTTACCCGGCTCGCCAGCAAGCTCCTGGGCCTGGGCGCGCAGCCGGTTCGCGCGGTGATGTTCGACAAGACCGCCGAGGACAACTGGGCCCTCGGCTGGCACCAGGATCGCACCCTCGTCGTGCGGGAGCGTCACGAGGTCGATGGATTTGGCCCATGGTCGCGCAAGGACGGTGCGCTGCACGTCGCGCCGCCGATCGAATTGCTCCAGCGGATGGCCACGTTCCGCATCCATCTGGACCCCTGTGGCCAGGACAATGCGCCACTCAAAGCCGCGACCGGCTCCCACCGTCTCGGATACGTGCCGGCCGCCCAGGCCGACGCCGAAGCGACGCAACACGCCATTGTGGAATGCTTCGCCGAGGCCGGCGACGTCTGGGCCTATTCGACGCCGATCCTGCACGCTTCCGCCCGAGCGGCGGCGGCGACCCGCCGACGGGTGCTGCAGGTGGACTATGCAGCGTTCATGCTGCCAGGCGACCTGCTGTGGCGGGGGGTCACTAAGGCCTTCCGCCAGACGCCGCAGGAGTGGGCGGCGGAAAATGTCGAGGCCTTAGAGGCGCAGCGTGAGCGCATCGAACAGCACGGCGTGTTCAGCGACGACTTGCGAACCTGGTAGCCACGCAGGCCGACCAGCCCGTCTCCTACATCCGCCGCGCCACCGCGAAGTCGGCCAGGTCTTCCAGGGCCGGTCGCCAGGGGTTGGCGCCGGCGAATTCGCCCAGCGCGGCCTTGGCGCCGATGGCGTACTGGGCGGCGAGGTCCAGGGTGGCGGCTTCCGAGCCGGTTTCGGAGATCAGGGCTTGAGCGCGCTCGAAGTCGCCGTCCGCCTGTTCGCGGCGGCCCACCGTGCGATCCCAGAACGCCTTCTCCGCCGGACCGGTGCGGGCGATGGCCAGCAGCAGCGGCAGGGTGGCCTTGCCTTCGCGGAAATCGTCGCCGGGATTCTTGCCCAGCACGTCGCTCACCCCGGAATAGTCCAGGGCGTCATCCACCAGCTGGAAGGCCAGGCCCAGGTCCTGGCCGAACCTGCGTAGCGCGCGACGCTGCTCGGGGGAGGCCCCGGCCGACACCGCGCCCGCCTCCGCGGCGGCGGCGAACAGCTCGGCGGTCTTGGCCTTGATGATTTCGAGATAGGTGTCCTGCGGCAGATTCAGGTCGTGGGCGCGGGTGAGTTGCAGCACCTCGCCCTCGGCGATCACGCGGGAGGCCCGGGCCAGGATCTCCAGGGCGGCCATGGAGCCGGCCTCCACCATCAGCTCGAAGGCGCGGGCGAAGAGGAAGTCCCCCACCAGCACACTGGCCGGGGCGCCCCAGATCAGGTGGGCGGCCACCTTCCCGCGGCGCAGCTCGGAGGAGTCCACCACATCATCATGCAGCAAGGTGGCGGTGTGGATGAACTCGACAGCGGCGGCCAGCTTCAGGCAAGCGTCGTCCCGGGCGCCGGCGAGCCGCGCCGCGGCGATGGTGAGCAAGGGCCGCAGGCGTTTGGCGGATCCGCCGATCAGGTGCTCTGCCAGGGCCGGGATCACCGCCACCGGGCTCTGCATCCGGTCGCGGATCAGGGCGTCGACACCGGCCATGTCGGGGCGCGCAAGGACGAGCAACCCATCGATAGAGACGGGCTTGCGGGCGACCGCGGCGCTGGCTGCGTCCACGTGGACTCCTGTCTAGGAACGGTGCGGGTGGGGGAGCGCGCCGTTTGCGGGGACAATGGGTACGCGATAAGGCACGGTCAAGACGAGCACAACGTCCCTCCGTGCTGAGACATGAATAGGTGAGGCGCCGTGTCGGCCGGCACACTTGACGAGGCAGGGGGTGATCAGGCCCCGGAGGACCGGGTGCTGGATGGCCGTGTGCGCCTGCGCCAGGCCCCTCGTGGCTATCGCGCCGGGCTCGACGCGGCCCTGCTGGCGGCGGCCTGCGACATCGCCGAGGGCGGCCGGGTTCTTGAGGCCGGCTGTGGCGTGGGCGCGGCCCTGCTGGCCGCCGCGGTGCGCCGGCCGGCCGCAACTTTCACCGGCCTGGAGCGCGACTCCGCCGCCGCCGCCCTGGCCCGGGAAAATGTGGCGTTGAATGGCCTGGAGGCCCGGGTGGCCATCCTGGAGGCCGATATCGGCCAGCCCTTCGCCCGCCTGGGCCTGCCAGTGTTCGACGCCGCCATGGCCAACCCGCCGTTCTTCGACGACCCTTCCACCCTGCGCGCGCCGGATGCGGCCAAGACCGGCGCCTGGATGGCCGAGGGCGGCCTCTCGGCCTGGACCGGGTTCCTGGGAAAGGCGGTGCGGGAGGGCGGGACCCTCACCCTGATCCACCGCGCCGACCGGCTGGGCGACCTCCTGGCTCTGCTGGCGCCCAAGGCCGGCTCGTTCCAGATCCGCCCGGTGCATCCCTTCGCCGACGCCCCGGCCAAGCGGGTGCTGGTGCGGGCGGTGAAGACCGGCAAGGCGCCCCTGAAGCTGTTGCCCCCCCTGGTGCTCCACCCCCGAGACGGCGCCAAGCACACCCCGGAGGCCGAGGCGATCCTGCGGGGGGAAGCGGCGCTGGGATGGGGCTAGGTGCGCACCCCCTCCAGGCGCATCCACACACCGCTCACCCCGGCGAATGCCGGGGCCCAGATCATATGTCTCCGCGCTTGGTCGGTCTCCCCCCGGAGATCGCACCCGACCTCCGCGCCTTAGGATCCGGGCCCCGGCATTCGCCGGGGTGAGCGGTGGAGGGACCGCGAAGCGGCGCTGTCAGACTCCAGCCTAACCCTTGAACCACACGATCTGGGTCGAGAGGGCCAGCAGCTCGCCGTCGTCGGACCATAGTTCGGCAGTCTGGTCGTTGAAGCCGTGCTGGAACTGCCGGCCGTCGGCCACGCCGATCAGGGGCCGGTCCCCCTGGCGGGCCAGGGCCGCCTCGTCGCCAAGGAAATAGGTGGTGAGGGTCGCCGTGGCGATGGGCGGAATGTCGCCGCGGACCTGCAGCAACCGCACCACGAAGCTGTCGCTCATGGCCGCCAGGGCCGGATAGTCCAGGGGCCGCGCCGGGCGGTCCCGCACCCAGAGCTTGGAATAGGCGCTGCGGACATCGCCCACCGCCGGCTCGCGTCGCTCCGGCGGGCCCTCGGCGAAGCGCATCTCATAGGCGGTCATCCAGCCGCTGCGCTGGCTGATATCCAGTTCGGGCACGTCGCTCGGCGGCGCCATGGGCGGCGGGGCGGCGAAGCGGTGGCTCCAGGTCTCCCGCTCAGCGGCGGTCACCACGCTGGCGGTGGTGGCGACGCCCCGCCCCTCCTGGGTCATCTCCACAGTCCAGTGTTGGGTGGAGCGGCCATCCCGCACGAGGCGCACGGCGACTTCGAACTCGCCCTCCGCCACCGCGGCGCAGAAATTGACCGTGAGGGCCGCCGGCCGGCCGCGGCGCTCCGGATGCTCCATCACCGCCTTCAGCATCAGGGCGCCCGTCGTGCCGCCGAACGGGCCGGCCATGTTCCAGTAGGCCGGGGTCGTGCGGCCGCGGAACAGGCCCGGCCCGACGTTCGTCAGCTGCAGGGCGTCGTCGAGGGGATGCAGAAGGGTCACGGTCTCACTCAAGGTCACAACTCCGGATTTGCGGACGATCCTGACGCGCACGGGCCGACGGGTCCATGACCTGGAACGTCATCGCAGGGGCGCCATCGTCTGGCGGAGCCCGGTCCAGGCGTCTAGGCTCCAGGCGCACAATCGGGGGATGGCGATGCGATTTCGAAACCTGATGCTGGCCTGCGGGGCCATGCTGGCTCTGGCCTGCGCTCCTGTGGCCGACGCGCGGCCGCTCACCGCCAAGGATCTGGCCACCCTCGACAGGGTCGGCGATCCTCAGCTCTCCCCCGACGGTCGCTACCTGGTCTATGACATCCGCAGCACCGACTGGGCCGGCAACAAGGCTGTCCACGCCCTGTGGCTGCAGGACCGCAGGACCCCTGGGCTGGGGCCCCGCAAGCTCGCCGTTTCCGCCAAGGGGGCGACGAGCCCCCGATGGTCGGCGGACGGCCGGAGCCTCTATTTCCTGTCGCCCCGGGCCGGGGGCCAGCAGGTCTGGCGCACGGACGCCGATGGGGTGGAGGCCACCGCGGTCACCAACCTGCCCCTGGACGTCAATTCCTTCCGGCTGTCCCCCAATGGCAAGACCCTGGTGGTGGCCCTGGATGTGTTCGCCGAGTGCGACACCCTGGCCTGCAGCAAGGCCCGGATCGAGGCCCGCAAGGCCAGTCCGGTCTCGGCCTCCGGCTATGACACCCTGCCCCTGGTGATCTGGGACGCCTGGCGCGCCGGATCCCGCAGCCAGCTGTTCGCCCTGGCCCTGGACGCCAATGGGGCGGCGTCGGCGACCCCGGTTCCGCTGATGAAGGGCCTCGACACCGAGGCGCCCGGCAAGCCGTTCGGCGACGACAGCGACTATGCCGTCTCTGACCGGGAGGTGGTGTTCACGGCGCTGGAGCCGGGCGCGGCCCAGGGCGTGGTCAATGTCACGAGGCTCTATCGCGCGCCGCTCGACGGTTCGGCGGCGCCGGCGGCGCTCAGCCCCAAGGACGCAGGGTCCTACGCCAAGCCGGCATTTTCCCCCGACGGCGCCCGCCTGGCCTACCTGTCCCAGCTGGGCGCCGGATTCGGCGAGACCCGCGCCACGGTCCAGGTCCGCGACCTGAAGACCGGCGCGGCCCGGGAGGTGGATCCGGGCTATGACCGCTCTGTGGACAAGGTGGTCTGGAGCCAGGACGGCAAGACCCTCTACGGCACGGCCGGCGACACCGGCGAGGTGCGGCTGATCTCGATCGATCTGGCCGCCGGCAAGGTCACCCCCCTGACCCAGGGCGGCGAGGTGGGCGGCGTCGCGGTGGCTGGCGGCCGAGTGGTCTATGCCAGGGACGGCCTGGGCGCCCCGGGCCAGCTCTACGAACTCGACAAGGCCGGCGCCCGCCAGCTCACGGAGATCGACGCCGACCGGCTGGCCGGGATCGACCTCTCCCCCTTCGAGCCCTTCACCTTCGCCGGATGGAACGGCGAGACCGTCCATGGCTATGTGATGAAGCCCCATGGCTATCAGCCGGGCCACAAATACCCGACGGCCTTCCTGATCCATGGCGGGCCCCATGGTTCGTTCGGCGACGCCTGGAGCTATCGCTGGAATCCGCAGGTCTGGGCCGGAATGGGCTATGCGGTGGTGATGGTCGATTTCCATGGCTCGTCGGGCTATGGCGACGCCTTCGCGAAATCCATCGTCGGCCACTGGGGTGACCGCCCCCTGGAGGACCTGCAGAAGGGCTGGGCCGCCGCCCAGGCGAAATACGACTGGATCGACGGCGACCACGCCTGCGCGCTCGGGGGCTCCTATGGCGGCTACATGGTGGCCTGGATCGCCGGGGCCTGGAACAAGCCGTGGAAGTGCCTGGTGGACCATGACGGCATTCTCGACACCCGCTCCATGGCGCTCTCCACGGATATCCCCAGCTTCGCAGAGCACGAAACCGACGGCCTGGCCTGGGAGGCCTCAGCCAATTACGAGCGGTTCAATCCGCTCAGCCGGATCGGCGACTGGCGCGCGCCGCTGCTGGTGATCCATGGCGGCCGCGACTACCGGGTGCCCCTGGACCAGGGCCTGGCCGCCTTCACCGCCGCACAGCGCAAGGGCGTCCCCAGCCGGCTGGTCTATTTCCCGGACGAGAACCACTGGGTGCTGAAACCGCAGAACTCCGCGGAGTGGTACCGGGAGGTCGAGGCCTGGATGAAGAAATGGATCGAGGCCCCCGCCGGGGCGGCCGCGAACTAGGGCCGTGCCCGGACGCCCGCGCCATGCCCTGCTCCTGGCCGCCGCCGTGCTGGTGGGCGGTCTCCATCCCGCCGAGGCCCGCTGTGTCATGACCAGGTACTGGACGCCCGTCGCCGGCCAGGGGGTCACCCTGCGGGCCCGCACCCTGGGCGCCGGCCCGCCCCTGCTGATGCTGCCGTCCCTGGCCCGCGGGCCGGCCGACTTCGACGCCCTGGCGGCGCAGATCCCCGACCACACCGTGGTGCTGTTCGAACCCCGCTGGTTCGGCGGCTCGGACGGTCCGGAGGCGGCCGACCTGTTCGCCCTGGCCGACGATGCGGCCCGGGTGCTGGACCAGCTCTGTCCCGGCGAGGCCGCCGACGTGATCGGCCACGCCTTCGGCAACCGGGTCGCCCGCACCCTGGCCGCCCGTCATCCGGACAAGGTGAGGCGCCTGTTGCTGTTCGCCTCCGGCGGCCAGGCGCCGATCCCGCCACAGGTCTCGGCGGCCATATCCGGCGCGGCGGCGCAGGGGGAGAAGCCCGACGCCGACCGGCTGGTCGACCTGCGCCTCGCCTTCTTCGCCAAGGGCCAGGATCCGGGCCAGTGGCTCGGCGGCTGGAGCCCCCGCGCGGCGCGCCTGCAAGGCGCCGCCTTGCGCCGCACCGTCAGTTCCGACTGGCAGACCGCCGGCTCCGCCCCGGTGCTGGTGATCCAGGCCACCGAGGACCCCGTCGCCCCGATCGCCAATGCCCGGGCGCTGCAGGCGCTCGCGCCCGGCCGGGTGATCGTGGTGAGCTTGCCCCATGCCAGCCACGCCATGCTGCCGGAGCAGCCCGCGGCGCTGGCCGCCGTCACCCGCGCCTTTCTGGCCGGCGAGACCGACGAGGCGAAGCTGCAGGCGGTGGTGGATGGGGCCGTAACGGCGCCCGTCCCCTAGGCGATCAGCTTGCGGTACAGATGCCAGGTGGCGTGGCCCAGCAGGGGCATGACGACAATCAGCCCCACCAGGGCCGGCAGGGAGCCCAGCACCAGGCCGCCGGCGACGATCAGACCCCAGACGGCCATGACACCCGGATTGGCGGCCACCGCCTTCACGGACGTTGCCACCGCCCGCCACATGCCCACGTCGCGGTCCAGCAGCAGGGGGAAGGAGACGACGCCGATCACAAAGGCGACCACGGCGAACAGG